>WBZN01000144.1_pt1 | contig 100423 bp, 87 predicted proteins | sample 5204281 | NCBI WGS metagenome assembly WBZN01 (sample SAMN12344347, study PRJNA552823) | activated sludge metagenome | biome: Activated sludge suspended growth; feature: Nitrification reactor; material: Wastewater; isolation source: activated sludge from nitrification reactor of wastewater... | reverse complement strand
ATCCTCGAGGGTCGGCAGGTGCTTGGTCAGCAGCGCCATGGGGATGTGGCGTGGATTCCTCGCGTTCGTGCGGCGCGGCAGCCGTGAGGCCAGCACGCGGGTGACATCGGGCGCGATGTCCAGCGCCGACAACTCCTCCAGCACCGCGGAGGCGACGGGGTCGGATTCGCACTGCGATTTCCACCCCAGCACCGCCAGCTCGCTCTCCAGCAGCCGCCGCATGCCCTGAAGCTCGCGCTGCACCTGCTGGTACCCGCCCTCCATCACCGGCTCGGGGCGGGCGAGGGACTCGATGACGGCCTTGCGCTGCGCCACCGGCCGCGGCGCCGGCTCGCTCGCGGGTTCGGGCCTGGATATGGGCGGGGGCGAGCCCTGCTCGTCGGCCGCGGCGGGCGGCATGATCTGGCGCGTGGCATCCCCCATCAATGCGGCGTCATAGTCGACCGCGGATACCACCTCCACGCCCTCGGGAAGCCGGCGGTTGGAGAGGATGACGGCATCCTCGCCCTGCTCGGCGCGGATCAGCGCGAGCGCCTCGCGCATGCTGCCGGCCGAGTAACGCTTGATCTTCATGGGCACCTCATCGACGTGTTACCGCCCGACGGCGGCAATGACCCGGATACGCCGGTTCTCGGGAATCTCGTTGTAGGCCAGCACGCTGAGCGAGGGCACGCTGTGTCGCATGAGCCTCGCGATCCACGGCCGCAAGCGGGGGCCGACCAGCAGCACCGACGGATCACCGGCGGCTTCCTGGCGGCGTGCGCCATCGGCGATGGCCTGATGGACGCGATCGGCCAGGCCAGGCTCGAAGCCCGGCGTACCGTCGCCGCCGGCCAGCATGGAATCCTGCAGCATCTGTTCGAGCTGCGGGTCGAGCGTGAGCACGGGCATCTCCTGCTTGAGGCCGGAGATCTGCTGCACGATGCTGCGTCCGAGCGCGACGCGCACGGCCGCCACCAGCACCTGCGGGTCCTGCGTGCGGGCCGCGTTCTCGGCGAGGGTCTCGCAGATGCTGCGCAGGTTGCGGATCGGCACGCGCTCCTGCAGCAGGCTCTGCAGCACCTTGACGAGGATGCTCATCGGCAGGAGCTTCGGGATCAGGTCCTCCACCAGCTTCGGCGTGGTCTTGCCCAGGCGGTTGAGAAGCTGCTGCACTTCCTCGTGACCGAGCAGTTCGTGGGCATGCGTCTGCAGCAGGTGCGACAGGTGCGTCGCGACCACGCTGCTCGCGTCCACCACCGTGTACCCTTGCGTCTGCGCCTGCTCGCGGCGCGAGCGGTCGATCCACACGGCGTCCATGCCGAAGGCCGGGTCCTTGGTGGGCGAACCCTGCAGCGTTCCCGACACACCGCCCGGGTTGATGGCCAATTCCCGGTCGGGGAACACCTCGGCCTCGCCCACGGGGGCGCCGAGCAGCGTGATGCGGTAGGAATTGGGCGCAAGTTCCAGGTTGTCGCGGATGTGCACGGCCTGCACCAGGAACCCCAGCTCCTCCGACAGCTTCTTGCGCACGCCCTTGATGCGGGTCATCAGCTCGCCGCCCTGGTTGCGGTCCACCAGCGGGATCAGGCGGTAGCCCACCTCCAGCCCGATCAGGTCGACGGGCTCCACGTCGTCCCAGGACAATTCGCGGTTCTCGCTGGCAGGCTCCGGCGGCGGCGCAACTTCCGGCGCGGCCGTTGCGGGTCGGGCGCGGGCGCGCTTCAGTGCGTAGGTGCCGTAGCCGCACAGTGCCGCCATGCCCAGGAACACGAGGTTCGGCATGCCGGGAATCACCCCGAGCAGGCCGAGGATGCCGCCGGTGATGGCAAGCGCCCGGGGCTGGCCCAGCACCTGCGACATGATCTGCTGGCTCATGTCGTGCGGGCGCGAAACGCGCGTCACCAGCACGGCCACCGCCACCGACAAGAGGAGCGAGGGGATCTGCGCCACCAGGCCATCGCCGATGGTGAGCAGCGCGTAGGTCTTGCCCGAATCCGCGAGGCCGAGGTTGTGCTGAGTGGCGCCGATGATGGTGCCGCCGAACAGGTTGATGAACACGATCAGGATGCCGGCCACGGCATCGCCCCGGACGAACTTGCCGGCACCGTCCATCGCACCGTAGAAATCCGCCTCCTCGCGGATCTCCTGCCGGCGGGAGATCGCATCGGCCTGGGTGATGATGCCGGCATTGAGGTCCGCATCGATCGCCATCTGCTTGCCGGGCATGGCATCCAGGGTGAAGCGCGCGCTGACCTCGGAGATGCGTCCGGCGCCCTTGGTGATCACCACGAAGTTGATGATCACCAGCACGATGAACACCACGAGGCCCACGGCATAGTTGCCGCCGACCACGAATTCCCCGAAGGCGGCGATCACGTGGCCGGCGGCGTGCGTGCCGGTATGGCCGTTCATCAGCACCACGCGCGTCGAGGCGACGTTGAGCGCGAGCCGCAGCAGGGTGGCGGCGAGCAGCACCGTCGGGAAGGCCGCGAATTCCAGCGCGCGCCTCACGTAGATGACCGCCAGCAGGATGACCAGCGAGAGCGAGATGTTGAAGGTGAACAGCAGGTCGAGCAGGAGCGGTGGCAGCGGCAGGACCATCATCGCCAGCATCATCAACACCAGCAGCGGCACGCCCAGGCCATGCCGCGCGAACTCGCCGAGGTTCATGCCGATGCTGCGCGCGCTCATGACACGTCGAACTCGGCGCCGACTTCAGGCACGGGGCGCGAGAGCCGCGCCGCCTGGGTGGGATCGAGGCTGCGGATGCGGAAGATGTAGGAGAGCACCTGGGCCACCGCCAGGTACAGGCCGGAGGGGATCTCCTCGTTCAGGTCGGTGCTGCGGTACAGGGCGCGGGCCAGCTTCGGCGACTCGAACACCGGCACCCGGTGTTCCGCGGCGATGCGGCGGATGTTCTGCGCGATGAGATCCGCGCCCTTGGCGATCACCCGTGGCGCGCGCATGCGCTTCGCGTCGTACTTGAGCGCGACGGCGAAATGGGTCGGGTTGACGATCACGACGTCAGCCGTCGGCACGGCCTGCATCATGCGGCGCCGGGCGAGCTGCTGCTGCACCTGGCGGATGCGCCCCTTCACCTCGGGGCGTCCATCGGTCTCCTTGGCCTCTTCGCGCAGCTCGTGGCGGCTCATCTTCAGCGAGCGCTTGTACTGGAAGAGCTGCAGGGGCACATCCACCGCGGCGATCACGACCAGCGCCGCGCTCAGCCAGATGAAGGCCCGGCCCATGATGCCGGCCGCATGCCCGATGGCCGTTCGTGGCGTCATCGAGGACAGGTGCAGCACGTCGCGGAACAGCGAGGACACCACGAAGGCGCACACCCCCGCCACCACCAGGAACTTGAGCAGGGCCTTTCCCATCTCGCTCCAGCCCTGCATCCCGAAGATGCGCTTCAGGCCCGCCAGCGGATCGAGACGGCTGAAGTCCGGCTGCAGTGCCTGGCCGCTGAGGTTCCAGCCACCCAGGGCCACCGAGGCCAGCAGCACCAGCACGACCAGCGAGCCGAACAGGGGCAGCAGCGCGATCAGCGTGCGCAGCGCCTCCGCGCCGAGAAGCGTCGCCATGCGCGCCGGGTCGTCGAGGTCGGCGCCGCGCAGCGACAGCCCACGTCGCATCGCATCCAGCAGGCTCGAGCCCAGCGAGGAACTCATCGCCACCATCGCAACGCTGCCGCCGATCATGGTGGCGAAGTTGGTGAGCTCGCGCGAGCGGGGGATCTGGCCCCGCTCGCGCGCCTGCTGCAGGCGCCGTTGCGAGGGTTCTTCGGTGCGCTCGCTGTCCTCGTTCCCGGCCATCAGCGCGCGCCCCCGCCGATGATCTGCGCAGCCTGCGACAGCGCATCCGTGATCAGGTTGAGCATGCCGTTCACGAGGCTGTCGAGTCCCATCATCAGCGCGAAGAAGCCCGCCAGCATGGTGATGGGGAAGCCGACGCCGAACAGGTTGAGCTGGGGCGCGGCGCGCGTCACCACGCCGAGGGCGAGGTTCACGATGACCAGCGCGACCGTGGCGGGCAACGCGATCAGCAGCCCGGATTCGAACACCCGCGCGCCCCAGCCGGCCACCGCGCCGAAGAAGCCGGCATCGACGAGGCCGGTGCCCACCGGCATGGTCTGGAAGCTGCGTGCGAGCGTGCCGATCAGCGTCAGGTGTCCGTTCACCGACAGGTACACGAGCGTGCCCAGGATGGTGAAGAACTGGCCCAGCACGGCGGTGTTGGCTCCGCGCTGCGGATCCACCAGGGTCGCGAACCCCAGGCCCATGGTCATGGAAACCGTCTGGCCCGCGAGCGCCAGCGCATCGAACACCAGCTGCACGACGAGGCCGATGGCGAGGCCGATGAGCAGCTGCTCTGCGGCTGCGAGCATGCCGTCGGCGGAGAACACCGACAGATCGTTCGGCACGCTGGCGAGTGGCGCGAGGAGCAGCGCCATCGCCACGGACAGGGCGATCCGGGCGGTGCGCGGCACCAACGAGGAACCGATGATGGGCGCCGTGAGCATGAAGCCGCCGACGCGCAGCAACGGCCACCAGAGGCGCACCACCGCCGCGCCGATCTGCGCGGCATCGAGGCTGATCTCGCGGGCGGCCACGTTCGTCCCCTTCAGCCGATCACGCCGGGGATGCTGGCGTACAGGTCGTGGGTGTAGTCGATGAGCACGCGCAGCATCCACGGGCCCGCCACGAACAGCGTCAGCACCAGCATCAGCAGCTTGGGGATGAAGCTGAGCGTCGATTCGTTGATCTGCGTCGCGGCCTGCAGCATGCCGATCACGAGTCCGGCCAGCAGCGCGACCAGCAGCAGGGGCGCTGCGATCATGATCGTGACGATCAGCGCCTGATGACCGAGATCGAGGACGGTGGCCGGAGTCACAGGTGGAAGCTCGTCGCGATCGTGCCCAGCAACAGCGTCCAGCCGTCCACCAGCACGAACAGCATGATCTTGAACGGCAGCGAGACCAGCATGGGCGAGAGCATCATCATGCCCATCGACATCAGCACGCTCGCGACCACGAGGTCGATCACCAGGAAGGGGATGAACACCATGAAGCCGATCTGGAAGGCGGTCTTGAGCTCGCTGGTGAGGAAGGTGGGCATGAGCACGGTGAGCGGCACGTCCTCGGCGCCGGTGAACGGGCCCTTGCCGGAGAGCTTGGAGAACATCGCCAGGTCGTTCTCGCGGGTCTGCGCCAGCATGAAGCGCTTCAGCGGCTTCAGCGTGCGGTCGATGGCGACCTCGCCGGCGAGCTGGCCATCGAGGTAGGGCTTGACCCCTTCGTTGTAGGACTGGGTCAGCGAGGCGCTCATCACGAAGAAGGTCAGGAACAGCGACAGTCCGGTGAGCACCTGGTTGGGCGGGGTCTGTGCGAGGCCCAGCGCCTGCCGCAGGATCGACAGCACGATGATGATGCGGGTGAACGCGGTCATCGACAGCAGGATGGCGGGCAGCAGCGTCAGCACCGTCATCAGCACGAGGACCTGGAAGGTCAGCGACCAGGTCTGCGCACCGCCGGCCGCGGTCTTCACGGCCAGCGCCGGCAGGGCGGGCGATGATCCGGCCAGCAACGCACCACTGGCCGCATCGGCCGCCAGGGCGGATGCCACCGGCATGGCCAGCATGAGCAACGACAGCAGCGCGAACCACCGCGCGCGCTTCACGGCGCGGCCCCGGGGCGATGCATCAGGTCGCGCAGGCGGTCGGCGAATCCGCCATTTGCCGGCGCCGGCGGCAGCTCGACCGGCGTGGGGAGCGGCGTGAGCGCCGTCAGGCCATTGATCCCCACGCCCAGCAGCACCTGCGAATTCCCGACCTGCACCAGCACGATCCGCTCGCGGGGACCGAGCGCCAGTTCGTCCATCACGCTCATCGCGCGGCTGCGCCGCGGTGTCGCGAGATGGAAGCGGCGCACCACCCAGGTGAGCGCGAAGATCAGGCCCACCACCAGCGCAAGACTCCCCGTGAGCTGCACCAGGCTCGAGGCGGGCAGCACGCTGGCGGGGCCGGTGTTCACTGCACCTGCTCCATGCGCTCGGACTGGCTGACCACATCGGTCAGGCGGATGCCGAACTTGTCGTTCACGACGACCACCTCGCCGCGCGCGATGCGCACGCCGTTGACGAGCACATCGAGCGGCTCGCCGGCGAGCCGGTCGAGTTCGACGATGGCGCCGGGCGCGAGCTGCAGCAGGTCGCGCACCGACATCTTCGCCCGGCCCACCTCGAGAGACAGCGTCACGGCGACGTCGAGGATGAGGTTGATGTTCATCTCGCGACCCGCGGCGGCCGCTGCGCCCGCGCCGAGCTCACCGAACTGGGCCCGGGCGGCCTCGGGCTTGTTTTCCTGCGTGTTCATGCCATCGCTCCGTGGAGAATCCTCAATGCGTTGTGCCCCTGCGAGATGCCGAACCGGCCGTGATACAGCGGAACGTCCTCGGCCATCAGCACCACCTGTTCAGGCGCCTCGATCGGGATCACGTCCCCGGGCGCGAGCTGCACCAGTTCACGCAGGGAGATCTGCGCATGTCCGAGCACGGCGCGCGTCTCGATGTGCGCGCCCTGCAGCGCTGCCGCCAGGGTCGGTGCCCAGGATTCGTTGCTGCGGGCCTGCTGGGCACTGCCATCGGCGGCAAGGATCTCGCGCACGGACTCGAGCTGCGCCTCGGGCATGAGCCACTGCAGGGCACCCGCGGTGCCGGCGAATTCGGCGACGAAGCGCACGATGATCACGGGGTCGGCGGCGGCGCCGAACTGCACGAAGCGCGCATCGTGCTCCAGCCCCAGCACCTCGAACTCCAGGGGCGCCAGCGGCGCCCAGGCCGCCTTGAACTCGGGCGCCATGGTCCGCAGCAGCAGGCCGAGGAATCGCTGCGCGGCGCTCGAGGCGGCGGCTTGCCGGTCCGCGGCCACCTTGCCGGCGCCGCCGAAGAAGCCATCCAGCAGCGCGAGCAGCAGGCTCGGGTCCACCGACAGCAGCGCCTGGTCGGGGAGCGGTGCGAGCCGCAGCATCGCGATGCTCGCCGGATTGGGCATCGCCGCCAGCAGGTCGCCCGCCTTGCCACGGTCCAGCGCATCGAACTTCACCGTCACCTCGCGGCCGAGGAGCGCTGAGAGCGCAGAGCCCGCCCGGGTTGCGAATCCCTTGGCCACGTACTCGAGGTTCGGCAGGCGCATGCGGTTGATGCGCTGCGCGCACAGGTCGTAGGGCCGCACGCCCTCGCCCGCATCCTCGAGCAGCGCCGCGGCCTCCTCCTCCGAGATCACCGGGCTCGCGGCAACACCCCGGGCTCCGGCCGGGGTTGCGCCAGCTTCGGCTTCGCCGGCATCGCCCTCACCCGCGGCCGCGGCCGCATCTTCCGGGGTTGCCGCCATCACTGCACCACGAAACTGGTGAACAGCAGGTCATCGACCGGAGGCGCACCTTCCTTCTTGCTGATGTTGCGCACCTCGGCGAGCGCCTCCTGGCGGAGCTTCTCCTTGCCCTCGCGCGACATCAATGTCTTGTAGTCGCGGTTGCTGATCAGCAGCAGCAGGTTGTTGCGGATCAACGGCACGTTCTTCTGCACGCCGTCGATGGCCTTCTGGTCGCGCGCCATCAGCTCGACGGTGATCTGCAGGAAGCGCACCGCCGCCGAGTCCTCGAAATTGACCACCAGCGGTGGGTCGATGGCGTAGTAGATCGCGGCCTTCTCGGGCTCGCCGTGCTCACCGTGGCCGCCGCTCGGGGGAACCACGACCGTGATCTTGCCGTCCGCGCCGAGCTTCATCTCCGGCGGCGGGTGAAGCTTGGCATTGATGAATCCACCGGCCACCACCGCGACCAGGCACAGCACGAAGATGCCGACGCCGTTGATGATCTTCGAGACCAGGCCCGGCGCCTTGGGAGCTTCCGCGGCCGGGGTTTCGCCTTCTTCTGCCATGTCTGCCAGTCCTCGCGCGACCAAGTTCGCGAGAAGGCATCAAGCAAGTTCCATACCACGCCCAGTGGACAGGAATAAGGCCAGCACTTTCAACAGATTGCCACCGCAAGGCCGGTGCCGCCGCGGGTCAGGCAGGGGGCCGGGCGTCAGTTTTTTGGCGGTATCGCTGGCGCGGCCGCGGGGAAGCGGATGGCCACCCTCAGCCCCGGATGCGCATCCTGCATCGTGAGCCTCGCACCGTGCAGCTTGACCACGGCAGCCACCAGCGACAGACCGAGGCCCGAACCGGGAAGATCGCGGGCCTCGTCCAGCCGCACCCGCCGTCCGAGTACCAGCTCGCGCTTGTCCTGCGGGATCCCGGGACCGGTATCGGCGATGCTCACCTCGGACCCATCCGGGAAGGACTCGAGCAGCACCTCGATGCGGCCGCCGCGCGGGGTGAACTTGACCGCGTTGTCGAGCAGGTTCGCCAGCGCCTGCGCGAGCAACTGGCGGCTGCCGTGCACCGTGACGCCCGGGGCGATGCGCTGCCCGAAACCGATGCCTCGCTCCTCGCTCACCGGGCCATACAGCTCGGCCACGCTCGCCACCAAGGCGGAGAAGTCCACCGTCTCGCGCGCCACCGTGCCGGTCTCGGCGAGGGCGATGCGCAGCAGCGCGTCCAGCGTGGCGCGCATGCGATCCACCTCCAGGCTCACCTGCTCGAGCGCGTGGTGCGCGGCCGACCCGGGTGGCACGGCCGCCATGCCGGCCTCGGCGCGCGACTGCAGCCGGTTCAGCGGCGTGCGCAGGTCGTGCGCGGCGCTGTCGAGCACGGTGCGCATGCCGAGCGTGAGCTGCTCGATGCGATCGAGCATGCCATTGACGTCGCGCCCCAGGGCATCGATCTCATCGTCGGAGGCTCCGACAGGCAGGCGCTGCGAGAGATCCCCGCGCATGATCTGCTGCGCCACCGCCGTCACCGCCCCCGCCTGGGCGAGGATCCGCCGGCCCATCCAGAAGCCGCCACCGAGACCCAGGAGGAGCGTCAGCACCTCGGCGATGACCAGGCCCTGCAGCATCAGGCGCTTCACGTCGTGGCGTTCCTGCACGTCGTGACCCACCAGCATCCGGTAGCCGCCGGGCAGCACGAAACGCCGCGCGCGCATCTCGTGCTCGCGGGTCTCGTCGCCGAAGGGCACCGAGACCACGAACTCCAGCCACTTGCCCTGCGCATCGCCGGCGCGGGGCCATTCCGGGACGTTGCCGGCGATGGGACGGTTCTGCGGATCCACCATCAGGTAGACCGCGCCGCGCACGTCCTGCGCCTGCGAGCGCTGCTCGATCAGCTCGATGAAGTCCTCGCGCGAGAGCACCCCGTACTGCTCGCGCAGCCCCTGGACCTCGGCTTCGATCAGGTTGTCGGTGCCGCCATCAACGACGTTGGAGACCGCGATGTAGACGATGGACAGGAGCAGCGCCGTGCCGAGCGAGAACACCAGCGAGTAGAGGATGGCGATGCGGAACCGCGAGGTGGCGAGCACGCCCGCGAGCCGTCGCTCGCCGCCCAAGCGCTACTCCTCTTCGCGCAGGCTGTAGCCCGCGCCGCGCACGGTGTGCAGCAGCGGCTTGTCGAAGTCCTTGTCGATGGCGTGCCGCAGCCGGCTGATGTGTACGTCGATGACGTTGGTCTGGGGGTCGAAGTGGTAGTCCCACACGCCTTCCAGCAGCATCGTGCGGGTGACCACCTGGCCGCTGTGGCGCATGAGGTACTCGAGCAGCTGGAATTCGCGCGCGGTCAGTTCGATGCGGCGGCCCGCACGCGTCACACGGCGCGTCATGCGGTCGAGTTCGAGGTCCGCCACCCTGAGCCTCGCGATCGTGTCCGCGCCACCCTGTCCGCGCCGGCCCAGGGCATCGACGCGAGCGAGGAGTTCTGCGAGGTGATAGGGCTTGGTGAGGTAGTCATCGCCACCCGCACGCAGCCCCATGATGCGGTCATCGACCTCCCCCAGGGCGCTGAGGATCAGCACGGGCGTCTTGCGTCCCGTGGCGCGGAGCGAGGAAATCAGCGCCAGCCCGTCGAGCCGCGGCAGCATCCGGTCGATGATGGCCACTTCCACCGCCTGCGAGGAAGCCAGGTGCAGCCCCTCGATGCCGTCGGCCGCCACCTCGACCTTGTGGCCCGCCTCGCGCAGGGCCTTGGCGATGAAGTCGCGCGCCGTGGCGTCGTCTTCGACCACGAGGACGTGCATGACGCCTACGGCTGGATCAGCGCGGCATAGCCTGCCGCATCGATGTTCGCGCCACAGACGATCAGGCCCACCCGGCGTCCCGCGAGCCGCTCGCGCAGCGGCCCGAGCAGCGCTGCGAGCGCCGCGGCGCCGGCCGGTTCCACCGCCAGCTTCGCCTCCTCCTGCAGTGCGCGCATCCCGTCGCGGATCTGCTCGTCGGTCACCAGCACGAGATCATCGACGTAGCGCCGGCACAGGCCGAAGGTGATCGGCATCGCGTAGGGCGCGCCGAGGCTGTCGGCGATGGTGGCGACCTTCTCGATGGACTGCGGCGAACCGGCCGCGAAGCTCCGCCGCATGCTGTCCGCGCCCACGGGTTCGACGCCGAACACCTGGCAACCGGGCCGCAGGATCTTCACCGCGGCAGCAACACCGGCGCACAGGCCGCCACCGCCGATGGGAACGATGACCGCATCGAGGTCCGGCGCCTGCTGCAGGAATTCCGCGCCGAGCGTGGCCGTGCCGAGTGCGGTGTTGCGGCCCTCGAAGGGGTGGACCATGGCGCGCCCTTCGCGCTGCACGAGCTCCTCGGCCTGCGCGAAGGCCTGGTGCGCGTTGCCCGCCATGATCACCTCGGCGCCCAGGCTCCGGGCGCGCTCCACCCGCAAGGGATTGGCGGTCTGGATCATGAACACCTTGGCGCTGGTGCCGACCACCCGCGCCGCAAACGCAGCGGCGATGGCATGGTTGCCCGCGCTCACCGCGGTGATGCCTCGCGCGAGGGCCGCAGGCTCCAGAGCCAGCACGTTGGTCAGCGCGCCGCGCGGCTTGAAGCTGCCGGTGCGCTGGAACAGTTCCAGCTTGAAGGTGACCTCGGTGCCGGGCGCGAGCCGCGCCACCAGCCGCTCGCCATGCAACGGCAGCACGGGTGTTCGCAGCAGGTGAGGAGCAAGTCGAGCCTGGGCCGCCGCGATCTCGGCGGCGGTGAAATCCGCCACGGGTTGCATGGCGGAATCTTATCAGGCGTAGGCGTCGAGCGCCCCAGGGCCACCGCGCCGCGCCGCGGGCGAAACAGCCGCAACGCTGTCCTCGCGCAACTCACGTGGCGAGGGGATCCACTCCTGCCGGGCCGGGGCCCGGTCCTGGAAGGAGCGATGCGAAATGTCGACGCTCACCTGCGTGAAGCCGGTGGCGCCCAGCACCTCGCGCAGGCGCGGCGAGGAGGCTTCCAGCGCATCGCGCGTGACCACGCTGTGCGCGCTCAAGGATACCAGCGCCTTGTCGCCGCTCACCTCCACGCGCACCTCGATGGGACCGAGCTGCGGCGGATTGATCGACAGCCGGGCGCTGCCGATGTCCTTGTCCACCAGCCACGCCACCTTGTCGGTGAGCGCCTGGGTGAACTGCGGGCTGTCGATCGCGGGATGGAGCTTGAGCGGCGCGGGCGCGGCCGGGGTTGCCTGCGCCGACTGCGAGGCTCCCTGCGAGGCCCCCGCACCGGCACTGGCCAGCGCGGCGGAGAAGTCGTTGTGCGCACCCGCAGTAGCCGGAGCGGCGCCTTCGGCCCTGCCGGCCGAGACCGGCGAACCGGCACCGGCATCGGCCGCATCGGCCTTGCGCAGGGCGGCGGGATCGTTCTCAGTCGTGACGCTGGCCTGGCTCACAGCCGCAACGTTGACCGGCGCGGGTGCAGCCGCGGCCGCGGCGGCATCCGCCCTGATCAGCAGCGGCGGCGGCGGCCTCGACGACGCGGAAGTTGCCGTGACGGCATCATCTCCGCGGTCCGGCAATGGCGACGGACCGGTCGGGGCTGCCGTCGAGGGGAGAGCATCAGCCATCGCCAAGGCCACGCCGGGCACCGGCAAGGTGACCTGCGCCCCGCTGCGGGCATCGGCAGACGCCGGCGAAACCGGCGTTGCCTTCGCGGCCTCGGAAGACTTCGCGCCCGCGGCCAGGGCGTTCGAGGCAATCGACGCACGGCGGGCGTCGCGGGCGGCCTGGGCCGCCGAGGCCTGGATCGCCGAAGCTTGGGCCATGCTGTCGGCCATCAGCGGCAGGCTGGTCTGCGCGCCGCTCATCGCTCCGGGCGATGCCGCCGCGGTCGAGGCCGGCGCCGGGGTCGCGGACGAAGGCGTCATGGGTACATCAACATCCGCCTCACCCGCAGCGCCAGTCGGCAACACCGTCGCGACAGCCTGCGGACCGCGGGATCCGGCTGCGGAAGGGTGCTCTGCGGCCGACCCATCGATCATCATGGCGGCCTTCGCCATTCCCTCGAGCGCCAGGATCGCACCGGGGACCGCTCCGGCCGATGAACCCGCCGCGGCTGGCGCATCGGTCTTCTCCTCGGTCGCCTCATCGGTCGCCTCATCGTGCGCATCGGCCGCTGCACGGTGCTGCGCCGGCGGCTGCGCGGCATCGCGCGGCAAGGGCTTGCCGTCGGCAGGCAGATTCGCGCCGCCCGCCGCGGCATCCTCGTTCCGGCCGCGCGAGACGGCCTTGCGCTCGGCGCGGATCTTCGGATGCGAGGTGGCGGTCGCCGGCTTGTCCGGTTTGGTGTGATCCGTGTCACGGGAAGCTGCCGATGCCGGCGGGCGCTGCTGCGAATCAGCCGCATGCATCGCCCCGGTGAAGTCCTTGTTGGACGGCGGGTTCGAGTTCGACGGGTTCGCGGGCGCGGCGGCGACGGCCGCCGGGGCGTTGCGGCCGATGGCCTGCGGCGCCGGATCGAGACTCAGGGAGGTGCTGCTGATGCCCATGCCCGCAACAGGTGCATGGGCCGTGCCAACGGAGTCGATCAGGCCGTGCCGGTCTCGCGGCTGGCGGCCCGCCGCAGGCTGGCTTCGTCGGATTCGTGCTGGTCGCGACGGTCCTGCGCGCGGCGCTCATCGACGCGGAAGCGTTCGACCGCCTTGCCCAGCGCCTCGGCCTCCACGCGCTTGGCGGACCACTGCTGGCGCTTGGCCTCGTAATCCGCGCGGGCGGCTTCCACCGACTCCTTCTGCAGGCGGATGGCATCGGTGAGCCGGCCCAGGAAGGAGCGGAAGTTCTGCAGGCGCACGGCATCGACACTGCCCGGCGCGCGTTCGGACCTGGAGACGTAATCGGCCCGATAGTTCAGCAGCTGCTCGAGTTGCCGCTCCATCTCGGCCAGGTGCTTCTCGGCGGCGGCGACGGCGGGCTGCAGGGAATCCGCCGCGTTGCTGGCGATCTCACGGATGGGCTCGAGTCGCTTCGATTTCATCATCATCGGGTGGCACTATCATCCGACTGGTGGTGTTCCCGCCGAGAACTGCGTCACGAGTTGCCGCAAATCTCCCTGGCTGCGCTCGATGCCGATGGGCTCGTACATGTCCTGGCGCAGGAATTCGACGATGCGCGGCCACTGGTCCACTGCCAGGTCGACGCGCGGATCGGCGCCACGACGGTACGCGCCCACGGTGACCAGGTCGCGGTTCTGCTGGTAGGTGGAATACACCTGCTTGAAGCGCATCGCGAGATCGAGTTGTTCGCGCGTGCAGATCTGGTGCATGGCGCGGCTGATCGAGGCCTCGACGTCGATGGCGGGATACAGGCCGTTCTCGGCCAGCCGGCGCGACAGCACGATGTGGCCGTCGAGGATGGCGCGCGCGGCATCGGCGATCGGATCGTTCTGGTCATCGCCTTCCGCCAGCACGGTGTAGAAGCCGGTGATCGACCCCGGGCCGCGATCGCTGTTGCCGGCCCGCTCCACCAGCTGCGGGAGCCGCGCGAACACCGAGGGCGGGTAGCCCTTGGTGGCGGGCGGCTCGCCGATGGCCAGCGCGATCTCGCGCTGCGCCTGCGCGAAGCGGGTGAGCGAGTCCAGCAGCAGCAGCACCTTCAGGCCACGATCACGGAAGTACTCGGCGATCGCCGTGGCGAGCCAGGCGCCATGCATGCGCATCAGCGGCGGGTTGTCGGCGGGCGTGGCGACCACCACCGCGCGGCGCATGCCGTCGGGGCCGAGCGTGTTGCTGACGAACTCCTGCACCTCACGGCCGCGCTCGCCGATCAGGCCGACCACGGTGACATCGGCCTGCGTGTAGCGGGTCATCATGCCGAGCAGCACCGACTTGCCGACGCCCGAGCCTGCGAACAGGCCGATGCGCTGCCCGCCGCCCACGGTGAGCAGCGAGTTGATCGAGCGCACACCCACGTCCAGGGGGTCGCGGATCGCCCAGCGCCGCAGCGGGTTCAGCGGCTCGCCGGTGAGCGACACGCGTTCGCTGCAGTGGATCTCGCCCAGGCCATCGAGCGGCCGTCCCGAGCCATCCAGCACGCGGCCCAGCAGTGCATCACCCACCATCACCTCGGAGACGCTGTGCGTGGGGATCACGCGGGCCCCGGGCATCAGGCCGCGCACGCTGCCCGTGGGCATCAGGAACAGTTTCTCGCCCGAGAACCCGACGACCTCGGCCTCGACCTGCTTGTCGTCCGCGGTGTCGACGAGACATCGGCCGCCCACGGCGGCCTCGCATCCCACCGCCTCGAGCGTCATGCCCACCATTCGGCTGAGCGTCCCCTCGACGAGGAGTTCGCGCATCTGCGCCATCCGCTCGGTGGCCCGGCGCAAGGACTGCACCCAGTCCTTCGGGCGGGGACGAACCGCGGTGGCCGCCGGACTCACGCCTCGCGCTCGCCTTCCGCGGCGCGCTCGGTGCCGAGGAGCTCGGACAGGATGGCACCGAGCCGCGTTTCCAGCCGCGCATCGATGCGCGAGGCATTGCTGGTCACCTGGCAGCCGCCGCGCGACATCACCGGGTCCTCGACGATGCTCCACGCCCGCTCGCGTTCGGTGGGCGCCAGGTGCTGCCTCACCACCACCGCATCCTCAGGATGCAGGTGCACGCGCACCTCGCGCGCCGCGACCGGGAGCGCGGCGATGGCCTCGCGGATGATGCCGATGATCTGGGTGGGCTCGGTCTTCAGCTCACGGCGCACGATCTGCCGCGCCAGCGCCATGGCCAGGGTCAGAAGTTCCCGCTCGACCTGCTGGTCGAGCTCCTCGAACGGGCGCGCGAGGTCGTAGAACATGCCCGTGATGCGCTCCACCTGCTGGCGCACCTCCTCGCGGCCGGCGGTACGCCCTTCCGACAGGCCCTGCTCGAAGGCCTCGCGGTAGGCCTCGGCCTGCAGGTCGGCAAGCCCCCCGGCGGTCGGGGGACGCGGCGCGGGCGATGCGCCGTGCATGTCGGGTGCGATCCACGGGCGCGCTTCCGCCTTCGGGCTAGACATAGTCGTTCCCCTTGCCGCCCAGGTTGATCGTGCCCTCCTCGGCCAGCCGCTGCGCGATGGTCACGATCTCCTTCTGCGCCGCCTCGACCTCGACCAGCTTCACCGGGCCGCGGGCTTCCATGTCGTCCTTGAGGATCTCGGCGGCGCGCTTGGACATGTTCTTCAGGATCTTGTCCTGCACCTCGGGCTCCGCGCCCCGCAGCGCGAGCGCGAGCTGGTCCGAACCCACCTCGCGCAACAAGGTCTGGATGCCGCGATCGTCGACGTTGAGCAGGTTGTCGAAGACGAACAGCAGATCCTTGATCTTCTGGTGCATCTCGTCATCCACTGCCTGGATGCGGCCCATCTCCTCGCTGCTCTGCTCGCGCTCCATGGCGTTCAGGATCCCGGCAACCGTCTTCGCCCCGCCGACGCGGCGCACCTGCGCGGGGGTGGCGACGTTCGCCTGCTTCTCCACCAGCAGGTCGAGCTCGCTGAGCGCGCTCTGCGGCACCTCGTTCAGCGTCGCGATGCGCATCAGCACCTCGGTGCGCGCTTCCGGCGCGAGCAGCGGCAGCACGGCGGCGGACTGGTCCGGCGGCAGGTGCGACAGCACGATGGCGATGATCTGCGGATGCTCGCCACCGATGATCTGCGCGACGGACCTGGCCTCCATCCACTTGAGCTGCTCGATGCCCTGCCCCGCGCCACCGGTGGTCAGGCGGTCGAGCAGCAGGTCGGCCTTCTGCTTGCCCACCGCCTGGGTGAGCACGCGGCGCACGTAGTCGAGCGAACCCGAAGCGATATCGGCGCGCTTGTCGGCGGTGCCGATGAAGGAATCCAGCACCGATCCCATCTGGTCGCGCGTGACCTCGGTGAGCTCGGCCATCGCGGCACCCACCTTCTGCACATCGCGCGCATCGAGCTGCTTGAGCAACGCCGCCGCGTCCTGCTCGCCCAGGCTCATGAGCAGGATCGCCGCGCGCTGCGTGCCGGGGATGTCGGAGGGCTTGTTCGCCATGGACTACGGGAGGGAAGCGCGGCTCAACCGTCCGTCGCCACCCACTCCTTCACCACCTGCGCCGCACGCTTGGGGTCGGAGATGACCAGCGAGCGCGCCGCGGCCACCTGCTGCTCGAAGCTGGGAGCCAGCGTGATGGCCTGCCCCTTCGAACCGCCCCCGCCGCCTTCGGCGACAGCCTCGGCGCCCGCCCTGCCCGTGCCCGCGATGGCGCGCACCGTGGGCTTGGTGAGGCTGCTCATCAGCGGCTTGAGCACGAGGAAGGCCACCAGCAGGACGAGACCCACACCCACCGCTTGCTTCGCGAGCGTGCTCAGCCACGGCTGCTGCAGGATGCCCGGCCCTTCCGCGGGACCTTCCGGCATCAGCGACTTGAAGGACTGGTTGATCACGCTGATCTGGTCGTTCCGGTCCGCGCGAAAGCCCACCGACTCGCGCACCAGCTCAGTGAAGCGCTTGATGTCCGCATCGGTCATCGGCGAGGTGTTGACCTTGCCTTCCTTGTCCACCTTCTGCCAGTCATCCAGCACCACGCCGATCGACAGGCGCTTGATCGTGCCCACCGGCTGCTTGATGTAGGACAGCACCCGGTCCACCTCGAAGTTCTTGGTGCTGCGCGAGGAGCTGGAGGTCGGCGAAGTCGTCGAGGCGGTGGTGGCCGGCTGTCCCGCCGGCGGCGTGCCCGCCGTGCCGGGCGGCTGGTTGGTCAGCGCGCCGGGGATGCCCTGGGCCTCGATGCCGCCCTTGCGCTCGTCATTGGCGAGCTGCTCGCTGCGCACCACGGTCTTCTGCGGATCGTAGTTCTCGCGCGCCTGCTCGGTCACCGTGAAATCCATGTCCGCCGTGACCGTCGCGCGCACCCGGCCCGCGCCCAGGATGGGCTCGAGGATCTCCACGATGCGCCGCTGGTAGCTGTCCTCCAGCTTGCGCGTGTATTCGAATTCCTTGGTGCTGACGGCGGCCGCGCCGTTCTCTTCAGGCGAATTCAGCAGCGTGCCGGCCTGGTCCACCACCGTCACGTCCTTCGACTCGAGCTCGGGAACGCTGGAGGCGGTCAGGTGCACGACGGCGGCGACCTGCCCCGGGTCCAGGCGCCGGCCCGGGTAGAGCTGCAGCATCACCGAGGCGGTGGGCTTGCGCTGGTCGCGCACGAACACACTGGGCTTGGGGATGGCGAGGTGCACGCGCGCGCCCTGCACGCCCTGCACCTTGGCGATGGTGCGGGCCAGCTCGGTCTCGAGCGCAGACTGGTAGCGCGCCGCTTCCATCAGCGAGCTGGTGCCCAGCGCGCCCTCCTTCTGGATCATCTCGATGCCCATGGCATCGCTCTGCGGCAGGCCCTGGCTCGCGAGACGGATGCGCGCCTCCTGCACCTTGGGCTCGGGCACCATGACGGCGCCGGCCGGGTTGAGCTTGAACTCGATGCCCGCGGCAGTGAGCGCATCCATCACCTGCCCGGTCTCGCGCTCCGAGAGCTGCCCGTACAGCACGGTGTAGCTCTGCCCCTGTGACCACATCACCAGCCACACGGCGGCCGCGATGGCCACCGCCACGCCCACCAGCAGGACCACCTGCCGCAAGCCGGGCACCGTGTCGAGCACGCCACCGGGCACTGTCAGTGCATTCTCAGCCATGGGCTACTACACCTGCATGTTCATGACTTCGCGATACGCATCGACCAGCTTGTTGCGCACCTCGGTCATCGCCCGGAAGGCGATGCCGGCTTTCTGGACCTCGAGCATCACCTTGGTCAGATCGACGCTGCGATCGCCCGACTCGTAGGCCTGTGCCAGCGAGGTCGCCTGGTTCTGCATGCCGGCGACCTTGTCGACCGAGGACTTCAGCATCGATGCGAAATCCGTCGCCGGAACGGCCGCCACTTCCGGGCGCGCGGCCCCGAGCGGTGAGACCCGTGCCTGCAGGGCCCGCATCTCGCTCAGCACGCGGCTGATCTCCAGACTGCTCATGCCAGGCTCCCCAGCAACTCGCCGCGCCCCGGGATGCGGATGCCGGCGGCCTTGAACTGCTGCAGCTTGTGACGCAACGTGCGCGGGCTGATGCCCAGCCTCTGCGCCGCGAGCTTGCGGCTGCCGGCGGTCTCGCGCAGCGTGTCGAAGATGCGCTGGCACTCGCGCGCCCGCAGGTCCTCATCCAGCGAGGAGTCGGCCGCGGTGAAAACCGTGGAGGGCGACCCGGGCATCGCCACGCCGAACGTCGCTGCGCCGGGCGTCGCTGCGCCGGACATCGCCACGCCAGCGGCCGCCTGCGCGGGCGCAAGGCCGAGCAGCGCCGCGTCGATCACTCCGCCACCGCACAGCAGCGCCGCCCGCTGCACGGTGTTGTTCAGCTCACGCACGTTGCCCGGCCAGTCGTGGGCAAGCAATGCGGCGCGGGCGTCCGCGGAGAAGCGCAGGTGGCCCCGGCCGCAGGCCGCCAGGGCGCGCGCCGCCAGCGGCAGGATGTCGCCCCGCCGCCGGGCCAGCGCCGGAAGCTCCAGGGCCATGACGTTGAGCCGGTAGTACAGATCGCTGCGGAAGCGGCCCGCGCGCACTTCCTCGGCCAGGTCGCGGTTGGAGGTGGCAATCACCCGCACGTCCAGCGCGATGCTGCGGCTGCCGCCAACCCGCTCGACTTCGCGCTCCTGCAGCACCCGCAGGATCTTCGCCTGGAGCGATAGGTCCATTTCCGAGATTTCATCCAGCAGCAGCGTGCCGCCCTGCGCCTGCTCGAACTTGCCGGCGTGCGAGGCGAGCGCGCCGGTGAAGGCGCCCTTCTCGTGGCCGAACAGCGTGGCCTCGAGCATGTTGTCCGGGATGGCCGCACAGTTGATGGCGACGAACGGCGCGCCGGCACGGCTCGAGCGGCTGCGGATGAATCGCGCGAACACTTCCTTGCCCGTGCCGCTCGGTCCGGTCAGCAGCACCGTGGCATCGGTGGCGGCGATGCGCGCCGCCAGCGCCAGCACGCGCTGGGTCTCGGAGTCCTCGGCGACCAGGTCCTCGGGTGCCGCGCGGCTGGCGAGCAGGCGCCGGGTGAGCTCCACGAGCTGCGCCGCATCGAAGGGCTTGACGATGTAGTCCGTGGCGCCCTCGCGCATCGCCGCCACCGCCCGCGCCACCGTCGCATGCGCCGTCATCAGCACCACCGGCAAGTCGCGCCAGCGCCGCTTGATCGACACCAGCAGCTCGATGCCATCGATGCGGGGCATGTGAACGTCGCTGATCACCAGGCCAATGTCACCCGCCTCGAGCCGGGAGAGCGCGGCGCCGGCATCGGCCACGGCCTCGCCGTCGATGCCGGCCGCCGCCAGCGTATCCGCCAGGGCCTCGCGCAAAGGGGCATCGTCCTCGACGATCAGGACCTTCGGTCCATTCATGGGGTCAGCTCCGCAGGAAGTTCGATGACGAAGCACGCGCCGCGGCGCGCACCGGCGTCCAGGTGGATGTGGCCGCGATGGGCCTCCACGATGGACTTGACGATGGCGAGGCCCAGCCCGTTTCCACGGGCACGGGTGGTGAAGAAGGGTTCGAACACTCGCTCGCGCAACGCCGGGGCGATCCCCGGACCATCGTCACTGACGCGGATCTCCGCGGCGCCCTGCTCGGTTCGCCGCGCGAGCAGCTCGATGTTCAGCTCCGGGCCGCCCGCCTGCAGGGCATTGGTCGCGAGGTTCAGCACCGCGGAGACGAGCGAGGGCGCGTTGCCCCGCACGGTGAGATCCGGCGCCTCGGTGCCGATGGTCAGCCGCACCCCCGTCCCCAGTGCCGGCCGCAGCCACTGCGCCGCCTGCTCGAGCAGCGCGTTCACGTTCACGGGCTCGAGGTTGGCGTTGCCGCGGGCGAAGGCCAGCATCTCGGTGATCAGCTTGTCGAGTTCGCGCAGCCGCTCCACGGTCCTGGCCGCGCAGCGCGCGAGCGCCGCGCCGTCCTGATCCGGCAGCGCCATCTGGCTCGCGTACAGCAGCGCCGCCGCCAAGGGCGTGCGGATCTGGTGTGCAAGTCCGGCCGCGAGCTCGCCCAGCGTGAGCAGCCGCTGCTGGCGGTCGAGGAAGGATTGCATCAGGTGCGCCTCGGTGACATCCGAGAGCAACACCACTTCGCCCTCGTCGGTGGGGCGGCGCGCGAGGCTCACGAAGCGTCCGCTGCGCAGCTCGATATCACCGATCAGGGCCTGAGCCTGGACCCGCTGGCTCGCCAGCAACCCATCGAAGCCCTGGCCGAGGTGATCCTCGCCCAGCAGTTCCCGGGCCGAGGCGTTCGATTCGATGATGCGGCCCGCACCATCGAGCAGGAACACACCGCCAGGCAGGCCCTCGAGAGTGGCCGCGAGCCGCGCACCCAGCCGCTCACGCGCGCGCCGGGACTCGGCCAGCTCCGCGCTGAGGTGCGCAACGCGCAGCTCCAGGGATTCGAACGCCCCGCTCAGGCGCACGGAGGCATCGCCGAACTCGGCGAACGCGTTCCTCAGCTCGATCTCGGCGCCGGTAACCGGCGATGCGACGCTACTCATGCCGGAAGGGAAGGAGCAACTTTCGTGCCTTGCCGGTGTTTTCCAGCATGATCAGCCACTTGGGTGCAGGCAATGCTTGCCCCACAGGACTTGCGTCAATTTCCCGACAGGTGAGGGTCAGGCGTGCAGGCGGTACTTGCGCAGCTTCTCGACGAGCGTGGTGCGCCGCATGCGCAGCAGCCGCGCGGCTTCCGCGACGGTGCCGTCGGCCTCGCGCATCGCCTTGCGGATGAGGTCGATCTCGATCGTGGACAGGTGATCCTTCAGATCGAGCCCGCCATCGGGAAGATTCGCTACCGCGATGCTCTCAGCTCCCACCGCCGGTGGATTGGCCGTGGCGAGGTTGGGCTCGATCCGCAGGCCACTGCCGAACCACTCGCTGGACTCGAGGATGCGATAGCGTTCCGGCAGGTCGGCCGCGCCGACGTCCTGGTCGGGATACAGGATGCCGAGCCGTTCGAGCAAATTGCCCAGCTCGCGTACGTTGCCGGGCCACCGGCAACGCATCAGGCAGTTCACGGCATCCTTCAGCAGTCGCACCCGGCGCCCGCCGAGCCGCAGGCCGCGCTCCAGCAGGTGCTCGACCAGCTCGGGCAGATCCTCCAGCCGCTCCCGCAGGGGCGGTATCTGGATGGGGAACACGTTCAGGCGGTAGAACAGGTCCTCGCGGAATCGGCCGGCGGCGATGGCGGCCTCGAGGTCACGGTGGGTGGCCGCGATGATGCGCACGTTGCAGCGGATGGTGCGATTGCTGCCCACCCGCTCGAAGCTCCGTTCCTGCAACACGCGCAGCAGCTTGACCTGCATCTGCAGGGACATGTCGCCGACCTCATCGAGGAACAGCGTGCCCCCTTCCGCGAACTCGAAGCGCCCGACACGCGTGGTCAGGGCGCCCGTGAAGGCACCCTTCTCATGGCCGAACAGCTCGCTTTCGAGCAGCTCCGCCGGGATCGCGCCGCAGTTGACGGGAACGAAGGGTTGCGCTGCCCGCCCGGACAGTTCGTGGATGTGGCGCGCGATGAGTTCCTTGCCGGTACCGGATTCGCCGAGGACCAGCACATTGGATTCGGAGGGAGCGACCTGCTCGGTGAGCCGCTGGATGGTCCGTATCGAACGTGACTGTCCGCAGGGCCTGAACTCTGATGTCGGCCGGCTCGTCGAGGTCGCATCTGCCAAGTTGGCGGGTCTCCTACCGTTGCCTCGCAGCAAGCATCCCGATCTTGTGATCTTGGATGAAGCTGAGCGTCTAACTCATTGACGCTGCTCATTCAGCGTCGATGGAAAGGATGTTAGCCAACGACTTTGCACAACAGCAGATGGGTAAATACTGCAACCCATGTACGGCATTGCCTTAGTGGGATACGCGAAGCGACCCTAACGCGAGCTCATACGACCACCTAAAAAGCCTGCGGTTCATCACCGCCGAACGACTGCAACCAAGCGTGGGCGAGCCACGCGTCACGCCGCGCCGACAACAACGCGCCGGACACCCGTCGTTCCTCGCGCCGGCCCGCCGCGATCTGCCACAGATCGCCATCGCCCAGTTCGAAGGCGCGCGTCAACGTCTCCGCCACGCGCCGTCGCGAAGCGGATTCCGCTTCGAGTTGCATCGCGCGGCTTCGCGCCGACAGCAGCCTTGCCTGCCACCCGAGAAGTTCGTCCCGTTCGCGGCGTTCCGCATCGGCGGCCAGCGAGGCGGCCTGGATTGATCTGGCCTGAGCGCGGCGCGCATCGGCGGCCCGTCGCGCACCGGGCAATGGAAAGGCCACCGAGACGGTCGCCAATCGCTCGGCTCCGCCGCGTTCGCTCGACCACCTCAGGCTCAGCGTGGGATCCGGCAAGCGGTCGGCCACGGCCCTGCTCGCATCGGCATCCGCCCGGTCGGCTTCCAGCCTCGCGAGGCGCGCCGCGGGACTCGCCATCGCCTCGGGCGCCTTCGCAGCCGGCGGCAGGCTCTCGATGCGGACTTCCCCGGCGGGCGGCTCGATGCCGAACAAGCGAATCGCCGCCTCGGCCTGCTCCAGTTCGATTCGCGCCGTGGCCTCCTCCAGCTCCGCGGCGGCACGGTCGGCGAGTGCGAGATCATCGTCCACCTTCGAGGCATCACCGCTCCGGTGCCGCGCGGTGAGCAACTGCTGCAGCCTGCGGGACTCCGCCGCTGCCGCCGCGGCGGCCTGCACCCGCTGGTGGGCCACGATGCACTCCAGCCAGCGCTCCACGATCTGGCGGCGCTCCTGTCGTACAGCTTCCGCCAGCCGCGCTTGCGCAACGATGGGCTCGAGCCTTGCGCGGCTGCGATCGATGCGCCACTTGGCCGGCAGTCGCACGGCACGCTCCACCCCGGTATCCCATTCCCGGTAGGTTGCCTCCTGGTCGACTTCGCGCCGCTGCGTCGATGCCTTCACGGTCCATTCGTAGGGACCGGTCATGAGCAGCTGCGCCGCTGCACCCGCCTCTTCGGTGCCCGCCCTCGCTGCCTGCACCGAGGGTGATGACTGCAGCGCACGTGACACGATAGCCTCGTCCGGCAAGGGTGAGGCAGCATGCGAGGCCATGCCGGCCAGTCCCAGGATACCGGCGAGTCCCAGGACGCCGGCCAGCAGTCCAGGGCGGTTCATGAGGCAAGCCTCCCGATCTCCAGGGCAGGCGTGATCCAGTAGGCCACTTCGCGCGCGGGCATCCGCTCCTTCATCTGCCCAAGCAGGCAACGCAGGTCGACGAGGCGAGCGACCGCCAGCAGCAGCGCGCGATCCGCACGGCCCTGCACCACCTCAGCGGCGGTGTGCAGCGCCGTGCCGGTCCCATGGCCCGATGCCTGCACGATGGTGAAGCCACTCAGTCCCGGGGCGTCATGGCAAAGGGCGATCACCTCCTCCTCCAGCGAGCGGGGAAAGGCCAGGTGCAGGCAGCACAAGGAATCCTGGGTCATGAGGACACTCCGAACCGCCGGTACAACAGCGGCAGCACCACGAGGGTCAACAGCGTGGAACTCAACAGGCCTCCGATGACGACGATCGCCAAGGGTCGCTGGATCTCCGAGCCCGGCCCCGAGGCGAGCAGGATGGGCACGAGACCCAGCGCGGTGATGCTCGCGGTCATCATCACCGGCCGGAGTCGTCGCATGGCGCCCTGCAGGACGGCGGACGCGACCGAGGCGCCGCGCGCCACGAGTTCGTTGAAATGCGATACCAGCACCAGCCCGTTGAGCACGGCGATGCCCATCAGCGCGATGAAGCCGACGGCAGCCGGCACGGACAGGTATTCACCCGAGATCGCCAGCGCCAGCACGCCGCCGATCAGCGCGAACGGTATGTTGGCGAACACCAGCAAGGCCTGTCGCACCGAACCCAGCGTCATGAACAGCAGCAGCATGACCAGCGACATGACCAGCGGGATCACCACCGCCAGCCGGCCCGCCGCCCGTTGCTGGTTCTCGAACTGGCCGCCCCACTCGAGCCGGTATCCAGCGGGAAGCGGTAGGTCACGGGCGAGTTTCTGCTGCGCCTCTTCGACGTATCCCACGAGGTCGCGTCCGCGCACGTTGGTCTGGACGACCGCGAACCTGGCGGCGTTCTCCCGCTGGATCCTCACCGGACCATTCGTCGTCCGGATGCTCGCCACCGAACCGAGCAGCGTTCCCGCACCGGCGCCCACCCGGGCGCCGGCGAGCCGGCCCGGATCATCGCGCCAGCTACGGTCCGCACGCAGCACCAGCGGCTCGCGGCGCCCCTCGACCGGAATCACCCCGAGCCGCAAACCCTCGATCAGGCCGCGCAGGGTTTCCTGCACGTCCATCGCCGAGACGCCTGCCGCGCCGATGGCGGCGCGATCCAGGCTCACCTCCAGGAACTGGACCCCATCGTTGGGGACGTACAACACGTCCTGCGCACCCGGCACCGCTGCGAGTAACTGGGCCACCTTGCGCGCCGACGCATCGAGGACCTTGAGGTCGGTGCCGAAGATCTTCACGGCAACATCGCCCCGCGTGCCGGTGAGCATCTCCGACACCCGCATGTCGATGGGCTGCGTGAAACTCGCCTCGAGCCCGGCGAACCGGCCGAGCAATGAGCGCAGGTCATCGACGATGCGGTCCTTGCCGGCGCGCCATTGGTCCCTCGGCTTGAGCTTCAGGAACATGTCGGTCTCGTTCAGTCCCATGGGATCGAGGCCCAGTTCATCCGCCCCCGTCCGGGCGACCACCGCCTCGACCTCGGGCACCCCCTGCAGGACAGCGCGCTCGACCTGCAGGTCGATGCGCAGCGATTCCTCCAGGCTGATCGACGGCAGCTTCGCGAGCTGGATGATCACGTCGCCCTCGTCCATGGTCGGCAGGAATGACTTGCCGATGAAGGGGAGCGAGGCAACCGATCCCACCATCCCCACACCCACGACCGTGAGCACGATGCGCGGGCGCTCGAGGCACCATGGCAGCAACCGGCCGAAGGCCGGGCTCAACCAGCGCATCAGCAGCGGATCGGCATGCTGGCCACCGCGGATCGCCCAGGACGCGAGCACGGGGATCAGCGTCAGGCTCAGCAGGAGCGATGCGCCCAGCGCCACCACGATGGTGATGGCCACCGGCCGGAACAGCTTCCCTTCGAGGCCCTGCAGCGTCAACAGCGGCAGGAACACGACGGCGATGATGAGGATGCCTCCCGCGACCGGCGCCGCCACCTCGCGCGTGGCACGATAGATGAGGTGCAGCCGCGGCGCGGGTGGGCCGGCCGCCGCCATCGACAGCCGCTCGACCACGTTCTCGACGACGACCACGCCGGCATCGACGAGCAGGCCGATGGCGATCGCCAGTCCGCCGAGCGACATCAGGTTGGCCGACAGGCCGATCCACTGCATGACGAGGAAGGTGGCCAGTACCGAGGTCGGCAACAGCACCGTGACCACCATGGCGGCACGCAGGTCGCCCAGGTAGAGCAGCAGCAGGATCACGACCAGCACGCTGGCCTCGAGCAACGCGCGCGACACCGACCCGATGGCGCGATCGACGAGTGCCGCCCGGTCATAGAAGGGCTGGATGCTGGTCCCCGGCGGCAGGGTGCGGCCGATGTTCTCGAGTTCCGCCTTGACGCGGCGAACCACCTCACGAGCATTCGCGCCCTTCAGCGCGAGCACCAGGCCCTCCGCCGCCTCGGATTCGCCGTTGCGGGTGACCGCGCCGTAGCGTGTCAGCGAGCCGGTGCGGACCTCGGCGATGTCCGCCACCCTCACCGGCGAACCGGCCAGCGAGCCCACCGCAATCGCGCCGATGTCCTCCAGCGTGCGCGCCGATGCGCTCACCCTCACGGGCAGGGACTCCTCCCCGCTGGTCACCCGGCCGGCCCCGTCGCTGGTGAGATTGGCGCGTACGGCATCCGCGATCTGGGTGATCGTGATGCCGCGCTCGGCCAGGGCCGCCGCATCCGGGGCGATCTCGAAGGTCTGGACATGACCTCCCAGTGAATTCACCTCGGCCACGCCGGGCAGCACGCGCAACCGGGGCCGGATGGTCCAGTCGATCAGGCTGCGCCGCTCCGCAAGCGACAGCGGCCCCTCGACCGTGAACATGTAGATATCGCCCAGCGGCGTGGTGATGGGAGCGAGCCCGCCACTTACCGACGCCGGCAGATCAGCCGCAGCCGCCGCGAAACGCTCACCGACCTGCTGGCGCGCCCAGTAGAGATCCACGCCTTCGGCAAAGTCGAGCGTGATGTCCGCGATGCCGTACTTGGCGACCGAGCGCAGGATGGCCTGTCGAGGGATGCCGAGCAGCTCTGGCTCGAGCGGCGCGATGACCCGCTGCTCGACCTCCTCGGGCGTCATCCCGGGGGCCTTGAGGATCAGCTTGACCTGGGTCGGCGAGATATCGGGGAACGCATCCACGGCGAGCCGCGGGGCCACGTACGCGCCGGCCAGGAGCAAGGCGAGGCCCACCAGCAGCACCAGCAATCGCTGGGTGAGAGAAAACGCGACGAGCCGGCCCAGCATCAATCACCCGCCGCCTTGAGCCACACCGCCTTCAGGATCGCGGTACCCCGGGAGACGATGCGCTTTCCGGCGCGCAACGAAGCGGATTTGGCAAACCCTGCATGCGCCGCTTCGGCATCGACTTCCACCGCGCGGTAGCCGCCCGCCACCTCGATGAAGACATAGGTACGCTCGCCCAGCCCCACGAAAGCGGTGGCGGGAACCGGAAAGCCCGCTGAGTCGGATCGCCGCGACAGTCGTGCGCTCACGGCCTCCCCTGGCAGGAAGCAGGACTCCGCCGCGAAGTCGATGTGAACGGCAACGCCCTGCATGGCGGGGTCGATATCCTGACCGACCGCGTGGATCCGGCCCGCGGTCTCGCAGGCTGCGCTTCTCACCAGCGCGCCATCCCCCACCCGCAGCGTGCGGGCGATGCTCGCCGGCACCGCGAGCGCCGCATGCACACCGGTGGCCCGCGATGCCACGTACGCGAGCGTCTGGCCCACCGACACGGTGTCCCCCGGCGCAAGTGCCGGGCCCAGGACGCGCCCCGCATTCGGCGCGTACAGCAGCAGGCCCCCGGCCGTATCGAAATGCCCGCCCGCCAGCCGACCGCGGATGGTCTCCACCGCCATCCGGGCATCCCGGGCGGCAGCCTCGGAGGCCTCGAGTCGCGATCGGGGAATGGCGCCGGCATCCAGCAGCGAGCGATCCCGGTCCAGACGCCGGCGCGCCACTTCATCTGCCGTCTCGGCGACCCGCAGTTCCTGCCGGGCGCTGCCGATGCCCGGGCCCGCAATCGAGAGCAGCCGGTCGCCCGACGCCACCTCTTCACCGGGATGCTTGTAGACCGCAATGACGCGGCCATCCGCCGGCGCGAGCAGCGCCGCGGGCGCGCGTCCGTCGAACTCGATGCGCCCGGCGAACTGCAACCGCCCTGCAAGCTCGGCATCCGATGCATGCAGTTCGAAGGACTCGATTCCGGCCAGTTCGCGCTGGGTCTTGCTGATCTTGATGTCGGCACTCGTCACGACCGGCTCTGCCGCCGACCACGCCGCGATCGACCACAGTCCGGATCCGATACACACCAACGCCAACACAAGGAATCTCACGCGCCGCACTCCTGATGAGGCGCGCATCATCGCAGCCTTGCCTTAAGGCAGGCTTAAGGGCCAGCCACCTCTTCATCATGTGAACGGTAGGCAGCGGGCGACAGCCCGGTCCAGCCCTTGAAGGCGCGCGAGAAGGTGCTCGACTCGGTATAGCCCAGTGCCAACGCCACATCAGAGACCGACTTGCGCCGGTCGGACAGGAGCTCAATGGCGACGTCGCGGCGAATCGCTTCCTTCATCGCCTGGAACGAAGTGTGCTCCGACTTCAGCCTCCGGCGCAGCGTCCCGGGACTCATCGCGAGGGTTTCCGCCACCGATTCCAGGCTTGGAAAATCGATCCGGAATCTGTCCTTTCCCAGCAGGATCCTGCGGACCTGGACCACGATGGACTTGTCGACCACCGGATTGACGAGAATGCCGAACGGAGAGTTCTTGAGGATCGACAGCAGTTCCACCTTGGTCCGGATATTGGGCCAGGAAAGGACGCTTGCCGGAAACTCGATGGCCATCATCGACTGGTCGAACAGGCACGGGCAATCGAACAACGTCATGTACTCTGCGGCATATTCCGGCTTCGGATAGTCGAACCACGCCCTCGTGAGCACGATGCGACTGCCGGCGATCCAACTGGCGAACCGGTAGGTCATGGCGAGCAGGAACTCGCGCAAGACATGTTCCGTATCGGAGGTCTTGGGACCAACGGACAGACTCAGAAGCGCATGATCACCGGCCGTGCGCAGGTTCCAGCGAATGTCCTTTGTCGCCAGCCTGAAGCATTCCGCCTGCTTTTCGAGCACGCCACCGACGTTGACTTCCTTCACCGCCAGCTGGCAGAACAGGAACAATGTGCCAAGTCGCACCGGCTGTGCGCTCATTCCGAAGAATGCGTCATCCGTTTCCTTCCAAAGGAGGCGTGTGATGATCGCGTACTGGTCCGGCGTGAAGCGGATCCGGGGCTGATTCATCAAGTCGGCGGGCAGGCCTGCGGCACTGAGGAACTTCTCGGGCGGGAATCCCTTGGCATCCGCCTGCCGCAGCAGCGGCAGCACGAAATGGCTATGGATGGTGTTTCTGAGACTCATGTGCCGCTCTTGACCATCGACTTCTGGCTGACCGTATCCGGTCGGGTGCCTTCGCAGCCGGGGAAGAGCATGATTGGCCACCGCGCACCCGAGCGTCAATGCCCGATTGCGTGATGGCCGGGATCCTAGATCAGGATCCCGTTGTGGGACAGGAACGACAGGACGTTGCTGCTCCGGCGGCGCGCCTCAGTCCCCTTGAGGCCCGTCGTCGCCACGTACTCCCGCACTTTGGCCGCGACCTCCTCCCGACGCTTTTTGCTGAGGAATCTCACCCCCGTGTCACGACGATGAAGGAAACAGAATTGAACGAGCTCGTCCGGATCCTTGCCGAAGAATTCGCAGAAGGCCACGAGAGCATCGAGCCTGGACGGGTCTTCGTCCAGCGGCGCACCTCCCCATTGGGTCGCCAATGACTTGGCCCACATGGTCACACTGGCATACTCGGTCGCTGGCCTGGGTAGCATGATTCCCGTCGCTCGCCGCGTCGTTATTCCCGCAACCCAAGCCTCTGGCACAGAGCCCTGATCTCATCAAAGCGACCCGGCTTCGGCTCGGCTTCCTGCAACATGTGGACCTCTTCGAGTTCCTTCACGACCGCCGGGTCACGCTGGAATGGCTTGCTGGCATGGCGCTCGAAGTACAGGCTCTCGAGCGGCGGCCTGGGCCGCTGGCCCGGATCCTCGAGGGAGTAGCCAATGTTCAGAACGTGGTGCGGAACCCAGTGATCCGGAATCCCCAGGATTTCCTTGGCTGCTTCGACCGCGATGACCGTCCAGCAGGCGCCCAGCCCCAGGTTGACTGCCATCAGCAGGCCCTGCGTCGCCGCGCCCCCACTGTCGAAAGCCAACGCCGCCGGATACCCAGGGCTTTTCGCAAGGGGAATCAGCACGGATGGCAACACGAATTCGTCCAGGAAAGCATGGGTCCATCCGTGGCTCGGATTGCAGGCGCCAACGGCCATGAGTTCCCTGACCTTGTTGCCTTTGTCCTCGATGACGACGGACGGGTCGCTGTAGCAGTAGATGTGCACCGGGGCGAGATCCATGATGACGCCTTGCACGGGCACTTTGAGCCTCTCGAAGTCGTTCGGATCGAGATCGTCTCGATACACGACGACCGCACGCAGCCAATGGGCGTTCATGGCGCAAGAGGCGAGGCGCATCGCCTCGAGGATCTTCTGCACCTTCTCGCGCTCGACCGGACGATCAGGGTCGAAGTAGCGGATGGAACGCCTGTTGCCTATGACTTGCTCGAAATTCATCGTCGCCCTCCTCAATTTGACTCTGGCCCCATGTCTTCCCGGCGTGCCTATGGCCCGTGCTGCTTCAATGGACTCGCCACGAAGATGCGCTCGGCGAACAGCCACTTGCCGCCGGTCTTCACGAACTTGCTGTAGTAGACCCCGCCAAAGACGACACTGCACGATACCATCCGGGCCCAGGTCAGCGCAGTGGCCTCCGCCCCATCGTCGGTCACCGTCTGTACGACCACGTGTACCATGGTCCTGGCCCGCGCATGGGTCGGCGTCAACTCATCGAACACCGTACCGCTTTGGACATGAAATGCGGTTACCCCAGGCGGGAAAACGTCAGGACTCGGCAACGACGACCTAAGGCCATCACGAGTCCTGGCGCTCGCCAATGGCTTCTCGCGGCCAGGCAAACGCATTTCGAAATTCGCGTCTTCGCTGAAAAGCGCGAGCCACCCCTCTCTGTCGCCGCTGTCGTAGGTCAACGCGTAGCGATCGATGAGCTCGAGCACGTCGAGACGGTCCTGCAATCTGGCCAAGTCAGCGGTATCCATCGTTTCTCTCCAAGGCAAACAGGCAAATCAGAAAAATTCGCGCGAGGCACGCCGCACGAATTCGATGATACGCGGGGCACCGCGAAAACGAATGGCGCAATCGGGCAAGTAGATTGCAATAACGCCCGCATGATCGACCTGGTGCGGGCTGCGGTGCCACAGGAGATCGGCCTGGCCTTGCGAGATTGATTGATATTGCCAACTCGATGGCCGCCCTCGCTATTCCGTGCATTTTGCCGACCACTTAGAGTAAAGAAGCGGAGGCGGCAGTGTTCGGCGACCTAAGGACGCTTCCAGGCGGGATCGACGCAGACATCACCGAGGTAATGGCCTTGAGCGAAAACACGCAGCTGGGGCAGCAGTATTTCAACCCGGAAGTCGAGCCATTGCTGAACACGCCTGCGATGCGCAGGATCCAGGAAGGGAAACTGCGGACGACACTCGAATACTTCTACGAAAACGTCCCCTTCGATCGCGCAAGGATGGACAAGGCTGGGATCACGCCCGCAGACATCCGCGGTTTCGATGACTACGCCAGGGCGCTGCCGTTGTGCGGCCAGGCGGACTTTCGGGACGTGTTCGAGCAAGTGAACAACAACATGTTCCGGGCATACGGCATCCTGTTCGGTGCGAAGCGGATGCAGGACCTTCACCTGCTGACCACGACCTCCGGCACCACCGGCATCCCGACGCCGTACCCCGTCTTCCACAAGTCCGCCGAGGCCATGGGGGAGATCTTCGGTCGGATCGGTTGGCGCGCCGGCCTTCGTTCCGGCGATCGCGTGGCCATCGGGTTCGGGCTGAGCATGCATGCGGCGGGCGTGCCGCAGATCTATTGGTACAGGAAGATCCCCGGTGTCACCATCATCCCCATCGGGGCCGAGGCCGGCACCGAGCGCCTGTTGCAGATGATCCGGCTGTTTGGTGCCAACGTGCTCACCTGCACCCCCTCTCTCGCGCTGCACCTCATCGAACGCTGCCCGGAGGTGCTGGGCGAACCGATACGCAATCTCGGCCTCAGGAAGCTGATCCTGGGGGCCGAACCTGGAGCCGGCATTCCAGAAGTTCGCGCGCGACTGGAAGTGGAGTATGGCGCAACGGTGTGTGACGCGGGCGCCGGCTATGGTGTCTCCTGCAACTGCCCGCAGTATCAAGGCATGCACTGGATCGCCGACGACTATTGCTACTACGAGCTCGTCGATCCGGAAACGCGGGAGCCCGTGGCGCTGCAACACGGCGCCACCGGCCTGGCCGCGTTCACCCCACTGGACCCGGAGTCGGCAATCTTCTTCGCCAACCTGCGCATCACGCTCAACGACATCCACCAGGTCTTCACTGAGCCCTGCCCCTGCGGCAACAGCGGATTTCGCTACCGGATCGTGGGTCGCGCCGATGACATGCTCAAGGTCAAAGGCGTACCGGTTTACCCGACGGCGATCCAGGGCGTGATCAACGGCTTCGTACCGAGGGTAACGGGCGCCTTCCGGATCGTGCTCGATGAGCCTCCGCCGCGCGTGGTGCCGCCCTTGAAGCTGAAGATCGAATTCGGCGATGACGTCCGGGAGGGCGACCTGCCGGCACTCGAGCAGGAGCTCCTGGCCCGAATGCATGCGTTGCTCAAGATCCGGCCCTCGATCGCGTGGATCAAGCCCAGGACCCTGGAGCGCGCAGTCAAGAAGACGCAGTTGCTGGAAAAGCTCTACGAGAAGCGGTGAAGTACGTCGCCGTAACGCGACATGTCGCAGGATTCCGGCAACCGCTGGCTGAGGGACAGATTGCGGAGCTGTGTCGGCGGGCATTTGGCCCTGGCGCAATTCCCAGAGCCTGTGTCCTGCTGGACTCCGGCAAGTTCAACACCAGCTACCGGATCCAGTTGCCCGACGGACACCCCGTCATTCTGCGGGTTGCGCCATCGCGCCAGGCGGCTCTCTTCAGCCATGAGAAGATGCTGCTACGGCGCGAGTCCGCCGTGCAGCGGGTCCTGAACACCGTCTCGGATCTTTTCCCGCGGAATCTGTTCGAGGACTTCACCGGCGAACTCTGCGATCGTGACTACGTGTTCCAGAATTGCCTGCCGGGATTTCTCTGGGACGATGTCAAGTCTGAGCTCAGCCCTGCGGAGAACGAATCGCTCTGGAGCCAGATGGCGCCAATCGTGAAGCAGGTGCATGACCTGGTCGGAGAGCGTTTCGGATTTCCTGCGCCCATGGAACAGTGCGGCAGCAACAGCGAAGCGGTCATCCAATGGATAGCAGGGATGATCGAGGACCTGCAGCGCCGGCAGTTGCGGTGTGACGATGCGGCGATCCTCTTGAGACTGGCAGAGTCGGGGCGCCACCATCTCGATGCCGTGGCCCGACCACATCTCGTGCATGGCGATCTCTGGCAGAAGAACATCCTCATCTCGCGTATCGACGATGCGCCGGTCATCACAGCGGTTCTGGATGCGGAACGTGCCTTCTGGGGAGATCCGGAGGCCGAGTGGATCTTCACCTTTCTCGACCTGCCCGCCGTCTTCTGGCAGAACTATGGCAAGTTGGAAACAGACCATGGTGCTGTGTTCCGGAGGCTGATCTACACCGGTCGCGGTGCGATGCAACTGTTCCTCGAGGCATGGCGCTTCCAATTCGACGACTCACCATTCCGTCGGGTGATGCAGCACGCCATCCAGGAACTGAGGTCATCCCGGTTTTCGACGACGGATTAGAACCGGCCCAAAATGCTCAGTCCCGCTGCCGCTTCGAAAGCGCCTCGAGGCGACGTCGCAATTCCTCTGATTGCAGTGACTGTTCGTACGCCGTTCGTTGGGCGGCATCATCGACATGGCCATCCGCCCACTGATTCAAGGAATGCTTCATCGAGCGGAGCACGCCCGGTTCACACTCGAGAATCGCATTCACATAGCGCGTGACGAGTTCCTCCAGACGATCGAACCTGGTCAGCTCGGTCAGGAAGCCGATCCTCAGCATCTCCTCGGCATCGATGGTCTGCGCGGTCAAGAACAGCTTCTTCGCCGCCGACAGTCCCACTCGGGTGACAAAGCGGCGGATTCCTCCTGGATAGTAGTGCAAGCCGAATCTGGCGGCGAGCATGCACATCCGGGTCCCGTCTACGCCGATGCGGAAATCGCAACACAAGGCCATGTCGGTCGCTCCGCCGTACACGCTGCCGTTGAGCGCACAGATGGTCGGCACCGGCAATGACTCGAGCTCATCGAGCATCACCTCGAAGCGACTGTCCAGCCGCTCGCGAACGGCTTGAATCGTGTAACCGGAGCTGAACGTCTCGTTGCCCGTTCCCGTCAGGACCAGCACGCGCACACCGTCCTGCGCGGCGATCCGCCGCAGGTGATCGAGCAGAACGTCCAGATCCTCTGGGTCAATGCGGTTGTGCTCTGCCGGGCGGCACAATCGGATCGTCGCGCGTGGCCCCTCGATCTGCAATTTCGGCACCGTGTCCTCGGTCATCGTATCGATCCCGCGACCGGCTACAGGTACTTGGCGTAGATCATGTCGCGGTGTGCGAACAACTGCGGCCATCGTTCCACGGCCCGGGCGAGAAGCTCGGAATTGGCTCGAAACGTGGCGCGCGTCGGTTCGTCGAGCGGCCTGACCGTACGCGCCAGGGGCTTCACCATTTCAGAAAACACAGCCCAGTATATGTCCGCGGCGCTCAGGCCCTGCCCCACGAGGTAGGCGCTCTGGCGCTCCGCCTGCCGCGCCAGTTGTCCTGCGAGCACCTCCATCGTGGCGGCTGCACGAATTGCCCCTGCACCCTCCTGATCCTGCCGATAGCCGTATTCCCGCGACCACTTGAAGATGCGGACGACGTCCGGATCGCCACTCGGCATGCGCCGGCACAAAGGTTCCATCTTGTCCAGGCGCACGCTCCAGCCAAATCCCTGCTCACCGCAGATCTCCTGGCAAATACCGAGCATCAGGACGCGATCCTGGGAATCAGACGGAATCAGCGGGACTGACGGTTCCAACCGTTCGGCCAGAAACAGGATCTGTTCCCAGCGCGAACAAGGAGGTTCATCGTCGCAAATCGCCTGCGGTGCGTTTCGTATCCCGGTCCACTCGACCAATGCGGCGTTGTCTCCGAACGGTTCCTGCACCACCGGCAGGTAAGGCAGGTCCTTCAGCCGGAAGATTGCCTCCGCCGATTCGCACCACGCATTGAATGCGCCGCCCGTCAGGACCAGGCGGATACCGACTCGGTTCTGCGCCTCGAGAGGACTCAGGTATTGCATGACACTTTCCCGACGCGTGTCGGCCGTGCGACCTCAGGACGCAGCGTCGGGCGTGATGCGCAGGATCTTCCCTCCGCTCTGGTGCTCGATCAGCAGGTAGATTGCACCGTCGGGACCGCTCGTCACATCACGCACCCGCCCGATATCGTGCAGCAGCGTTTCCTTGCGCACGAAGCTGTGACCGCTCAGAACCACACGATACAACTCGCGTGACTTCAGCGTGCCCACGATGATGTTTCCCCGCCATTGGGGAAACAGATTGCCCCGGTAGAGGATGAATGCAGAAACGGCCGGAGACGGCGTCAGGTCCACCACCGGCTGATCAATCACCTCATGCCCCCGTTCGATGCCGAGCTCCTTCCAGCCATCCACCTCGCTGCCATCGTAGTTCGCGCCGAGAGAAGTGAGCGGCCAGCCGTAGTTGTGACCGCTCAGGATCAGGTTGATCTCATCGCCACCCCGCGGGCCATGTTCGGAACTCCACAGATCATGCGTCATCGCGTCGTAGACCAGTCCCTGCGGGTTGCGATGTCCATAGCTCCAGATGCTTTTCAGGGCGCCAGGCGTATGCACGAAGGGGTTGTCCCGCGGCATGCGACCGTCATCCCAGACGCGATGAATCTTCCCCCACGGTTTGCCGAGGTCCTGCACACCCTTGTTGTTATTCTTCATGCCCACCGTCAGAAAGACGTGTCCGCTGGTGTCGAAGGCGATGCGCCCGCCAGCAACCAGGTCGGTCTCCTGGGTGTAGCTCGCGTGATCCGCCGTCCAGACGGGCCGCTCGTCGACCCAGGCGCCATTGCGTATCCGGCCGCGCACCAGCCGCGTCATGGACGGCGTCACGCTCGAGTTGGCATTGACTTTGTCGCACTTTTCACAAAGATCGCCGTAGGAAAGGTAGATCCAGCCGTTTTCGGCGTATCTGGGGTGCAACGCCACACCGAGCATCCAGCCGTTGCTCAAGTCGAGGGAACGCAGGACACGTACATCCTCAGCCTGACGCCGTTGGATCTTCGGAGTACCGCTGATCAACGTCTTGCGTCCGTCGCGCGACAGAAGACTCAGGCCGACGTGCTTCTCGGTTACCAGCATCCGGCCATCCGGTAGAAATGCCATGGAGTACGGCAACGGATCGAGGTTATCGACGACAGTCTCGACACGAAACGCAGCCTGCTCCGACTTGACGGCGCCGGCCGGTATCACCAGCGGATCCGCCACCCGGAACATTTGATCGTCCTGCGTGAAACCTGCCCGCTTCTCCGACACGTAGATCGCGAGTGCCCGTATCTGCGCTGCATCCAGGGTTTTCGACCAGACCGGCATCCCCTTGTCGGGGGAGCCCTGTGCGATGCTTCCAATGAGAGCAGAGATCGAATCACCCCGCTTCAGCTCGCCGCCGACCAGCGGCACTCCCTGCGCCGCGCCCTGTAGCTGCTCACCGTGGCAGGTCGCGCAGTTGGCATTGAACAGATTGGAAACCACTGCCAGAGGATCAGCCGGGGGCTTCACGTCGTCCCGGCTGGCCTCTGCCCCGGCGGCGAGCCCAGCCAGTAACAGCAGCATGGAGGACAGCACAATGCCGCGAAGCGATGACGGCAATCCCTGTGCACTTACACTCAAAAGACCGGCTCCAGGATGTTGTGCCACGTTTTGATTCCTTCAACTGGTATGTTGCAGTGGGAATGAAGATCACCTCGTACACTTAGAAGCGGACGAGGACCTCACCTCCAAAGGTTGGTCGAGGACCGAAATAATAGGCGTAGTAGCCAATTGAGGAGAGATCGGTCGCCTGGGTTATGTATTTCTTCCCGGTCACGTTGGTTGCGTAAAGGCCCACTCTCCAGGATCCATCCCGCCGCCCCAGCGATGCCCGCAGATTCAACAAGCCATATGCTCCAAGATTGCTGACTGCTTTATTCTGAGCACTATTGAAATAAACCAGCCCTTTGTAGGAATAATCCGCTCCCAAGGTCAGAGAATTTGAACCCATTGGAATTGCATAGGAAACACTTGTCGAAACGTTGACTTTCGACGTATTGGGCAATCTATTTCCTGTGTAATTCAGTTTCTCTCCTGTAACAGGATCAACCGCGCCCGACAGATATTTTGTGTATTTGGCATCATTCAACCCGAGGTTGAAAGCCAACTCCAGGCCATCAACTGGAGCAGCAGAAACTTCCAGTTCAGCACCTTTTATCTCAGCGCGACCCGCATTTTCCAGGATGAGATACGTATCTACCAGCGGGTTTCCTGTATTTTGATTGACGACGGACATGACCTGAATGTCGCTGTAATCATAGTAGAACGCACTCAGATTTGCCCTGAGGCGTTTATCGAGCCACGTCGACTTCATTCCGATTTCGTAGGAAGTCAGGTACTCGGGGCCAAATGGCTTCCGGGCAGCGTCAACTGCCACGACACCCACCTGGGGCCCTCCCGCCTTGAAGCCACGCGAGACAGTGCCGTAGATCATCACATCCTTGGCCAGCTTGTAGTCGAGCCCGATGCGCCAATCGACCGCGCTGTCGCCCACCCGGTCATGCCTCAACGGCAAGTCCGGGAGGGGAATGAAATCAAGATAGTCAACCTGATCAGCCGATCGCACCGTGTCGTCGGTGTAACGCGCGCCCGCCGTGAGGTTGACATCATCTGAAATGGCATAAGTCGCTTGCAGGTAAACCCCCTTGGCCTTGTTTTCCCTTTCCGCATTCTTGGTAGCGTAAGGATTCACCCATTTCAGCAAGTATTGTTCATGAAAATAGTACAAGCCTCCAACGACGTTCGCCCTGGCGCCGCTGTAGTTCAATTGCAGCTCCTGCGTGAATTGATACGACTTGTTCTCATAGATCTTTGATTGGTTCACGGGCATCGGAGAATTATCTGCATCTATCGTGTTGTTTGACCAGACATCCTGATATCCCGTAAGAGACGTCAACGTGAAATCACCGAATTTCTGTGCGACACGCAAGTTTGCATATGAGTCATCTACCCACAGGTTTGAAGGCGCATCATAGTTTTGATATTCGATATCGTAGAGTGGAGGGTAGACATAGCCGTAAACGTTCGCGCCATTTATCAGGCCCAGACCTCTGGGAACATTGTTGTCACCGCGGTCCCGACCGCGCCCGATGGTCAACCGAGCCTCGAAATCGCCTGGGTTGTATCGAACGATGGCACGGGCAACGCTGGCATTTTCCTTTCGCACGCGTGACCCATCGAGTAGATTGACTTGATCTCCATCGCTATGTCGGTTCAGGCCAGCCAGACGAACGGAGAAATCCTGCGCAATGGGCAACGTGACGGCGGCTTCCCCTTCGAAGCGCCCAAACCTCCCATAGGTCACGCGAGCCTGACCTTCGAATTTCGGCCCGGGGAGCTTCGAGATGTATTGCAGCGCGCCGCCGGTGGTGTTCTTTCCAAACAAAGTTCCCTGAGGCCCCCTCAGCACTTCGACGCGGTCGATATCGAGAAGCGCAAACCGCTGAGCAGCATTTGCGCCTATCACAACCCCGTCACGGTAGACGCTGATAGGGCTGACCGCTGTCATGTTGAAATCGTTGTTACCGACACCGCGGATCGTCAGGTTGTTGGCGCCCCCGAAACTTCCATACTCGAAATTGGGAACCATGCGGGCGATGGCCGTGCTGTCGGTCAATTGCAGGTCGCCGAGGGCATCGCCGGTCAACGCGGTGATGGAGATCGGCACATCCTGAAGATTCTGTTCGCGCTTCTGGGCCGTGACGACTATTTCGTCGAGGCGCGTGGCAGGATCACCATCGGCCGCGTACACGCCGCCACAAAAGAGCCCGATCGCAAGGGACAGTACTCTTAACTGACCGCAGTGCTGCATGTTGGATCCCCCCCCAGTAGGTAGTACTTATCGTGTGTGCCGGCCATGGCGACCAGATGCAAAGCGCTTCCTCCGCCGCTTGCATGCTAGGAGACGCCGCTGGGCGCCAGCATCATCCCGAAGTATGAAAATCGGATCTGCTTCTGCGCAGCCACGGACCGCCAATCTCCTCAAGGAGAGCTTCGGGAATCTGTGGGACTATGACCGGGAGGGCTGGGAGACGAAGTTCTTCGAGAAATGGCGCGCGAGCCTCAAGTGGCAACGCCTGAAGCCCTTCTAGAAATTTGCTGAGATGCTCGATAAGTCCTGGGACGGTATCGCGGCGTACTGCAAGCCCGAGAACAAGGCTTCCGACGGTTTCGTCGAGAAATTGAACTACAAGATCCGCGTCATCCAGTGCCGAGCAAACGAGTCACGCGATGAAGAATACCTGCGGCTGAAAATCGTCACCTGCATTCTGCCTCAGCATTGATCAACACGCGCGCATCTGCCGGCAGCATGAAGCGCCTTTCGACGAGCTCTCATGTAGCCTCATCGGCGGCTCGCACAAGACCTGCGTGATCCTGGCAAGTCGATTGAATTCCGCCTGCAGATCCAAGGCGCGATACGGCTGCTGTTCGAGACCTACCGGCAATGTGCGTCGGCAACGGCCACTTTGCGACGCTTCCACCCGTCCACTGGAAGCCCATGATTCAGGGAAGAGGTCAACCAGTCAGACGGCGTAGCTCCTCGGGACCAGCATACTTGCCTGTCTGGAAGTCAGTATTTCAAAGTGATTTCGGCGCCAATCGTCCGCGGACGCTGATATACTGGCGCAGCCCCCAAAAGATAAATCGCATCACCAAATGCGAAACTGACGTGGTTAGCGTTCAAGAGGTTGTCGCCGTAAATCGAGACCAGAGCCCTACCTCGTTCCACACCAAGCCTTAGACCCAAAGTGCGAACCGGGTCCGACCTCGTGGGAGGTGTAAACGCCCCATAAGTCCACACCGGCCCCATCAATGAATAGGAAAGGGTGGCAACAGCGTTAAGATCACGTGCCACCTCCTTACGCCAGGAGGCCGTGGCCAATAGATTGTATCTGGACGCCAATCCGATTTGATCACCCTTTTGAAGGCCTGCCGTCGGTTGATTCTCAGTATATCTATTGTTATTTACATTGCCACTTACCGAAAGCGTCAAGTTCTTGATGCCAGTAAACGTCGTCGCGAAGTCGAGTCCGAAACTATCCCCCGTGCTGGCATTGGCGAAATACGTAGCAGGTCCAATACCATATGGTGGATGCAATATCGAGTTGAGCGATACCTGAATATCTTTCCATTTCCAGTAGTATCCGGTCAGTTCAAATGTGAGCCTGCCGTCAAGGGTTCGCATCTTCGCGCCAGCCTCATAGCTCTTCAAGTCATCGGGCTGAGTCGCCACGACGCCTCCGTCCTGCAGAACCGCGAGAAGACCCGGACCACCGTTCAGGGTGCCGCTGCGAAAGCCTTCTGCGTAGTTCACATAGAGGTTCAAGTTGGGTGTTGGGGTATAGGAAATATTGAATCGCTTGGTTGTGGGTGAGAAAGTGGCCTTCTGGACCAGTGGTATTCCCAGGGAATTCAGCAATGCAATAGCACCTGGTTCTTTTTCGACCACAGAGCGATTGTCATGGAAATATCGCAGACCAGCCGTCATCTTCAGAGTGTCGGGAATCAGATAATAATAGGCCTCTCCAAAGAGAGCGTATTGGTCGGATGATATACGGTTGCTCCCCGACACCGAGTCAATCTCTTCAAGGCCGGGCAAGTTCGTGAATAGTCTGCTTCCGATCTGCCCCTCACCGGTTGATTTCAGGTAAAACGCTCCAAGCGTCGTTCCAAATCGATCGGAGCCCGCGTAGGTTGCCCGAACCTCGGCGGAACGAGTCTTGTATGGATACAGAACATTCAGCGCTACGGCTGCCTGTTCATAGCCTCCAGTATCCATCGTTATTTTCCCGTAAGAGGCCGTTCCATAAAGGTGTACCTTATCGAGATCGACTTTTGCATAGGTCGTGTAAAAGTCATACTTCAAGAAATTGGTAAGTTCACTGCCTTTCAAAGGCCTATCGCCGACATCTACCAATGAGCCCGTCGTGAATAATGCCGGCCCATCGAAGATTTCGTTCTTGGCATTGAAGTCATAGCTCGAGTCGCTATAACTGGCGTGACTTTTTATATTGGCGTGAAAAAATGAGAATCCGAATTCTGTATTGTTTGTCGGAGTGTATATAGCCTTGGCTCGAATATCGCTGTTAGACCCAGTATTGAAGTTCGTCTCGCCGACCAGTGGAAGATCGATATAGCCAGGCGTCTTGACGTAACCTCCGGACACGCGGACAGCGAGTTTGTCACGGACAATGGGAATATTGATCATCCCCTGAGCCTTGTATCCTGCACCGCCCTTGTCGACCGTTGACGAGCCGAGGTTGACCGACATTTGAACCCGATCTGTCTGCGGTTTGGCGTTCAACACTCGGATGACGCCGCCCATCGCGCCGGCACCATAAAGCGTGCCCTGCGGCCCCCGCAGGACCTCGACACGATCGAGGTCATATGGATTCAGATTTGGTTGGATCGTCGTCGGAGGGACGATGAAGGGTAGATCATCGATATAGACGCCAACGGTTGGGTCGCCTACGATCGCGGCGATACCACGAATATTAAGGTCCGACGAGCCAGGTATCGTTTCTACAGCGACTAGCCCGGGTGTCGCGGCTAACACTTCAGTCAGGGAAGTATATCCTTTCTCCGCGATTGTTTGCCCGGTAACTACGTTGATTGCCAACGGGGTCCTGAGCACAGTCTGGCTTTCGCCCTTGCTGGCAGTCACGACAATTTCACTGATATCGGTCTCGCTGGAGATCGCGGTACCAGGTGCGCGCGATTCCTGTGCGGCTACTCGCGCCGGGTCAAGCAGCGCCAGCCCCAGCACCAAAGCAGACACACCGGAAAAAGCGTTGTTTTTCAGCATCACATCCCCTCTCGGTCTGTTCTCTACCTGGTCGGTTGCTTTAGCTCTCCGGCCCACTATTAACAAGACCAGTCAATATCTGGCGTCGGGGCGGCTGGCTTGCATGCTAGGAAACGCCCCCGGGCGCTTGCATCATCCCGAAGTATGAAAATCGGATCTGCTTTTGCGCAGCCACGGACCGCTGATCCATGCGATCGTGTCGACACCGTCATCGATAGGACTCCCGCTGCATGCTGGAATCCAGGCATCAGTACGTCGAGGCCGTGTCAGGGATGTGATGAATGCGATCCTGGCCGCCGCGGGCCACGATCTGCGGATCATCCTGAGAAAGCTCAGACTTCTATTTGAGCACGTCGCTGTCTACGGCAGCCTTATTCAACACGCTCGCATCCGCCGGCAGCAGGAAACGCCCTTCGACGAGCTCTCGTGTAGCCTTATCGACGGCCCGTACAAAACCTGCGTGATCCTGGTAGCGCTCCTCGAGCGAGCGTCGCGGATCTGAACTTGCGAGCCGCTCTGCCTTGGTTTTCGCAAACGGCAGGTAAGCGCCGCTGAGATAGCACAGATCCTTCGAGCGAATACCCGGTGGCCGAAGGTTCCAGCCAACGTTCGTGCCGAGGGCCGCGCGAGTCCACAGCGTGTCGATTCCGGCGGCTGCAGGTCCATCCTCTCCCGGCCTCGGAACAAATTGCTCATAGCGCTTTCGCGAAACAGGCGGCAGCGTCGATTGAATTCCACCTGTTGCGCGGAACTGCGGACCGAAGTCGAGCAGCTCCACCGTATTGATCGATTCCGGTGGCGGCATTCCCGGCAATCCTGGAAATTGCGATCGATAGTCCTCCAAACGGATCAGCGAACCATTCTCCATCCGTGGATAGTTGCTCTTGGGCGGTTCAATGCCCTTGTCCGCCCACTCATCGATGACCACGGTCATTGCCCGGGTGATGGCGGACATGGGCGAGGTGCCGCTTTGCTGCGAGTATCGGCACATCCCGGGAGGCGAGGCGGGCGCCAGCAGTCCAGCCGCGCCCACGTGCCCAAATCCATTCGTGAAATACAGCCGCACGTTGTTCGGAACTGGAACTGGATGACCCGCGCCATCGACGACGTTCAACGACGCCCCCCATTGCCAAAAGGTCAGCTCCTCATCGATCTGGATCACCAGTGGATCGGTCTTGGGGCGCTTGAGTATGCCGTCGCGTACGCCGGTAAGAGGATCGGTCGTGACCGCGAAGGTAAACGGAGCTATCGGAGTCGAAGTGAAATTGTGGCGAGCATCCTGTTCGGAAAAGAACGTCGGATGCGCAAATTGCACATTGGCGAACAGCCGCATCGCCCCGGCGGAGAATATCATGGCCGCATCGAATACCTTTCTCCGGGATTCATCCTCATTGAACCCCAAATAGAGAAAGTCCCTCTGGTACATGCCGGTGGAGGAGGTGCCGGAGGAATAGGCGCGACGTATGCCGGTGCGAATCTTGTCCGCCGCCAACGGATTGGGGTTACCTGCGTCATCAACGGTCTGATAGCGCAGGAAGGCGCCGACATCGCGCGTCACGGCATATCCGAGACCCATCACGATGGGGTCTTTCGCCTGGTAGATCAGTTCGTAAATCTTCTCGGATGAAAATCCTTCGAACAGGCAGATATCTGTGGTGGTGCGCTGCAAGCTGCTCCGCCCCGCAGGGCAGCGCCCCCATGCCCAGCCATCCGGACTGATGTTGATTCGAGGACCATTCACCGTATCGCGTACCGTAAGGGTTGCATGAGACGTGTCCGTGTCGACCGGCTGGTACGTCTTCCAAAACCTGGCAACGGGATCGTAGGGAATTGGCTGCGTGAAGCCAGAAAAGCCTGGAAGCCCGGCAATCGTGGTCATGTCGAGCCTGCTCAACTCCATTCTGATCAGCCCGGTGATCGAGCTCCCGTCCGCATTTCTCGCCACGGGCAGGTCAGGATAGAGTCGTTCAGTTGCTGGCGTACCATCCCCCTGCCATCCAGCGTCGACAACCGAATAGCCTTGCGAAAGCAGCAGGTTGCTCTCGCTGATGTCACTCGCCGACGCAGGATTGCACGAGATGCTCGCGGCGTTGAATGGGAAGCTCCGAAACGAGAGTTCAGCGCACGATCCGCGGTTATTGATCCCGTACCAGATCTTGTGATTTCCGCGGCTCATGTCAACTGGCTTCAAGATCCGCACCGGCGTGCTGAATTCGACTCGCGCTCGAGAATTGCGCGGAGCCTTGTCGAGATTGACGATCACCGAGTTGTGCGGGTCCTTCGGATCCACTTCCATGAATGCAGTCGCGTCGAGCCGCTCATAGGGTCCTGCGTCTCCCCAGCCCTTCCCTTCCGCAATCAGCGTCCGCTTCTGCACCGTCAGTCGGACCACCCTCGAATCGGCCTGCGTTGCCGCCAGGCAGAGCAAAGCTGCAAGTGACAACACAAGGGACCTGCGGACCATTGTTTCAATTCCCCCGGAGAGGTGCGCGCGGGGCAGCGGCCCGCCCGGCGCCATCGATGCGAATCACTTCCCCATTGATGTAACTGATCTTGCAGATTGCTGCTACGAGCTCAGCAAATTCGCGAGGGTCGCCCATGCGACTCGGGAAAGGAATCCAATGTTTGGCTGCCGCTGCGATGTCTTCACGCGACACGGCGTGCCCGACGAGAATGGGCGTGTCGAAGGCACCCGGTGCAATCGTGACGACGCGAATTCCCCAGGGAGCCAGGCTACGCGCGCATGCCAATGTCATTCCGGCGACTCCGGCCTTGGAAGCCGCATAAGCGCTTTGATTCGATGGCGAGTCCAATCCGGCGATCGATGCAACGTTGATGACGACGCCCCGCTCTCCGGTTTCCATGGGTGCGGATTGGGCCGCTGCGGCCGCAAACAAACGCGTGCAGTTATACGTGCCGACAAGATTGACGTTGACGAGGTCGACAAAATCCTGAAGACGATTTGGCTTCCCGTCGTCATCCAGCACCTCGGCACCTCTTGCAATACCGGCCGAGTTGACCAGAATCCTTGGTTCGCCCAATTGAGCTTTGCTTGCCTCGATGGCGTCACGCACTTGCGCCTCGCTGGAGACATCGACATCGAAGAAGATTCCGTTCACTTCGCTCGCAATCTTTTTGCCTTCGACATCATTACGGTCGAGTATGGCGATCCTGGCACCGGAGGATGCAAGATTCCTGACAGTCGCGGCGCCTAGTCCTGATGCCCCGCCTGTGATGATTGCAACCTTGTTGTGAATATCCATTGATAGGTCTCTCTATTACGATAAAGATGATCCGTAGAGCTTTTCGTCATCCGGCAGCGGGAGGATGCTCGAGAATCGGATAGGCTTGCTGCACAGCCTCGGCAACGCGCAGGAGCATGTCTTCGCTGCCGGGGCGCCCTATCACCTGCAAGCCCACCGGAAACCCGTGAAGCAGACCGCACGGCACCGACACCGCCGCGAAACCGATCAGGTTGATGGCCCCTGTATGGGCGGTATAGCTCGACATGAGGTACTGGCGACCGCTAAGCCCCCACTCGGCGAGCGAACGGGGCTGCATCGGCGTCGTCAGGCTCATGATCACGTCGTGATCCTGCAGAACCCGATAAAATGTATCGGCTATCGAGGCACGAAGCTCCGCCGCCACCCGATACTGCTCTGCCGTGGCTTCGGGAAATCCGGCAAACGTCGCCGCCTCTTTGGAAACCGGCCAACCCCAAGCTTCATCGACCTTGCGCATCCTCGCGCTCAACTCTTCCAGGTCGACTGGCGGGACATAACCCATGGCGCCCGCCACCTTGCCCAGCATGAACATCGCGGACCGCCCATCTTCCCAGCGCGCATCGGTTTCCGATACGACAGCGCCCTTATCGGTCAGTCCAAACGCCGCCCTTTTCGCAAACTGAACCAGTTCGGCGCTTTCATCGACCCACTGCGGTTTCGTCCAGCCGAAATCATCGGTCCAGGCAATGCGCAGTCCGTGAAGCCCGTCGTCGATATGGGCAAGATAATCGGGGGTCGAAGCCTGCTCAGAGATGAAATCCCGGCCATCACGCCCGGCGATCGCCTGAAGGACCAAGGCACAGTCCTTCGCGTTCCTCGCCATCGGCCCCAGGTTCAAAGTCAACGTCTGCGATGGGTTTTCATAGTCCACGTGCGCAATGAGGCCTCGAGAGGTGTTGACGCCGACCAGCCCACACCATGAGGCTGGAAGACGTGTCGACCCCAAACCGTCCATTCCGATCGCCACCGGCACCATGCCGGCCGCGACAGCGACCGCACTGCCCCGACTCGAATTGCCAGGATCTTTGCTGATGTCCCACGGATTGCGCGGACGATCGAGCGGCTCCCAATTGTACGTCGCGGTGGAGCCCAAGATGATCGCCCCGGCCTTTCGCAGCCGCTCGACACAAATGCTGTCATACGCAACGGATTCGATCCGCCAAGCCCTGCTTCGGTATCCCTTGATCTTGATCGCATCCATGATCCCGATCGGGATGCCATGAAGCGGTCCGATACCCGCGCCATCGTCGATTGCTTTCTGCGCCAACGCAGCCTGCTTGCGCGCACCTGCCGCGTCGACGACGTCAAAGGCATGCAGGCTCGGCTCCAGTCTTGCAATACGATCGAGAAAATGATCGACGACCGTGATTGGCGAAAGGCGCTTTTCGCCAATGCGTTTGCGAATTTCATGTGCCGGCATCCAGGTCAGGTCATCAGTCATCACACTCTCCAGCCAATCCATTACCAAAGCGCCCAACCCTGTCGCCGATGTCAATTCATCGCGGCCTTGAGATAGGCTGTGTCCAGGTGCTCACGGCAGGACTTGATCTTCCCGTCGGCGAAGCGATACCAGACGACATAGACATTGTCGTAGCTTCCACCTTTCTTCAGCGCCGCATGCACGCTCATTTCCACGACATAGTCCGTGCCGGTCTCGACGACGTTCGTCCGCTTGAACGTGATCGTTCTCATATCGATGAAGTTGCGTTCAGTGTCAGTCAAAAGGCCAATCGCCGTTGCCCGATCGAGAGGTGCTGCGACCTCCAGTGAGGGCTGTGGTACGGTCAGTGTGAAATCCGGCGCGAGCAGCTTGTCCAGCGCAGCCGCATCGGAATCGCGGATCGCCTTGATGTATGCGTCCACCATCGCCGCCTTGTTGGACTCTTTCATCTGCTACTCTCCATATCTGCTGGTGCCCGCTTCGCCTCTCGCGAATCAGCTGGTGGCGTTCTGGGCGTAGGCTGTGTCAGTACTTCAGAGTCATATCGAGGCCGATCGTCCGGGGCCGCTGATATTGGGGCGCACCACCCAGGAGATAGACTGCCTCGCCAAGCACGAAGCTCACCCGGCGCGAATCAAGTAGATTGGTCGCATAAAGCGACACGCGCAGCGGTCCCCGCTCCGCGCCGACTCTCAGATCCACGATGTGAACCGGATCCGATTTGATGGCGGGTTGAAAGGGCCCATAACTCCAAAGCGGTCCCATCAATGAATAAGACAGATCAACCACGCCCGTGAGGTCGGGCCCCAACTCTTTGCGCCAATTTGCCGAAGCAGCCAGATTGTACTTCGATGCAAAAGTCGGCTGATCGCCCTTCTTCATGCCGGCCCGGGGTTGATCCGTGGTGTACTTGTTATCGTTGACGTTGCCGCTGACGGAAAGCGATAGATTCCTGATACCCGTGTATGTCGCAGCGAAATCGAGCCCATGACTCCTGGCCCCACCGGCATTATCGAAATACGTGGAAGGCCCCGTACCAAAAGGCGGATGCAATATCGTGGTCAGTGCGATACCGATATCTTTCCATTTCCAATAATATCCAGTCAGCTCAAATGAGAGCTTGCCGTCGAGCGTTCGAACCTTCAAACCCGCCTCATAGCTCGTCACGTCATCGGGCTTGGTCGCCAATGGCGCTCCGTCCTGCAATGCGCCGACATAGGCCAGGCCAGCCTGCAGGTTGCCGCTGCGAAACCCTTCCGCATAGTTCGCATAGATATTCACGTTGGAAGTGGGCGTATAGGACAAATTCAACCGCTTGGTCGTGGCGGTGAAGATCTTCTCGCTGTCCAATGGGTATCCGAGGGAATTCAGCACGGCAATGCCAGCGGGAGATCTTTCCCCCTGCGTGCGCTTGTCGTGGAAATAGCGCAATCCACCGGTCAACTTCAGGATGTCGGGGATCAGGTAATAATGCGTTTCACCGAAGAAAGCGTACTGGTCCGATATGATCGGGTCGGTATGCGACGCAACCGAGTCGATGCGTTCAAGGCCTGGCATGTTTGTGAACAGGCCGACAGTAGTCAGCGCGTTGCCTTCTGATTTGAGGTAGAACCCGCCAACCGTTGCACCAAAACGATCGGAACCTTTGTAGGTTGCCCGAGCCTCGGCCGAACGGGTCTTGTATTTCGCCCCAATCGTTAAGGCTACGGGGCCTTGCTCATATCCACCCGTATCGAAACTCAGCTTCCCGTACGAGGCTGTTCCGTACAGATCTACGGCACCCAGATCGACACTTCCGTGGCCGGTGTAAAAGTCGAATTTCACGTCGTTCTTGAGACGACTACCCTGCAAGGGTCTATCGCCAACATCCACGAGCGCACCGGTCGTGAAAAGCGTCGGTCCGTCAAAGATATCGTTCTTCGCATAGAAATTTAATTGCTTGTCGCTGTAGTTGGCATGGCTTTGTATGTCTGAATGCCAGAATGAAAAACCCAGTTCCGCATTGGACGTCGGCGTATATAGAACCTTCGTGCGAATGTCCGTGTTCGACCCAGTATTGAAATTCTTTTCGCCAGCAAGCGGAAGATCGACATAGCCCGGAGTCTTGACATACCCTCCCGATATCCGGACAGCGAGCTTGTCTTGCACGATAGGGAAATTGAGCATTCCCTGCGCCTTGTATCCCACACCCCCGTGATCTGCCGATGACCCGCCCAATGTTGCCGATGCGTGGAATTGATCCGTTTGCGGTTTGGCGGTCAAGACGCGAATGACGCCGCCCATGGCGCCGGCGCCATAAAGGGTGCCCTGCGGCCCCCGCAAGACTTCGACGCGATCGAGATCATACGGATTGACGTTCGGGGCGACCGTGGTGGGTGGCACGAAGAAGGCCAGATCATCGATGTACAGGCCAACCGTTGGGTCACCCACGGCCGAAGCGATACCGCGAATGTTGAGATCCAACGTGCCAGGTGTCGCTTCAGACACTGCCAGTCCGGGAGTCGCGGTCAACGCATCCATCAGCGAGGTCACTCCCTTCTCCTCGATCTGCGGACCGGTCACCACGTTGATCGCCAACGGCGTTTTGAGCATGGTCTGGCTTTCGCCCTTGACGGCCGTGACGACTATTTCCTCGAGACCGCTGGCAGAATCGTCATCGGCCGCGTACACGCTGCCACAAAAAAGCCCGATCATCAGGGGCAGTACAATGAACTGACGGCAGTGCTGCATGTTGGTTCTTCCCAGTAGCTAGTAGGTATCGTGCGCGCCGGCAATGCCGAACGGATTTGAATCGCTTCCCCGCCATCTACATGCTAGGAGATGCCGCTGGGCGCCCGCATCATCCCGAGGTATGAAAATCGGAATCAGGACATCAATACCTCGACCGCGTACTTCGTGTCGGCGTGCTCGCGCAGCGCGACGATCAGGCCATCGCGGAATTCGAACCACATCACATACCAGTTGTCGTACTGGCGATCCTTGACTGTCGTACCCTTGACGTTCATTTCCAGTACGACGCTGTTTGCGTTCTCAACGGCGCGGGAAACGGCCGCCGACATGCTGCCAGGTCGGAAAAGCGTGCTTATCAGCGAACACAGCTGGTCGATGGCAGCATGCCCCGCTGCGGGCGGCACACCCATCGACGTAGGTACCAACGTCCAGGTAAAATCCGCGTGACACACCGCCTTCATGCGCGCGGGATCTCGCTTCATGATCCCGTCCATGAAAGCGAGCGCTTTCTGCTTCTGATTGCTGTCAGTCATGTCTATTTCCTCTAATGACTACTACAAACGTTCACTGATTGGCGCCGTCGTGACCCCCGCATAGCCTTCCCAGGCGAGGCCGATCGGCAACAGACTCTGCAGCTTGAGCCGCAACTCCTGGATCAGGATCAGACGGGTATGACGCACCAGGTTGCGATCCCGCGAGGCGAGGCTGCGGGCATGCTCGTATGCGCGCGCGAGCACCTGATCCTGGGGCAGCACCTGGCCGACCATACCGAGTCGAAGCGCCTCCGCGGCACCGATCTTCTCCCCGGTCAGCAGAAACTGGCGGCCGCGATTGGGCCCCAGCAGTGCAGGAAAAATGATGTGCACGCCGTCGCCAGGAGCGAGCCCCATCGGAAAATGCGGCAGATCCTGGAAATAGGCCGTCTCGGAACACACGACGATATCGGCCAGCAGCGCCATCTCTGCGTGGATGGCCGCGGGGCCATTGACCGCGGCGATGACCGGAACCTCGATATCAAGGTGATTGCGGATCAGCCGGTAGCCCGTGTGCACCATGTCCTGCCAGGCTTCGACATAGGTTCTCGCACTGAACCACTTCTTTGCCGCGTCGATGTCGATGCGCTCGATGAAGGCAGGGCCCGCACCGGTGATCACCACGACGCGGTTTTCGAGATCGTCTCCGACCAGCCCCAGACACTCCGCCACTTCCTCGTGCGTGTGCGGTCCCCATTGCATGTCCGAGCCATCGGTGTGAAACCGGATGAGCAGGATGCCGTCAGCGTCCCGCTTCAGCTCGATGTACTTGAATCGATGCTGATAGTCTGCAAGCTTGTTCATGCGAAACCCCTGTGAAAGATGCACGATTGCTGATTCATGCCATTTGGGCGGTGCCTTCCGCCGCGACTCATTCCCCTATTGGCGGACGGCATCGAAACCGCTCTCGATCAACAGCTTCATGGCCTGGGCGCGACACGACACACCGAGCTTGCCGTACGCGGATCGCAGGTGCGACTTGACCGTCGGAAGCGAAATGAAAAGCCGCCCGCAAATCTCCTTGTTCGAATATCCCTTGGTCAGGGCTCTAAGAGTCTCCATCTCCCGGCGCGTCAGCTCGCCGAACGACTTCAGCTCGGGCATTGCCGCCGCAGGAGCTTCACCTGCGGCTGGCGATGCGATCGTCGCGCCGCCGTTGCCTGTGGAGAGGATCGACCGAATGAATTTCTGTTGCAGGAGGCGATTCCTGCCGGGCGGGGCCCTTTTGAGGTCACGCAGCACCCCTCGCAAACACTCGAGCACCGGCTCGCCTTCATCGCGAAACGGCTGCAGCATGGCCCGGTCCTGGTCGAGGTCGAGAGCGAAGCCCAGTGCGTGCTTCGCGGCTTCGTCGTTACCGGATTCCATGTAGCTCTTCGCCAGCAATATCAGCACCTCGAGCTGGCGCCGCTTGCACTGCGTGTCGCGCAGTCGGCGATTCAGCTCTTCGAGCATCGCCTGCGCCGCCTCGTGTTGCTGCTCGCACATCGTCAGGCGCGCGTGCGAGAGCTGGATGTACTCGTCGATGATTGCACCGCTGGATTGCTTTTCCATCAGCGGGCGCAACGATTCCCGCCGCGCGAGCCACTCGGTGTGCAGCGCCTGCGCCCGGTTGTATTCGCCAAGCTCGAGGTAGATGCGCACACCCTCGGCGGCCATTGCACCCTCCAGGCGAGTCACATGATGACTCGAGGCGAACGCCCTGCAATCGGCAACGACCGCCAACGCGGCCTCCGAATTGCCTCTGGCCTGGTACGTACGCGCCAGCGCATGTGCGAACGGAATGCTGATGCCCAGCAGTGGAAAGCGACGAACAGTCGGCAGGAGGCCGGAAAGCCAGAGCTCTGCCGTGCGCAATTCCCCCGAATAGAACGCCACTACGCCACCCATCAAACCAAGCCTGACCGCATCGATCGAATCGCACCCACAAGGCGCAGTTTCGGAATCGGGACGCCTCGGAACCAGCGTACGCGCGGTGGCAATCCTGCCGAGCTCCAGGTTGCACAGCGCGAGATATGCATGCTCGCCTTGGCGCGGCGCGCAGCCGGAGTCGATGCGCCGTGCATCATCGAGATCGGCGATCGCCCTTTCGAATTGATCATGATGAAAATTCACGAGCCCGGATACCAGGTGCCACGCGCGGCGAACGGGCAGATCGACGGCGGGATCGTCGACGTTGCGCAGGTTCGCATTGCAAATGGCCCGCGCACGTTCAAAGTCCTGCGCGATGAGACAGGTGCCGCACTCCAGCGCCTGGATCCGCGCGGCCAGTTTGTGGTCCCGCGTTTCCACTTCACCGAGACTTGCATTCAGCTTCGCGACGATCTGCGCTGTCTTGTCGGCTTGAAACGTGAGATTGGATATTACCCCAAGGTGGTACAGCACCTCCCGGCTCTGTTCCAGCATTTCCTTCGGTATCGAGTCGAACACCTGCAGATACTGCGCGAGTTGCCCGTGCATCAGCACTGCCATGCCGTGCTCCTCGAGAAGCCGGACGATCAGTTCGTTGTCCGAGGCCGCAGCGGCGTGGCGTAGCGCAGTGGTGAACTGCCCGGCGCTCTCGTACCAGTGGCTGGCACGCCGGTGCAATCCGGCAAGCGTCGCCGGGGACTTCTGCTCGAGCCGTCGCTGGAAGGCTTCGCGCACCAGCGGTTGCAGGCGAAAGCAGTGCTCCACATCGTCGAGCGGCTGCAGCAGCAACCTGCTTTTCATGGACTCGAAGCTCTCTCGCGTGAGTGCGTCATCCTGCGTGATTGCGGCGCACAACTCATGAGACAGATGCTCGCAAATCGAAGTGCCGGCAAGCAGATCCCGCTCGCACTGAGGCAGTTGTTCGACTACCTCCGCCTCGATGAATTCGTGCAGCACGTCCGTGCGCGCGCTCAGCCTGGCCAGATACTCGCTGATATCACCCTGACTTGATGCCGCCTGCGCCGCGAGGTGTGTCGGCGCAGGCCAGCCACCGGTTTTCTCGAACAAGACGGCCGCGGCGTTGCTGTCGAACTTCCCACCCAACGCATGCAGCAACGACGCGTGCTCATGGGCGTCGAAACACAGTTGCCGATGATCGATTTCCAGCAGGCACGCCTCGGCTCTCAGGCGTGCAAGCGGGGCCGGAATGCGGTGGCGGCTGCCCAGCAACAGGAACAGGTTGGCGGGCCGATGCTTGAGCAGGAACAGCAAACCCTCGATCAGCTCGGGATTCGCACCGACGTGGAAATCGTCGACAAACAGAAAAAGCGGGTGCGGAATTTCTTCCAAGGTGCCGATGAGGTCTGAAACTACATTGCGAATTCCCTTGCCCGTGAGCGGCTCCTCATGCACCTTCAGCCGCTCCGATGCCTCGCGTGCGAGCACGCCTTCAAGCGCCAAATACACAAACGCGCAGTAGTCGCTGAGGGTATCCTGCGCATCCATGGTCACCCAGGCCATGTGATCGCCCCGCCCCGTCAGATGCCGTGCGTACTGCGCTAGCAACGTCGTCTTGCCGCTTCCGGCTGGTGCCGTGACCGTGAACAGCCACTTGCCGCGCTGAACTGCCTCGTCGATCAGATCGAGTAGTCGCCCACGCACCAACATATGCGGAGATGCACTTGGTGGCGAAAGCCTCGACTTGCAGCACTTCAGCGGCATGGCGTGCTCAACTCCTCAAACGCGAGCTTCGCCTTCGATGCTTACTCCGGTCGCCACCAGGAAGCGTGACATTGCATTGTAGAAACCAACGACCATCGACAGTTCGACGAATTTTTCTGCGCTCCCCACTGCGTTCAGCGCAGCACGACGCACCTCGTCATCGACGTAGACATTCAGGGTGCTGTCGCGAGCGAATCTGATGATCGCGGTCTCGGCTTCGGAAAAGACCGACTGAGCAGTAGCCTTTCCATCGATACAGCCCTGCAGAGCCTCGATCTTGGCTCGAGTACCACCAGCCTTCGTGTAGAGCTCGATGTGATGGATGAGCGCGTAATCCGCTCCGTTGATGGAAACGACGGTGCAGATGGCGAGCTCCATATCGCTCGGCGTCAGAGAACAACGCAACAGCTTCAGGACGAAACACAGCCACTCACGCATCAGGTTGGGAGTGTTCAGCATCATTCGCGTCACATTCGCCAGGCGTCCGCCGGATTGTTCAAGGATCCAGTCGGCACTGCTCTTGTCGACAGCCGCAAGTGTTCCATACGGAATGAAGGGCTCGGATGCCTCTTTGTTGAAAATTGGTTTCAGAGTCTTCTTGGGCTGATTTACTGGCATCTCTGGCTCCTCCGCAGGATTGCCCTGCCTGGATTGGTTCTCGCCGAAATGGACGCGTCTAGCTCGTTTGCCCCTTCATTGCATCGGTTGCCGCTTGGTAGCTCTCCTTCATGATTTGCTCGAAATCCGGTTCGACCTCGAGGTCGAAGGATTTGAAGTACGTGCTTGCCATCATGTAGAAGCCGATGTTGAGCACCAACTCGTGCAGATCACGGGTACTCAGGCGGGCTTTCACATACTCGAATATCTCATCGCCGGGCCGGTAGTTGGTCAGGCACTCATCGGTAAAGCGGATGACGGCCTTTTGCATGTCGTTGAGCCCGGGTGCATCCGGATAGGAATAGATTTGCGGCACCAAGCGGCTATCGAGTCCGAGCGCGACGATCATGCGCTCGTGGTACACGACTTCATAGCGACACTGGACATGGTTCCCCAGACGCAGGATCGCCACTTCGCGCAGCACGGGATCGAGCGTTCCGCGATGTCGCAACGCATTGCTCATTTCGCAGAACTCAAACATCGCTTCATCCGCATTGGCGAGCAGCTGCATGACGTGCAGCCTGCGCAGGGCGGGATTGGCCATCAGCGAATCGTGCTTGCGGCCGGTTGGCTTGAAATCAGACGGGACCATGCGTGCCATATATCCATCCTCCCATTTGTTCGAGTCGATACTACTCATCGGCGAATCACAGTCCATGGCGCAATGGTGCAGCAAGGTGGCGGAATGAATCACGAGGCTCGGCGACAAGATCGCATCGGGGATCTCTCCATTCGAGGACGCCCAGGAACCTGGTATCGCGAGATTGATTGGTATTGCCACCTCGATGGCCACCCTCGCTATTCCGCACGGTCTACCGACCACCTAGAGTCAGGATGAGCCTGCCGCAGAGACGCCCGGTGTTTGATACGGGGTCGACCAAAGCGACCGTTTGCCGCAGGCCCGCGGTGTTCGTGTGGCAGCGGCTTGGGAGTGACTTTCAGTGAGAGACGTGGCACTTGTCGGCGTCGGCATGACAAGATTCGCGAAGCACCTCGGCAGGGGTATCAAGGACCTCGTGCGCGAGGCGGTTGACGAGGCGCTGCTCGATGGCGCCGTGCCAAAGCGGCTGATCGAGGCCGCTTACGTGGGCAACGCTGCGGCCGGCGTGATGACCGGGCAGCACATGATCCGCGGCCAGGTGACGCTTGCGCCCATGGGTATCCAGGGGATTCCCGTCTACAACGTGGAGAACGCCTGCGCCAGCAGCTCGTTCGCCTTCAATCTGGCCTGGACGGCGGTAGCGAGCGGCCTGCACGACTGTGTGCTGGTCGTGGGATTCGAGAAGCTGTACGACGAGGACAAGGCAAAGTCCTACAGGGCGCTGGAATCCGGCGTCGATGTCGAGAACTTCGAGATCTACATCAATGAGGTGGAACGATCGCTGGGTTCGGGCGAGACCATCCTCCGAGCCGGCGGCCCGCAGCGCAGCCGGTTCATGGACATTTACGGATTCCATGGACGACGCCTCATGGCCCGTACCGGCCTGACCCAACGGCACTTCGCGCAGCTATCGGTCAAGTCGCATCGAAACGGGGCGCTCAATCCGAAGGCGCAGTTCCAGAAGGAAGTCACACTGGAAGAAGTGCTTGGGTCGGGTGAGATCAATTTCCCGCTGACGCGGATGATGTGTGCGCCGGTGGGTGACGGCGCAGCGGCCGCGATTCTCTGTTCCCGGTCGGTAGTTGCACGCTTCACCAGCAAGCCGGTTTGGGTAGCAGCCTCGGTGGTCGACGGCGGGGCTATCGGCACGGATCTTGAGAGTTCCATGACCCGACGCATTGCGACCCGACTGTATGACCGTTCGGGCATCGGGCCGGAGAACATCGACGTGGTCGAGCTTCATGACACGAGTTCGGTGGCGGAAATCCAGTACCTCATCGAGCTGGGCCTGTGCACCAGTGACGCGGCGGTTGGGGCGATCGAGGAGGGGCGCTTCGACCTGGACGGAAGGCTCCCGTCCAACCCGTCGGGCGGCCTGACGTCCAAGGGTCACCCCGTGGGCGCGACGGGGGTCGGCCAGATTTTCGAGATCGTGACGCAGTTGCGGGGTACGGCGGGCCAACGCCAGGTCCGAAACCCGAAGATCGGGCTGACCCACAATGGCGGCGGCCTGCTGGGAATCGACGCGGCCGCGATGGCCCTGCACGTCTTCAAGCGGTGATTCGGGCTGTGCTGCCGCAACTCCACCGCCATCCGTGGATGGACGATGAGATCGAATCGTTCCGCGCCCAGGTCCACAAGTTCATCGCAGCGGAGCTGACACCGCGCCTCGACGGTTGGCGACGCCAGGGCTTCGTCCCCCGCGAGACCTGGCGCGGACTGGCCGATCTGGGCGCGCTGTTGCCGGAACTCGATGAGCGCTACGGAGGGTCCGGCGCGACCCTGGCCCACCAACTGGTCGTGCTCGACGAACTGGCGAAAGCCGAGGTGCCGGTGATCACGGCAGTGCACTCGATCGTCGCGCACTACATCCTCGATTACGGCACCGAGGCGCAGAAATCGCGCTGGCTCCCCAGGCTGGCGAGTGGTGAGATGCTCGGGGGTATTGCCATGACCGAGCCGGCGTGCGGATCCGATCTCAAGGCACTGTCGACACGTGCCCTGCGCGAGGGTGACGAGTACGTCATCAACGGCTCCAAGATGTTCATCACCAATGCGTACTCGGGGAATCTGCTCATCGTCGCCGCACGTACCGGGGACGCAGGCAGCCGCGGCGTCTCGCTGATCATCCTGGAGACGGATGGCCTGCCGGGATTCACGGTCAGCCGCCGGCTCGAGAAGATCGCGATGCATGCCTCGGACACCTGCGAAATCTTCTTCGATCAGGTCCGGGTTCCGGCAGGTAATCTTCTTGGGGGCGTGGAGGGCCGCGGCTTCGTGCAGCTGATGAGCCAACTGCCGTTTGAGCGCATGATGCTGGCCGTCAATGCCGCGGCGGTGATCGAGCGCGCCGTCGAGCTGACCGTTGCGTATACCCGCCAACGGCGTGCCTTCGGTCAGCCCCTCTCGGAGCTCCAGAACACGCGCTTCCGGCTCGCCGAGTGCGCCACCACGGCGCACGTCGTGCGTTCATTCGTCAATGACTGCATCCAGCGCCTGCTCGACGGCACGCTCGATGTCGAGGCCGCTTACATGGCGAAATGGTGGTGCACCGAGCAACAGTGCAAGGTGACCGACGAATGCCTCCAGCTCTTCGGCGGCTACGGACTCATGGCTGAATACCCGATCGCACGCCTGTACGCGGACGCGCGTGTGCAGAAGATCGTCGGTGGCGCCAACGAAGTGATGAAGGACCTCATCGCGCGAAAGCTCTTCTCATGGGAGTAACGGAATGAACATGCAGGAAAAAAAACGCATCCCGGCAGTCGAGGGCCTGTTCACCTGGCCGAGCGATGATCCCGCCCTGATTGCAAGCCGCTGCCAAGGATGCGGCACCTATGCGTTTCCCTGCTACTCCACGTGCATCAATCCTGCCTGCCGGGACAGACGGGTGGAGAAGGTCACATTGAGCCGCAAGGGCACGCTCTGGACGTACACGATTCATCACTACAAGCCACCTGCGCCCTTCGTTGCATCCGAGCCGTATACGCCCTTCGCGATCGGCGTCGTCGAGCTGGCAGAAGGCTTGAAGGTGCTCGGCATGCTCACGGTCTCCGATCCCGAGTCGCTGCGGATTGGCGCCGCGATGGAACTGGTGATCGACAAGCTCAACGCCGACGAAGCCGGTAACGAGTTACTGACGTGGAAGTTCGCACCGAGCAAGGAGTCGAGCCATGCGTGAAGTAGGCATCCTTGGTGTCGGCATTCATCCCTGGGGCAAGTTCCCGGACAAGACCTACCTGGACTTGGGGATAGTCGCCTGCCGTGCCGCGCTCCGCGACGCCGGTCTCGAGTGGACGGACGTGCAGGCGGTGGCCGCCGGCTGCTATGTCTGGGGGGGCATGGCAGGCCTCATCGCCGGACACCAGCTCGCCTATGCAATGGGCGAAACCGGTATCCCGATCGTCAACATCTACAACGCCTGCGCCACGTCCACCGCCGCACTTCGCGAGGCCTGCATGCTCGTGGCCAGCGGCACCTGCGACATCGCCATGGCCATCGGCATGGACAAGTCGCCGATCGGCTTCCTCCCCGCCCTGGCCGACGATCCGAGCGATAGCGATTACCTGCGTTGGCGCATGGCCGGCGTCAGCAATCCCGCCTACTGGGCGCTGGAATGCCGCAGGCGCATGCATGAACACGGCACCACCGAGGAAGACCTGGCGCGCATCAAGGTGAAGGCCAGCAAGGCGGGCGCCCTCAATCCAAACGCCCGGTTCCGCAAGCAGTGCACGCTCGAGGATGTGCTCAATTCCCCGATGGTGTGTGATCCGCTGCGGTTGCTCGAGATCTGCGCGACCAGCGATGGAGCGGCCGCCGTGATCGTGGCGAGCATGGACCGGGTCCGCCGCCATACCAGCAAGCCCATCAAGGTCGCGGGCGTCACGGTCAGCAGCTCGAAGTTCGGCGATCCGGCCATCCGGGTGCTGACGCTCAGTTCCCCGTCGAAGGCAACGGCACCGTACATGAGCGAGAGCGTGCTGGCCGGCCAGGCCGTGTACGAACAGGCCGGCATCGGCCCAAAGGACGTCGACATCGTCGAGCTGCCCGACAACAGTTCGTGGCACGAACTTGTCTATCTCGAGAATCTTGGACTCTGCGAGCTCGGCCAGGCCGAGCACCTGACGCGCAGCGGCGACACCGAGATCGGGGGTCGCATCCCGGTCTGCCCGAGCGGCGGCGCGGCATCGTTTGGCGAAGCGGTTTCGGCTCAAGGGTTGCTTCAAGTCCACGAGAACGTCGTGCAATTGCGCGGCCAAGCGGGTCCGCGGCAGGTTCAGGGAGCCAGAGTTGCCTTGTCACAGGTCTACGGCATGCAGGGCAATAATTCAGCCGTGCTACTGACGAGTTGAGTGGTGTCGCCCCGTCGAAGTCGGCGGGACCGGCCTCTCATCAGCGAGCAGTAAGCCCGAGGCGTCGCAACGACGACTGAATGAGGAATACTTCGATACGCCGTCGCAGTTGACGGCAGTAACGGCGCGGCGATCTTGGCGCCGCAATCAGCTGCAGACTGGCCTTGGTTGCGCACCTTCGCGGGCATCAAGACATCACCACCTCGAAAGCGTATTTCGTATCGACGTGCTCGCTGAGCCCGGCGATCAGACCATCGCGGAAGTCGAACCACATCACGTAGCAGTTGTCGTACGGGCGGCCCTTGAGCGTCGTGCCCCTGATGTTCAACTCCAGCACCACGCTGACCGCATCCTCGACCGCGCGGGAAACGGCCGCCGCCATGGTGCCGCTTTGGTACACCGTGCCGGCTGCCGAACTCAGCATGTCGATGGCAGCATCGCCGGAGAAGGTCCTCCCCCCCAGCGATGGCGGTAATGACTTGAAGGTGAAATCGGCGTGGCATACCGCCCTCATGCGCGCGCGATCCTGCTTCACGATCGCGTCGATGAAAGTGAGCGCCTTCTTCTTCTGGCTGCTGTCAGTCATGGCTGCTTCCTCCTGTGGAATTCGTCCATCCGATTGTTCGTCGCGGCAATGAAGCGACGCGGATAGAATCCAGTGGGAGAAGAACCTCGGCATCGATCCAAAGGATGATTTCGCGACCCCCGCGGGCGCGGTATCAAAGCCCCATTTCCATCAGCCTCTTCACGGCCTGGGTTCGACTCGATACGCCAAGCTTGTCGTAAGCGGAACGCAGGTGCGACTTGACCGTGGAAAGCGATATGAAGAGACGGTCGCAGATTTCCTTGTTCGAATAGCCTCTCGCCAGGGCCCTGAGCGTATCCATCTCACGGCGTGTCAGCTCGCCGAGAAGCCCCAGCGAGGGCGCGACCACCGGGAGAGTTTCGCCTGCGGCCGCGGTTGCGGTCGTCGCGGTCTCCTCGTCCGTGTCCAGGATCGACCGAATGAACTTCTGTTGCAGGACCCGGTTCTTGCCCGGCGGGGCTCTCTCGAGGTCACGCAGCACCCGCCGCAAACCCTCGAGCGCCGGCTCACCTTCGTCGCGGAACGGCTGCAGCATGGCGCGGTCCTGGTCGAGATCGAGAGCGAAGCCGAGCGCATGTTTCGCGGATTCTTCGTTGCCGGACTCCATGTAGCTTCTCGCCAGCAACACCAGCACCTCGAGCTGGCGACGCTTGCACTGCGTGTCCCGCAGCCGGCGATCCAGTTTCTCGAGCACCGCCTGCGCTGCCTTGTGCTGCTGCTCGGCCATCGTCAACCGCGCACGCGAGAGCTGGATGTACTCGTCGATGATCGTACTGCTGGACTGCCTCTCCGCCAGCGCGCGCAGAGATTCCCGCCGCGCGAGCCATTCGGCATGCACAGCCTGGGCCTTGCCGTATTCACCCAGTTCGAGGTAGATGCGCACGCCCTCGGCGGCCATCGCCCCTTCCAGGTGAGTGAGCTGGCGACTCGTGGCGAACGCACTGCAATCGGCAACCACCGCCAGTGCAGCCTCGGAATTGCCGCCGGCCTGGTAGGTACGCGCCAGGGCATGTGCGAATGGAATGCCGATTCCCAGCATCGGAAAGCGGCGGATCGCCGACAGGGCGGCGGAGAGCCTGAGCTCCGCCGTGCGCAACTCACCCGAATAGTAGGCAACCACGCCGCCCATCAAGCCAAGCGTGACCTCGCCGATCGAATTGCGCCCTCCGAGCGAGAGGTCGGCCTCGGAATGCACTGGAATCAGTGCACGCGCGGCGGCGAACCTGCCGAGCTCCAGGTGACACAGCGCGAGGAGTGAATCCTCGGCACGGTCACCCTGAACCGCGGCGGAGGAAAGATTGATGCTCCGCGCGCTCTCCAATTCGCCGATCGCCTTTTCGATCCGGTCATGATGAAAATGCATATACCCGGACACCGCGTGCCAGGTGCGGTGAATGGGCGGTTCGACGGTTGGATCCTCAGGGTTTGGCCGCTTCTCATCGCAGATGGCCTGGGTGCGTTCGAAGTCATGAGCGATCATGTACGCGTTGCACTCGAGCGCCTGAACCCATGAAATCAGCTTGCGGTCGGACGGTCGCTGGTGACTGAGGCTTGCGTTCAGCTTCTCCACGATCTGCAAGGTCTTTTCCGTCTGCAGGGTGAGATTGCACAGTATCCCGAGGTGGTACAGGATCTCCCGGCTCTGCTCCAGCATTTCCTCCGGGATCGAGTCGAAGACCTGCAGATATTCCTCGAGGCGCCCGCGCATCAGGATTGCGATGCCGTGCTCCTCGAGAAGCTCGACGATGAGTGCGTTGTCCGATGCGCCGACGGCGTGGTGCAGGGCATCGCTGAACAGCCCGGCCTGCTCGTACCAAACGCTGGCGCGCCGGTGCAACCCGGCCAGCGTTTCGGGAGACTCCCGCTCGAGCCGTTGCTGAAAGGCTTCGCGCACCAGCGGGTGCAGGCGATACCGCTGCTCCACATCATCGAGCGGCTGCAGCAACAACCTGTCTTTCATGGATTCGAAGCACTCGCGTACCGACGCCTCGTCCTGCGCCATCGCGGAGCACAATTCGAGGCTCAGGCGCTCGCAGATCGACGTGCGGGCGAACAAATCCTGCTCGCGCCGCGACAGTTGTGCGAGTATCTCCGCCTCGATGAATTCGTGCAGCACATCGGTGCGCGCGCCCAGCCTCGCCACATATTCGCCGATATCCCTGTGGCCCACTGCCGAAAGCGCTGCGAGGTGAGTCGGCGCCGGCCAGCCCCCGGTCTTCTCGAACAGGGCGGCAGCGGCATTGCTGTCGAATTTCCCACCCAACGCATGCAACAACGAGGCGTGCTCCCGGGCATCGAAGCACAACTGCCGGTGATCGATTTCCAGCAGGCACTGCTCGGTCCTGAGGCGCGCAAGCGAGGCAGGAATGCGGTATCGGCTACCCAGGAACAGGAACAGATTGGCGGGCCGATACTTGATCAGGTATCGAAATCCGTCGATCAGCTCGGGCATCGCGCCGAAGTAGAAATCGTCGATGAACAGATAAACGGGGTACGGGATCGCCTCGATGGCCGCGATGAGTTCTGAAACCACATCGCGAGACCCCTTGCTCGGAAGCGGCTCCTTGAGCACCTGCAGCCGATCCGGCACGTCGCGCGAAAGCATGCCTTCAAAGGCTGCATACACGTACGCGTAGTGCTCGCTGAGGGTATCCCCCGCATCCATGGTCACCCAGACGACCCGGCACCCCCGTTCCACCAGATGTCGCGCGTATTGCGCAAGCAGCGTCGTCTTGCCGGTTCCGGCAGGCGCCGTGACGGTGATCAGCGTCTTGCCGCGTTGCACGGCTTCGTCGATCAGATCGAGCAATCGCCCACGCGCCAACAGGCCACCGGATGGAGTTGGCGGCGAAAGCCTGGACTTGAGGGGCTCCATTCGACCAGTTTGCCATTTGGGCGGCGTTGGCGCGAGCGCATCAGGGTCGATGCTGCACATCCACTCCAGGAAGAGGTCGGGATGGGTATCGGCCGGCCAAAAGGCGCAGGAGCTTGGCGTTACCGTATCGCGATCACCACCTTGCCAAAATGCTCGCCGCTCCCGAGCCGCTCATAGGCTTGCGAGGCTTCGGTGAAGTCATACACCCCATCGATGATCGGGTGCATGCGCGAGCTATGGGTCGCATGAGCAAGCGTTTCGAGCATGCGTCGGGGACCGATGTAGACGCCTGAAACCCGGGTTGCCTTGCGAATCATGGCCAGGGTGTCGATGGCGCCGCCGAATCCGGTCAGTGTTCCGATGAGGATCAAGTTTCCCTCGAAACGCAGCGCAGCGACGCTCTGGTCGAAGGTGCCCGGGCCGCCCACATCAAGGGCGATGTCAGCGCCCCTGCCCGAGGTGAGGGCCAGGACCCGCGCGCTCCAGTCGGGCGTCGCGATGTAGTCGATGGCGTGGGTGGCGCCCAGGGTCGATGCGCGACTGAGCTTTTCGGCGCTCTTCGAGGTCACGATGACTTCGGCGCCGGCCGCTCGAGCGAGCTGCAGGGCGAACAACGAGACGCCACCCGTTCCCAGCACCAGTACGACATCGCCCGGCCGCACCCTGCCGATTTCGAACAGGGCATTCCATGCGGTCACGCCGGCGCATGGCAGGGTTGCACCCTCTTCGAACGAGAGGTGCTCAGGCAGCGCCACGAGCGCCTCTTCGGGCAGGACGACTTCCTGCGCAAGCATGCCATCCACGCCGATTCCCAGACCAGCGGCCATATGCCGCTCCGTCAACGGCCCCTCGATCCATGAGGGGCAACAATTCGCGATGACCCGCGAGCCAGTCTTGAAGCGCGACACTGCAGCACCGACCTCGATGATTTCTCCTGCGCCGTCCGAGACAGGCACGACGGGCCGCTTCAGTTCGCCGGCGGAAGCCGCCTTGAGCAAGTATGTGTCGCGCCAGTTGAGCGAGACCGCGCGAACGCGCAGTCGCACCTCGTTCGGCTGGAGCGGCGCCGAAGGACGATCGGCCAAGACCAAGGCCTCGAGTCCGGGGCGATGATGCAACTCGTAGACTTTCATCGAAGATCTCTACGAGTCAAACCGCGCTCGCGCAACCGTCGATCATGAAATCCGTGCCGTTCACGTAGATCGACTCGTCAGAGGCGAGATAGAGCACCGCGTTGGCAACCTCGACCGGCGAACCCAGCCGTCGCATCGGGGCCATCATCGTCAATCGCTGCCATTTTTCCTCCGTGGTTCCATCCCCCAAGACGCCCTGCTCCGCCGCCTGCCTGAACCAGTTCTTGAGGATTGCCGTGTCGATCACACCCGGCAGGACGGCATTGACCCTGATGGGAATGCCGTGAGTCGCGAATTCCACACTCAGGCTCTTGCTGAGATGACGGACTCCCGCCTTCGAGGTGTTGTAGGGCACCTGGTTCTGCGCGCCGAGGGCGCCGGCAAGCGAAGCAATGAAGACGATGGACGAGTAACTGCTGCGCTCGCGGGCTCCTTGTTTGAGCAGCTCGAAGAAGGCCTGGGTGCCGATGAATCCTGGCTCGAGATTCATCTCCATGTGTCGGCGCCATTCACGAAGCGAGTATTCCCAGAACGGCTTCTGCACGGCCCAACCCGCGTTGTGCACGAGTGTATCCAGCCGTCCGAAGCGCTCCTTCACGGTCCGCGCCGCTCCCAGCCATCCCGCCTCATCACACACATCCAGACTCAGCCCGACGCCGCCGATCTCCTCGGCCAACGCTTTGACCTTCTCCGTCTGGACATCACTCACCACGACGGTGGCGCCCTCCCTTGCAAGGGCACGCGCGCTGGCCGCACCGATGCCCTGCGCAGCTGCCGTGATGAACACTATCTTCCCCGCCATGCGGGGAGCACGAAGCTCTCTCTCGACCGACATTCCACACCTCCTCGATACTTAGCCCATCGCGTTGTTGTTCGGATCTCGAGCTAGTTCCTGGCAGGCAACAGCCTGACTATCTTTCCGCCTGCCGGATGCTCGATCAGCAGGTCGATGTACCCTTCCGGACTCTGCTGAACCTGCCGTATCCTTCCAATGCCGCTGAACAAGGTTTCCCGATGCCACTCCTTGTTGTCCTTGAGAACGACGCGGTACAGCGAGCGTGCCTTCAACGTGCCGAGAATCAGGCTGTCTCGCCACTTGGGGAATGCATTGGCTTGATAAACGATCACGCTGCTGATCGCCGGTGACGGCGTCAGGTCGACGACCGGTTGCACGATGTCCTCGAGGTTGAATTTGATGCCAAGCAACTTTCCGAACTCGACCGGGGAGCCGTCATAGTTCACCCCGAGCGAGTACAGCGGCCAGCCATAGTTGCTACCCGCAGTGACCAGGTTCACTTCATCTCCCCCGCGCGGGCCATGGTCCGTGGCCCAAAGCTGCCTCGTCTTGCGATTGAAGAACAGGCCCTCCGGGTTTCGAAAGCCATACGCCCACGTGCTCTTCACTGCGCCGGCAATACCGACGAAGGGGTTGTCTTCCGGGATGCGTCCGTCGTCATACACACGATGGATCTTTCCGTAGGGAAGATGCAGATCTTGAATACCCAGGACATACCCTCCCTTGATGCCCACCGACATGAACACATGGCCTGCGCCGTCGAAGGCGATGTTGCCGCCAGCCACCATGTCGCTTCCGGGGGTATAGTTCTTCTTCTCCGTACTCCAGATGACCTGCTGATCGGTCCATTCGCTGCCGCGAAGTTTGCCGCGCACCAACTTCGTCATCGTCGGAAGCAGGGGATTCTTCGGATCGACGTTCTCGCAATCGTCACAGACCTCGCCATAGGACAGATAGATCCAGCCGTTCTTGCGGTAATCCGGATGCACGGCAACACCGAGCATCCAGCCATTGCCCTGATCGAGGTCGGCAAACATGACTTCCTTGGGTCGTACGTGCGGAGTATTGGAGACGACCGTTCGCTCGCCGGTCGCGGACAACAGGATGAGCCCGTTCAACTTGTCGGTGACGAGGATCCGGCCGTCCGGCAGGTACGCCATTGCGTACGGCAGCGCTCCCAGAGCATCCGCCAGAACCTGGAATCGAAATGCGTGCAATTCCGAGGCGATCTTCGTCGTCGGGATCGTCAGCGGTTCGCGAACCCTGAAACTCATATCTTGCATTCCCTGGCGCACCTCCTTGACGTAGATCGCGAGCGAATGAATCTGCGCTTCCGTCAAAACGGAGGCCCAGGCCGGCATCCCCTTGTCCGGGAACCCCGTGCCGATGGTCTTCTGCAATTCGGCGACGGAATCCCCGAATCGCAGATCCCTGCCCACCAACGCCACACCCTGGGCGGCGCCGCGCAAGTTCGCGCCATGACAGGTCGCGCAGTTCTCATCGAACAACCTGCCCATCGCAGCGAAATCTTCCTTTCTTGGATCGATATACCGGGGATCTTCGCTGGCCAGGACTGAGCGGCCGCCGCCGGCAAGGATCAGAAGTCCAATGACGATGAAGGCGCCACCGCTGGCCAAGCCTTTGAGTTCACCGACCATTGCCCGGTATGCTGTCTTCATGCCGCCCCCCCCGTCATCAATCACCACCACCCGCGTGGGTTCAATCGCTCGCAAGCGCCTGTCGCTCGAGCACCGCCTTCAAGTGCGCGCCGATATCCATGATCAATTCGTTGCAGCGGTCGATCATGTTGATCGACAGGAACCCGTGAATCATGTCGGCGTGGTGGCTGAGGCGGCACTCGACGCCCGCTGCCGAGAGTCGCTCGGCATATTCGTGTGTCTCGTCGCACAGCGGGTCATACGCCGCGACGACGATGAACGCCGGCGCCAGATTCGCAAGTGACCGGGCTTTGAGCGGCGCGAAATAGGGATCCTGCCAGTCGGCCTTCGACCGCGCATACATGTCCCACAACCAGTCCATGCTGGCGCGCGTCAGCACGGGGATCTCCTCATCGTTCACGATGACGCGTCCCGTTGCCGCCGGGTCAAGGGCCGGATAGATCAGCACCTGCAACGCCAACGACAAGGCATGCGTATCCCGGGCCTTGAGCGCGACGGCCGCGGCCAGGTTGCCGCCGGCACTGTCACCCAGAACCCACAGCTGGTTGCGATCGCCCCCGAGCTTGGCCGCATTCGCGTACGCCCATTGCGTCGCGCTCCAGCAATCGTCGAATGGCGCAGGGTATTTGCTCTCCGGCGCCAGACGATATTCGACATAGACGATGATCGAACCCGTGCTCTCGGCGATGTCATGGCAGGTGCGGTCATAGCTGCTGTTGTTGAACAAGCACCACCCGCCACCGTGAAAAAAGATGCCGACAGGAGCCGGCTTGCCTCTCCCTTCGCCTGTTCCCTTGGGGATATACACTCGCAGGGGGATGAGCCCTGCCTTGCCTTCGACGAGGAATTCCTGGGTGCGCGCTCGAACGCGGGGCTCGGCCTGACCGGGGGGAGGCCCATTGACGGCAGCACGCGCCGCGATGATGCCGCCCTTCTCCAGCGGTTCGACGCTAGCCTGGGCCATGGCGTCCAGGACGGCCTTGGCCTGGGGATGCAACGCGGTCCGCTCTTTCATGTTCCTGCCTCGTAGATTCGCGAGTCGACATCGATGGTAGGATCGTTGGAATGAGGCGAAATCAGCTCAAAGTATGATTTTTGCGGAGCCGCGCACGTGGTGGCGCGTCCGATGGGTTCAGAACGTCATCGGCAGCGGCATGTACCTCGCGTAGATCATGTCGCGGTGTGCAAACAACTGCGGCCAGCGTTCCATGGCCAGGGCAATAGTCTCGGAATTGGTCCGATACATGGCGCGCGTCGGCTCATCAAGTGGGCAGATCGAAGGCGGTAGAGGCTTCACCATCGCGGAAAACGCAGCCCAGTAGATATCCGCGGCGCTCAAGTCGTGCCCCACGAGGTAGCTGCTCCGACACTTCGCCTGCCGCGCCAGTTGTTCTGCGAGCAACTCCATCGTTGCGGCTGCACGTATCGCACCCGCACCCTCCTGATCCGGCCGGTAGCCGTATTCCTGTGACCATTTGAAGATCCGATTGACGGTCGGATCTCCGCTCGGCATGCGCCGGCACAGGGGTTCCACCTTGTCCAGGCGTACGCTCCAGCCAAATCCCTGCTCGCCACAGATCTCCTGGCAGATACCGAGCATCAGGATGCGATCCAGATGAGCGGTGGGGATCAAGGGCACTTCCGAGGCCAGCCGCTCGGCGAGCAACAGGATCTGATCCCAGCGCGAACAGGGAGGTTCATCGTTGTAGATCGCCTGCGGTGCATTTCGTATCCCGGTCCATTCGACCAGTGCGATGTTGTCTCCAAGCGGCTCCTGCGCCACCGGCAGGTAAGGCAGGTTCTTCAAGCGGAAGATCGCCTTTGCCGATTCACACCACGGATTGAGTGCGCCCTCCGTCAGGACCAGGCGCGTGCCGACCTGGTGCTTTGCCTCCAGAGGACTCAGATACTTCATGTAACTCTCACGACGCTTGCCAATCGGGATGCGCGGCGTCCGGAAAATGCTATGCAGGGTGGGAATGAAGGGATTCAGCCTTCGGTATGATTCACGCCGGTGCAGCGCCGAGGAGCAAAGATCACCTGCGGGTGCCGACCACATGCGGATCGGTCCCGAATTCGTACTTCAGGACGATGCCAACGTGAAAGACGCCCCCTAACCTCAAGAGCAGTGGATCAACCACTTCCGAATCCGATCAGCATGACCGGTCCGTACCATGATTAGGGGGAATCTCAACATGCAGCGCCGTTGTTGGCTCACGATCCTGTCTCTGACGATCGGTCTCATTTGTGGCCCTCTGTACGCGGCCGCGGACGATCACAGCAACCAGATGGAGGAAATAGTGGTTACTGCCGAAAAGCTGCACGGGCGCAGCGCTTCGGAGATCCCGATTGCGATGTCCGTGCTGAGCGGTTCCGACATCGAGTTCAAGGGTTACACCCAGACGAACGAACTATTGCGCCAGACCCCCGGCGTCGTATCCGACCAGACCGGCCTCGGGGTTTCGAACATCAGTATTCGCGGCGCCTCCGCTGCCGGCGACCCCACTGTCGGCTTCTACCTCGATGATCTGCCCTTCCTGCTGCCGCAGATTGGCATCCTGCCCGACCTGAACCCCTACGACCTCGACCACGTGGAGGTCCTGCGCGGCCCGCAGGGGACGCTCTATGGCGCCAGCTCAGTGGGCGGCACGATCCGGATCCTGACCAAGGCGCCGGTGCACAACGAATTTTCCGCCAAGTTCACCGCAGGCTACTCCGCATTCGACGGTGGCAGCGGCGGCTACAAGGCGCAGGGCGCAGTCAATGTCCCATTGATCGACGACAAACTGTCCGTACGCCTGGTCGGCAGCAGAATCCACCGCGGCGGCTACATCGACCTCCCGCTGACGGGAGAGCGCAACTACAACGATTCCACGGAAGACAGCTATCGCGCGCGAATCCGCTATACACCCAGCGACGCGGTGGAGCTCAACGCGAGCTACTGGAGCTTCGTCCAGGATACGCACGTCGGTTACAGCGACAAGAACTTCCAGTTCTCTCCATACAATCTTCTCTATGCCATCAATTTGACGCCCACCGGGAACACCCTGCCCGTCACCGGCGACCGCATGACGCAGAGAATGAAGTACGAGCTGAGCAATCTCAACGCGACGGTCACGCTCGGAGACTATCAGGTGTACGCCACGGCTTCGCACATCGACTTGAAGCCGAAGATGAACTACGACTGGAACACGGCGACGCCCTACCTGACCGACGGCTACAAGAAGTCGGATTCTGCCGAACTGCGCCTGTCCTACAACGGTCAGCAGCGCTGGTCATGGACCTCTGGTTTGTTCTATGACAAGACTGGGGGCCCCTCCACCTTCGGCGCGAACTACCCACTGGACACCAAGCCGGTTACGAAGCTCGGCTTTGTGGTGAGCGACTGGTACCAAGGCTCGGAGCAGTTCGCTGCCTTCGGCGAGGTGCACTACCAGCTGGTCCCGGACCGACTGACCCTGACCCTCGGGGGACGCTACTTCCAGGACAAACGCGTGGAACACGAGTTGTCGTCGACGACTCCGGTTGCTTTGGGACTGCTCGCCGCAGGGCTCGATCTGAAACGTTCGGCGACCTTCGACGCCGATACCTATCGCATCAATCTTTCCTATACGCCGGCCAAGAACAGTCTCTACTACATCAACATCGCGCAGGGCTTCCGCAGCGGCCAAGTGCAGTGCGGCATCTGCGCTGTCGGTATCGGCGCGCCGCCAGCGGCCAAGCCCGAGGACATGGTCTCCTATGAGATCGGCGGCAAGGTTCAACTGCTCGATGGCGCGCTGAGCCTGGATCTCGCCGCCTATTACTGGACCTGGAAGAAGATGCAGGTAACACTGATCACGTTCACGCAGGCTGGATTCCCCACCGCCTATTACGACAACGTCGGCGCCGCCGATGCAGTCGGCTTCGATTTCGGCCTGAACTACTCGCCGATCGCCGGGTTGGTTCTGGGCGTCTCTGGCAATGTCAACAACACCAAGTACACCGACAGCCTTCCCGGCGCGGGCATCGCGGATGGCGATAGGGTGCAATACGCGCCGGAATACAGCGCCACCGTGAGCGCCTCGTACGACTGGCCGCTCACCGCTGGGCTGGATGCCTCGGTGTCTGCCGCCTACACCATGCAGGACTCGACGAGCATCTACAGCGCGTATGGACCGCCCATCAAGTCCGACTCCTACAGCACGCTTGGTGTGCGTGCGGGCGTACATCGGAAGAACTGGTCGGTGTTCCTGACAGCAGAGAACCTGCTCAACGAATCAGGGATCAGGTTCCAGACCTACTCGGACCTGCTGACCGGCGGAGCGCCTTACTACGTGCCGCCGCGGTCCGTGGGCATTGAAGCATCGGTCAAGTTCTAATCGAAAACACGCAAACACGCGACTTCGGAACCCTCATCGCCTCGTCCGGGAAACCGGCGAGGCGGTTTTTTTCGCCAAGTTCAAAGCGCCCCTTCCGCGCAGCTTTCCTTCGCCGAACGAGCCTTATGGCGAGCCCGAGCCCACCGTCGTCAGACCTCGCCCATTGAATCCAGCGGCCAACACCTGAGCACCTGCAGAATTCACAGCAGAGGCGACTGCGCCCAGCTCATCGCCACATGGGGTGAGCTGACCTGCCGGTATCACTACTGCGCACAGCTTGACTGTCTGTTTACGCTTCCCCAACACGGCCTGGGCGAGGATGGACTCCGCGCTTGATCTTGTGTTTTTTCCGGACAACCGGATTATGGTCACAATTGTGACCATTAATTGGAATGCAGGTATGCGCGATACTACCATCCGAGAAGCGAAAAGTTCGCTGACTTCATTGATTCATGCCGCTGAAAAAGGCGAGCCGATGAGGCTTACACGCCATGGAAAACCAGTCGCCGTGATCGTGTCCATCCGTCAGTTCCAAGAGCTGACGGCGCGGCGGGAGCGCAAAGATCCTTGGGAGTTTCTCAAGCGCTGGCGCGCGCAGTTGCCGAAGCAAGAACCCAACCCGAAAGTCTTGTCAAAATTCGAGCAGCACCGTTTCGTTTCGCATGGATGCGCTCCCGTGCTGCACGAGCTGCGTTATGGGACAGCGCGTTTGCCGCCGGGCAAGCGTCGCCATCGCCTGACTGAGTTCCTCGATGGATTATTGGAGGAAGGGCTTGAGATCCTGCCCTACGATGCGCAAGCCGCTGAGATTCACGCCGACCTTCGGGCAAGGCTCACGGCCAAGGACATTGCACCGACTTATGTCGATGGGCAGATCGCTGCCATCGCTCTGAGTCGCGACGCCACGCTCGCAACGCGCAATGTAGATGATTTCAAGATATTTCCGGGCCTCAGGATCGACAACTGGTTCAAGCCTTAGCCGAGCCCGGCAGCGAACGGCCTGCCATGGTGCGCGCGCCGAGGCTTGCCGCACTCAGAATCTGACGCTGATCTCGCCTCCCCATCTCGGACGAGGCCCGTAAATGTAAGCGAAATAGCCTTGTGCGCTGAGGTCTCCCGCATACGTGATGTATTTCTTTCCGGTCACATTGCGGCCGTAGATGCTCGCGGTCCATGACCGGTCCTCTGGCCCGAACGATGCACGCAGGTCAAGCAGTCCGTAGCCGTTTCCATTGCTGATGATGCGCTGCTCGGCGCTGTTATAGTAGGTCAAGCCCTTATAGCTGTAGTCGGCCCGCAGCGCGAGCGAGTGGGCGCCCAGCGGCACTTCATACATGATGCTCGAAGAAAAATTGACTTTCGGAGCATTAGGCAGGCGATTTCCGGAATATTCGAGAATGCCGCCCATGACGGGATCAATCGCTCCCGACAAATATTTCTTGTACTTCCCGTCGTTCAAGCCAAGATTGAAATTCAACTCCAGACCCTTCACGGGAACGGCAGCGAGCTCCAATTCCAGACCTTTGAGCGAGGCGCTGGCTGCGTTTTCAAGAACGATATATGTATCAAGCAGGTAGTTTCCGGTGTTTTGATTGACGATGGACTGAACCTGAATATCTTTGTAGTCATAATAGAACAGGCCGAGATTTGCCCTCAGTCGCCGGTCAAACCAACTCGACTTGACGCCCGCCTCAAAGGCGGTGAGATATTCCGGACCAAAGGGCGCCCTGGAGGCATCGTTGGCCACAATGCCGATCTGAACTCCGCCTGCCTTGAACCCGCGGGCAACGCTTCCATAGACCATCATGTCGCGCTTCACCTCATAATCAAGCGCGACACGCCAGTCGATCGCTCCCTTGCTGACATGGTCGCGCCGGAGTGGCAGGTCGGGAATTGGAAGAGGAACAATCCAGTGCGCCTCATCTCGGGATCTGGACTTGTCGTCTGTATAACGAATCCCGCCTGTCAGGTTCAATCCGTCGGCTATCGAATATGTGGCTTGGGCATAGGCCGCATAGGCGTCGTTGTTCCGATGAGATTCTTTTACAGCGTAGGGATTTCGATATCTCAGGTCATATTTTTCATGAAAGTAATAGAGTCCAGCGACCGCCTTGAGACGGCTCGCATCATAGTTCAGCTGTACCTCCTGCGTATATTGCTTCGATGCGTTGATATGAAGATATATATCGTTCAGAACAACCGGAGACCCATCTGCATCAAGCGGCGAGTCCGACCACACATCCTGATAGGATGAAATGGATGTCAAAGCAAAATCACCAAACCTTTTCGACGCATGAAAATTGACGTAAAAATCATCGACAAATAATCTTGAATTTACGTTTGTGTCGTCATGCTCCAGGTCGGTGACAGGACCATAAGCATAGCCCAAGACATTTGCCCCGTTGATCGTTCCAATGGACTTGGTAACGTTACCATCACCACGATCGCGAGCGACGCCCACCGTCAGCCTGATGTCGAGATCGCCGGGATCGTAGCGAAAGATGGCGCGTGCTGCGGCCACATTCTCCTTGTTGGCGCGCTCGCCGTTGAACATATTGATCCGGTCCCCGTCGCTGCGCCGGAAAATGCCGGCCACCCGCACCGAAAAATCCTTTGCGATCGGAAGCGTCGCCGCCATTTCACCTTCGAACCGCCCGAACCGCCCATAGCCCAAACGAGCATATCCCTCGAAGTCCGGCCCCGGAAGCTTGGAGACATACTGCACGGCGCCGCCGGTCGTATTCTTACCGAACAGCGTCCCCTGCGGGCCGCGAAGCACCTCGACCCGATCGAGATCGAGGAGCGCAAATCGCTGCGCGGCATTCGCGCCGATCACCACGCCATCGCGATAGACGCTGATCGGACTGACCGCCGTAAAGTTGAAATCATTGTTGCCGACGCCGCGGATCGTGAAGTTGTTTGCCCCACCGGAGGCGGCGAAATTGAAGTTCGGGATGATTCGTGCGATTGCGGTACTGTCGGGTATTTGACTGTCGCGAAGGTCATCTCCGGAAACAGTCGAGATCGAAATTGGAACGTCCTGAAGATTTTCCGATCTCTTTTGTGCCGTGACAATGATAGTCGGGAGCCCGCCTTCGTCTACAGCTTCGGGTGCCTCCTGAGCGTTGGCTTCACCTCCCGCCGCTATCGCCAGCGTAGCAAATAGCGCCATGATCCTGCTTGCCTCACGCATGTTCCTTACCCCCATATTGTGAATCGTGAGCCGGTCAGCACCTGCAAGGACACAGCCTATTTCAACTTGAAAACCCAGATGCTCCGTGCGCCGGTTGCGCGTGGCACTTCGGGGACCTTTTCTTGAGTGAAATAGGCGAGCGGCGTACCGCCACCCGCAACGATCGCAACATATTGGTTGCTTCCCACTGCATAGCTGATCGGAAAACCATTGGGTATTTCATTGAGCGGGGCCTGCCACAGAGTCTTGCCGGTACCGCTATCGAGCGCGCGAAAGGTTCGGTCGTTCGATCCTTCGAACAACAACCCTCCGGCTGTCGCCAACGTTGCGCTGACCTGTGCTGCCCGCCGATCGTTCGTCCACACGATGCGCCGCTTGCGCAAATCGAACGCCACCACGCGTCCATACAGACCCTTGGCCTCGGCCTTGTCCACCGGTTCCACCGTCAACGGACCTGCAAACGGCACATCTGCCTGCGCCATGCCAATCTTGTCGCAGTTCTGATTCATCGGAATGAAAAGCAGCCCGTTAACAGGATCGTAGGCGGTCGCCGGCCAGTTCCTGGCGCCGATGACACCGGGGCACACCAGTGCGGAGGTGCCGGGCCCGAAGCGTGCCGCAGGATTGACTTGCTTGCGACCCGTCACCGGATCGACGGATTGCACCAGGTTCTGCATCCCCAGGTCGAACGAGAAGAGATACTGGCCTGTCTTGGCGTCCAACGCATCGAACAGGGCGATCTTTCCGCCCGTGAGGACGATCTTGCGCGGTCCCTGCGGTGTCGGCACCGTCATCAACATGCGCTCGAACGCCCAATCCAGGTCCCACACCTCCGCAGGCATGTGCTGGTAATGCCAAACCATCTTGCCAGTGTCGGGATCGAACGCGAGCGTGCTGTCGGTAAACAATGCGTCGTTGGTTTCGCCGCGTCCCGCGTCAGGACGCAGCAGGATCCCAGGACGGTAGGTTTGTGCCGTCCCAAAATAGACGAGGTTGAGGTCGGGATCGTAAGTGCCCGGCGTCCAGACAGATCCTCCGGTGCGCTCGGCCAGCTCAGCGCCGTTCCAACTCTCACCTCCCGGCACGCCGGGGTGTGCGATGGTATGGAAGCGCCACGCCTCTTCGCCCGTTTGCACATCGAGCGCCGCGATGAAGCATCCACCGAGGTAGTTGCTCTGGGAACAACCTGCAACGCCCTGTATGACCTTTCCTCGCGCGATCACCGGCGCGGTCGTCAGTTGGAATTTGGTCTCCGGCTTGAACAGCTCATGATCCCAAAGCACCTTGCCACTGCGCGCCTCGAGCGCAACCACATGGCCGTCGAGTGTCGGTACGAACAGTTTGTCGCCATACAGGGCCATGGAGCGCGGCTGGGTATGCGGAACCGCACCCGTGTTACGTGCAGAGCCTTCATGCTCCCAGAGCAAATCCCCCGTCGCAGCATCGAGCGCCATCACTTTTCCGCTCGCATTGAGGAACATCACACCGTCATGCACGAGGGGCGCGACACCGTTCGTCCCTGGGCTCAAGGACGCGGTCCAGGCCGGCGTCAGCTGGCCGGCATTCCTGCGGTTGATCTGCTTCAACGGGCTGTAGCCCAGCGTGTCCGCATCCCTTCGCCAGGCGGGCCAATCGGCAGCGGAAGGATTGCTCAACGCACCATCGGTTATTGGCGAGATCTTCTGCACCAGCGACTCGCGGCGCGCGATCTCAGCCAGATACCGCGCATCTTTGTTGGCCGGGCGCTGGGCAAATTCGATGACTGCCGCTGCCGCGGGATCAGCCACGCCCGAAGCAGCGCCCGACTCCCCTTTCGGTTCCTTGGGAAGAGAATTTGCCGCTGCCAGGAGGTTGGCAAGCGCTTCGCCATCGGCAACCGACACCCGGCCAGGATCGTTCGGCGGCATGGCAGTTTCGATATATTTCGCGAGGTCGGCTCGGCTCCGCGCCGCCCAGCGATCGTGGAACGCCTGACCCGTCAGTCTGGGGCCGAATCCTCCCGCCAATGTCACGCCATGACAGGAAGCGCATTTGCTGGCGTAGATGGGCATGGCCGATGCGACTGGATCGGCTTCGGCAACCGCCGTCGATGCGGCCACCGTCGCGAGCATGGCTGCGATGAGTCCGCCGAGAGTCCAGGATCGTTGCGAATACTTGGTTTTCAAAATTCTCTCCGTTTGTCACGTGTGGCGTCGACTCTTGGTTGCGCCCCCATGGACCCGAGCGCCTGGCGCGCAAGCACCTCTTTCAAGTGCATGCCGATCTCCCTGATCAATTCGTTGCCGCGATCGATCACCGCCCCCATCGACATGAATCCATGATTCATGTCGGCGTGATGGCTGATATGGCACTCGACGCCGTCTGCCAGCAGCCGCTCGGCATACTCGAGCCCTTCGTCGCGCAACGGGTCATAGCCCGCGGTGGCGATGTACGCCGGCGCCAGCTTCGCAAGTGATCGGGCTTTGAGTGGTGCGAAATAGGGATCCTGCCAATCGGCCTTCGACCGCGCATACAGATCCCACAGCCACTGCATGTCTGCGCGCGTGAGGGATCCCTCGTCACGATCCGAACGAGCGCGTCCCGTTGCCGCGGGATCAAGGGCTGGATAGATCAGCACCTGTAACGCCAACGCCAATGCACGGCTGTCCCGTGCCTTGAGCGCCACCGCGGCGGCCAGGTTGCCGCCCGCACTGTCACCCAGAACCCACAGGCGTTCGCGATTCCCCCCGAGCTCGTCGGCATGCGCGTGCGCCCATTGCGTCGCGCGCCAGCAATCATCGAACGGCGCAGGGTACTTGCTTTCCGGCGCCAACCGATATTCGACGTAGAGGATGATGGAGCCCGTACTGTCGGCGATGTCGTGACAAGTGCGGTCATAGATGGTGTTGTCGCCCATGCACCAACCACCGCCGTGAAGGAAGATGCCGATAGGGACCGGCTCGCTTCGATGCGTTCCTGACGTGTGCGGGAAATAGGCTCGCAGCGGAATGAGTCCCGCCTCACCTTCGATGAGGAATTCCCGCGTACGCGCCCGCACGCGAGGTTCGGCTTGAAGCGCGATGATCCCGTTGATGAGAGCACGCGCGCCGATGACACCCGCCTTTTCCAGCGATACGCTGCCGGCCGCGGCCATGCCATCGAGGACGGCCTTGGCTTGGCTGTGTAACGCGGTCTGTTCACTCATGCCGGTGTCCAGGATTGCAGAAGCCCAGTTCGGCGCCGATCCTACGGTCGGCGGGACGGAACGAGATCAGCTCAAAGTATGAATCTCGCGTTTCGTACTTCAGGACGATGCCGACGCGAAAGACGCCCCCTAACCTGCGAGCAGTGAATTCAGGGGGAATCTCAACATGCAACATCGGTGTCGGCTCACGATCCTGTCTCTGACGATCGGTCTCCTATGTGGACGCCTTTACGCGGCCGAGGACGATCGCAATCACGAGATCGAGGGCATATTGGTCACCGCCGAAAAACTTCAGGCACGCAGCGCTTCGGAGATCCCCATTGCGATGTCCGTGCTGAGCGGTTCCGACATCGAGTTCAAGGGCTACACGCAGACGAGCGAACTGTTGCGCCAGACCCCCGGCGTCGCAGCCGACCAGAGCGGTCTTGGCTATGCGAGCATCAGTATTCGCGGCGCCGCCTCGCCCGGCGACCCCACTGTCGGCTTCTACCTCGACGACCTGCCCTTCCTGGTGCCACAGCTTGCCCTCCTGCCCGACATGAATCCCTTCGACCTGGACCATGTCGAGGTGCTGCGCGGCCCGCAGGGCACACTCTACGGCGCCAGTTCGGTCGGCGGCACGATCCGGGTCCTGACCAAGGCTGCTCGACAAAGCGCTGAGCCTGGATCTCGCTGTCTATTACTGGACCTGGGACAAGATCCAGGTCCTCCTGAGCACTGTTACGCCGGCGGGATTTCCCACCAATTATTACGACAATGTGGGCGCTGCAAAAGCGATCGGCCTGGATATCGGCCTGAATTACTCGCCGATCGACGGGCTGATCCTGGGCCTCTCGGGCAATGTCAGCAATAGCGAGTACACCGAGAGCCTTCCGAGGGCGGGCATCATGGATGGCGACAAGGTGCAAGCCGCGCCCGGATACAGCGTCACCCTGAACGCCTCCTACGACTGGCCGCTCACCGCTGCACTGAACGGCTCAGTGTCTGCCGCCTACACCATGCTCGACTCGACGACCACCTACAGCGTGTACACGCCGCCGCTCGAATCCGATTCCTACGACACGCTGAATGTGCGCGCGGGCGTGCACGGGAAGAGATGGTCGGTGTTCCTGACGGCTGAGAATCTGCTCAACGAATCGGCGATCAGGAACCAGGAATCCGTGCTCCTGCTGAACGGCGGAGCGCCCTTCTACCAACCGCCGCGGTCCGTGGGCATCAAGGCATCGGTCAACTTCTGATCTACACCTGCGAATCGGACCGATCAATTGACGCCGCGTTCGGCACCTGCCCAGAATTCCCTACGGATCGCATTCTTCAGGATCTTGCCCACCGGTGACTTCGGCAGCTCGGTGCGGAAATGCACGATCTTCGGCGCCTTCACACTGCCGAGTTTTTGCTTCGCGAACGCGATGATCTCGGTGTCGCCGACCTGCATGCCGGGCCGCAGGACGATGACCGCGGTCACGACCTCGCCCCACTTCTCGTGCGGCACGCCGATCACGGCGCAGTTCTCCACCGCCGGATGGCCGTTGATGACATTCTCGACTTCCGCGGAATACACGTTGAATCCGCCCGAGATGATCATGTCCTTGATACGGTCGACGATGTAGTAGTAGCCATCCTCGTCGCGCCAGGCGATGTCGCCGGTGTGATGCCAGCCAAAGGCGCGCGCCTCCGCCGTGGCTTGTGGATTGTTCCAGTAGCACGGCGTGACCAGGTTCCCCTGCAGCACGATCTCGCCGCGCTGGCCGTCGGCCAGCAGATTGCCCTGAGCATCCATCAGCGCAACCCGGCTCAACGCGCCGGCGCGTCCGCAACTCTTCAACCGGTGCCGCAGGCTCGGTTCGCGCACGGCTTCAGCCACCTCGCCTTGGGACAGCCAGGTGATCAGCATCGGCGCCTCGACCTGGCCGTAGCATTGGCACAGACAGGGCCCGAACACCTCCACCGCCTCGGCCAGCTTCTCGGGCGCGACCGGTGAGGCGGCGATCAGGAAATGCGTCAGCGACGAGTAGTCGAATTCCCTGACTCGTGGATGCGCCAGCAGCGCGTACAACGCACTCGGCGGCAGGTACAGGTGGGTGACGCGGCGCTGTTCGATGCATTGCATGATCAGCAGCGGATCGAGCTTGTCCATGACGATGTTGGTCGGCGCCTGCGGCATCAGCATGAAGGTCAGCACACCGGCGGCATGGGTCATGGGCGCCACGCACAGGTGGACCGGATGATCCTGCGAGCGCAGCGAGATGCACGACTCCGCAATCAGCGTGCTCCACACCAGGTTGTCCAGCACGACCCCCTTCGAGCGGCCGGTGGTTCCGCCACTGCCGATGATCGTGGCAATCTGGCGGGTATCGAAGCGAACTCCCGCCGCTGAACCCCGCACTGCGCCCCTCGTGATGTTTTCCAGCGAAGGCACGGCGCCATCGTCACGGTCGATGCAGACCAGGGAGGTAAGCCGCGGAAGGCGCTCGCGCATGCTGTGCACGACGTCAGCAAAACTGCTGTGATAGATCAGCCAGCGACAGCCGGTCAGGTCGATGAATTCGATGTTGGCGTCGACTGCGTTCCTGGCATTGATCGGCACCCACGCGGCACCCGCGCGCAGCACGCCGAGCACGCAGGCGAAGGCTTGCGAGCAGTTGGGCGAGTAGATCGCGACCCGTTCACCGCCCGCGGCATCCAGCCCCGCCCGCTGCAACGCCGCCGCCAGGCGCTCGGACGATTCGTGCAGACCCTGATAGGTAAAGTTCGCGTCCTGGCCCAGGAAAGCCATGCGCTCGGGGTGGCTGGCGGCGGCCTTGTCGAAGAAGTCGATCAAGCGCATGCAATCTGTTTGCGCGGTATGACGGGAAGAACGAGGCGAGTGGGACGCTCGCGGTCGTGAAACACCGTGTGCTGCGCCACGATGGCCTCATCCGAGACCAGCGAGCTCTTGCCGGTGTTCAGGTTCACGTCCATGTCGGGGAAGTTGCTCGAGGTCAGTTGCAGACGAATGCGATGCCCCGCCTTGAACACGAAGCTGGTCGGGGCCAGATCGATGCTGATCTCGCGCACGTCGCCGGCGCTTGCCGCTCGAGCCGCGAGCGGCACGGCACGCAGGCGAACCACGCCGGCGCAGACATTGTACGCGGCGTTATCCGCTTCGACATCGACCAGCTTCGCATGGAAGTCCGTATCCACTGCAGTGCTTGCGAACCACAGTTTGAGCGTTACCGGCCCGGTGATTTCGAGGTCCTCGTCGAGTCGCGCCGAGGTGTAGAACAGCACATCGTCGCGATTTTCCAGCGGCGCCTGGTTGTGCATGCCATTGGGCACATCCATGATGCCGAGATTGGTGCCATCGATCGTACGGACCGGGTTCGCCGGGTCGTATCGATAGCGGTCACAGGCGGCTCCCTTCTCCTGTTGCCGGAGCAGGCGGCCATCGCCACGCGCTGTATTCGCAGTGCCACCACTTGCCAGAAACATCGGCGTCCACACGGTCCGCGCCAACGGCCATTCGTACTCGTCGCGCCAGACATTCACGCCCATCACGTACAGCGTTATCGGCGCTTCCTTGTCGAGCCCGGTGTCCTCACCTTTCAGCCAATGCGCCATCCAGCGCGTCGCGAAGTCGCTGCCGTCCTGCGGACTCGGCATCACAGGCGGGAACAGGGTGAACCCGGGATATTGCACCGGCACCGACTTCTCGCCGAGCGGCAGGCCGGGCGCATTGAAGTGTGTTACGGGTGCGATCACGAACTTGCAGAATGGCGCATCTTCACGCGACTTCAGCAACGAGAATTGCTCCAGCGCGCCGGGCAGGAATGGCTCGTACCATCCGACCGTGTGCAGTACCGGCACGTTGACCCGATCCAGACGCGAGCGGTAATCCATTTTCGTGAAGTACCGGACATCACCCTCCAGCTCGTCTTTCAAGTGGCCGAGCCAAGGTGCGTACTTCAGCAATTCTGCGAACCGTGCCGAGAGCGGTTCGCGGGTGCAATAGTTCGTGACGGACTGCTTGATCGCCAGCAATCGCCCCTGGATTTCCTGGAGCTTTTCCATCGTGTCCGCGCGCCCGCTCCCCAGCAGCGCCGGGAGCGAGGCGATCAGGGCCCAGCTCTCCCTCTGCGCAGCCACCAAGGTCCTCAGCTCGGGTTCGGCTATCTCCACTGCCTTTCGCTCGCAATAGTCGAACATCAGCCAGATTGCCAGCGCCAGCGCCATCTCCATCGACGGCACGCCCGGGGCCAGATGGGTCGCTATCTGCGCACCGAACGAGGGCATGATGGTCGTCAGTCCGGGCGGATTGCCGATCGCCGCCATGAACTGCATCACGGCGAGGTAGGAAGTCCCGGACATGCCGATCCTGCCGTTGCACCACGGCTGAGCGGTGATCCATGCGATGGTGTCGACACCATCGTCAGTCTCTCCCGGATTGAATATATCGAATTCGCCTTCCGACGCATAGCGCCCGCGCACATCCTGCACCACCACTGCGTATCCGTGCGCGACCAGCGCTTCGTGATGCGTCGCGAATCCACCGCCGACGAATTGCCCCGCCCAGTGCTTTCCATAGGGCGTGCGGTACAGGACCACCGGGCAGGGCTTGCCGGACGCCGGCAAGTACAGATCCGCGGCCAGCGCAACCCCGTCTCGCATTGGCACCTTGACGTTGCTGGTCATGATCGTGGCCATCATTGCTGATACTCCGGCTGATGGAATCGCTGCTCGCTGTAATCAGGACATCAGGACATCGACGGCGTATTTCGTGTCGACGTGCTCGCGGAACTCGGAGATCAGGCCATCGCGGAACTCGAACCACAGCACGTACCAGTTGTCGTATTGGCGGTCCTTGACCGTCGTGCCTTTGACGTTCACTTCCAGCACGACGGTGTTTGCGTTCTCGCAAACGCGGGAAGCGGCCGCTGTCAGGCTGCCGGATCGGAACGCCGTGTTACCCAGCGAACTGAGCATGTCGATGGCGGCATCCCCCCCCGAGGTCGGAATGTTCAGCGACTTCGGCACCAACGTCCAGATGAAGTCCGCGTGACACACCGCCCTCATGCGCGCGCGATCGTGTTTCATGATCGAGTCGATGAAAGTGAGTGCTTTCTGCTTCTGATTGCTGTCAGCCATGGCTGCTTCCTCTTGTTGAGACCCTAATCGATTCAGTCGTTCGTCGCGGGAGTGGCGCGACACGGACAAAATCTAAGGGGGAGCAACAGCCAAGGCATCGATCAAAAGGATGATTTCACGGCCCGGCAAGTCGCGCAGAGGCTGATTCGACGAAGTTCGGCGAATGCGCGGCCATGGGGCTTGTTACTGCCAGCGGTAACCGAACGTCACACCGAAGGTTCGCGGGTCAGCAGGAAAGGCGATGGTACCGACGAATGCCGTGTTGCGGATTTCTTCCTGATTGTAGAACTTGTTCGCAAGGTTCCTGCCCCAAAGCGCCACATTCCACTTGCCGTCGCGGTCCTTGGCCTCGATACGTGCGTTCAACAGGCCGTAGGCTCGCTGATCAATACCGGGAGTGTTGAACACGGAAAACGAGAAATCGTCCTTCCAGGCATACTCGAGGTACACGGACGCATCCGCGTTCTGCGTCAACGAGTGCGTGTACCTGACGGACGGCGTTGCCGTCCATTTCGGTGAACGCTGCGGCTGATTCCCCTTCAGATTTTCGGTGCCGGCCGCCGGGTTGTCAGGGTCCAGCGTATAGAACTTCGTGAATCTTGCGTCCAGATAGGCGCCCGCCAGCCGAAGCTCGAGGTCCCGGTTCGGAAGGTAGGTCACGTCAAGATCGGCACCCTCTGGAGATTTTCTTCGCGCCGCTGCGCTGTAACGATGATCTGCTCCAGCACCCCCGGTCCGGCTTCGGGCAACGACGCCGCGTCAGCGGCCCGTGCCACCCTCGCAGGAAGTGTGCATACGAGCGTTGATGCGAATACCAACATTGATAGTGAGCGATGCCGTATCAAATGAAGATCCCCTTCAGAAGAGATAAGCAGACCGTGGATAAGCCGCGCGTTCGACCGGCACGCCGTATAGCGTGGTGCGCTGTCGCGCCGGCCTTCCCATGCCGCGCGTGAATTCATGTATCCGCGCGACGTCCAGCAACTGGCCATTCTCCCCGCCCGCGGCACGCGTGATCGACTCGTTCATCAGCGTCCCGCCGATGTCGTTGCAGCCGGCATTCAGGCACAGCGCGGCGCCTTCCAGCCCCATCTTCACCCAGGACGTCTGGATGTTGGTGATCAGCGGATGCAGCGCCAGCCGGGCAATCGCGTGCATCAACACGGCCTCGCGCAGCGTCGGCCCTGAACGGGACTTGCCCTTGCGCCAGAGCGGCGCCTCCATGTGCACGAACGCCAGCGGCACGAACTCCGTGAAGCCATGCGTCTGCGCCTGCAGGCGGCGCACCCGCAGCAGGTGCCGGGCCCAGTGCACCGGATGCTCGACGTGGCCGTACATGATCGTCGCCGTGGAACGCAGTCCGACCGAGTGCGCGCAGCGCATCACTTCCAGCCATTCCTCGGTGCGCACCTTGTCGGCGCAGAGGAGGTCGCGGATCTCGTCATCGAGGATCTCGGCGGCGGTACCGGGGAGCGTGGAGAGACCCGCACCCTTCAATCGCGAGAGGAATTCGGTGAGCGAGAGACCCAGCGTCCGCGCACCGTGGAAGATCTCGAGCGGCGAGAACGCATGCACATGCATGTCCGGGGTGGCGCGCTTGACTGCCTCGACGATGCCGAGGTAGGTCTCGCCAGTGTATTTTGGATGGATGCCGCCCTGCAGGCAGACCTCGGTGGCTCCGAGCTGCTCCGCCTCGATCGCGCGATTGGCGATCTCCCCGAGGTCGAGGTCGTAGGCGGGACCGCGCAGATCACGCGAGCCGCGGCCCTTGGAGAACGCGCAGAATCCGCAGTGGTAGCCGCAGATGTTGGTGTAGTTGATGTTGCGGTTGACGACGTAGCTCACGGTGTCGCCCGACACCTCGGCACGCAGACGGTCCGCCGCATCGAGCACCGCCACCAGATCACGGCCGTCGACGGCGAACAGCGCCGCAATGGCGCCCTCGGACAACTCGTCTCCTGCCCGTGCCGCCGCGAGCGCCGAAGCAGTCTCCCGCGTCGCTCGAACGATGCGTGGCCGCGGCTTGACCCAGCCGGCAGCCGCCGGCGGTAACGTCGTTGCCGATCCCGCATACCAGCCGTCGGGTCGCGCCAAGCCCCGGCTGTCGGAAAGCCGCAACACTGCGGCGACCAAGGATGCATCGACCCAGCGCTTCGGCTCACGCGCATAGGCGGGACCGATCGCGAGGCGCTCGGTCAACTGGCGGTCGGCGGATTCGGTCTCCTCGGCGAGGTCCGCAAGCTGCGGCCACGGCGCCTCTGGATTGACGTGATCGGGCGTCACCGGCGAGACCCCACCCCAGTCGTTGACACCAGCGCGGACCAGGGCACCCAGCTCGCCGGCACGCAGGTTTGGCGGCGCTTGCACCGACAGAGTGCTGCCGAACAGCAGGCGCGCCGCAGCCAGCGTCCACAACTGCTCGTCGATTGCGGGCTCGGGCGCGGCGTGCATCTTCGTGCCCGGCTTCGCCCGGAAATTCTGGATGATGAGTTCCTGCAGGTGGCCGTACTCGTCGTGCAGGTCGCGCAATGCGAGCAACGACTCGATGCGCTCCAGGCGCGTCTCGCCGATGCCGATCAGAAGACCGCTGGTGAAGGGAATCGCCAGCTCACCCGCGACACGAAGCGTCTCGATGCGTCGCGCCGGCAACTTGTCCGGCGAACCAAAATGCGGGCCGCCGCGCTGCGACAGTCGCTCGGATGCGCTCTCCAGCATCAGGCCCATCGACGCTGACACCGCCCGCAGACGCGCGAGTTCCTCTCGATTCATCACGCCGGGATTCAGATGAGGCAGCAGGCCGGTCTCGTGGAACACGAGAGCCGCCATCCGCTCGAGGTACTCGAGGGTCGACCCAGCGCCGTGGCGATCGAGCGCGCGACGAGCCGCTGCGTATCGCAACTCCGGCTTGTCGCCCAACGTGAACAGCGCCTCCTTGCAGTCCTGCAATTGCCCTGCCCGCGCGATCGCCAGCACCTCCTCCGGCGACAGGTACGGCCGCGCGAGGCTCCGCGGCGCCTTGGCAAACGTGCAGTAATGACAGACGTCCCGGCACAACTGTGTGAGCGGGATGAAGACCTTGCGCGAATAGGTCACGGCCGGGCCGAAGCCGGCGACGGTGATTTCCTCGGCGGCGCGCAGCAACGCCGGGAGCGGTGCGTCGACCAGCAATGCCGCCGACTTGCGGTCGGGCCGGTGGCCGGCCGCGGCAGCGTCGATCAGTCGTAATGCGTCTGTGGCGGACATCGGCTTCCAACGGCAACCTTGTCAGCGAACGCCCGCGGCTAGATTCCCCACTTGCCTGACTGCAGCAACCCGCCGTCGATCACGATGGCGGCACCGTTGATGTACGAGGCCTGCTTCGAGCTCAGGAAGCGGACGCAGTTGGCAATGTCTTCGGGCGTGCCCACCCGGTTGCACGGGATGGCCTTGGCGGCCTGGGCGAAGATCTGCTTGATCTGCTCGTCGGTCAGGCCAGTGCTCCTGTAGATCGCAGTGTCGATGAATCCCGGCAGAATCGTGTTGCTGCGGATGCCTGGGTAGTCGCGTACGAGATGGTAGGTGAACTTCTCGATGGCGGCCTTCGCCGTGGAGTACAGATGGTGGTTGTCCACCTCATTGCGGGCGGCAACCGAGGAGATGTTGACGATGCTGGGGCTGTCGGACTTCCGCAGCAGCGGGATGCAGTGCTTGGCGACGAACATCGGTCCCTTCACCAGCACCTCGTAGTGGTACAGGTAGTCCGACTCCTGCATGTCCGTGATGGAGATGAACCGGGCCACCCCAGCGTTGTTGACCAGCGTATCGAGGCGCCCATAGGTCTGGCCGATGAAGCTGGCGAGGGATTCGATCTCGGCAACCTTGGTGACGTCCATCGTCCTGCCGACGAAGCGCTTTCCCAGCCTCCCTGCAGCCGCGTCGAGGCCCGCGGCATTGCGGTCCGTGCCGACCACGACGGCACCGTGCTCGAGGAACTGCCGTGCCGTTTCGTAGCCGATTCCGGACGCGGCGCCGGTCACCAATACAACATCTTCGCTCACTGGCTCCTCTCCCGGCGCAACTCGGCGCGCACTGTCATGGAAATCTCAGGCTTGCCCTGCCGTCCGGGTCGATGATAGTGATCGCGGAAGCGAAGTGAATGACGCAAGAGAACAAAGAATTGGCGAAATCGCGCACGCGCCTCGTCAGGTGCGATCGACCGCCAGGCGTATCTGTTCGATGCCCGCCGGGTCATCGAGCGTCGTCAGGTCGCCCGGGTCATGGCCTTCCGCGATGGCCTGGATGCTGCGGCGGAGCACCTTGCCCGAACGCGTTTTCGGGAGCGTTGTCACGAAGTGCACGCGCACGGGGCGACCGATGGCGCCGAGCGCCTCGTCGACGACGTCGAACACCGCTTTCTCCATCGCGCGCCGCCCCGCATCTTCGCTCAAACCACCGGCATCCTTGACAACCGCGAACGCCACCGGCACCTGGCCCTTCAGCTGATCATGCACGCCGACCACCGCGACCTCGGCGATGTTCGGGTGACCGCAGATGGCCTCCTCGATTTCTCGCGTCCCCAACCGATGACCGGCCACGTTGATCACATCATCCGTGCGGCCGAGGATGTAGTAATAGCCGTCGCTGTCACGAATGCCCCAGTCGAATGTGGTGTAGACCAGTTGCCCGGGAAAGCTCGTGAAATAAGTCTGCACGAACCGCTGGTCCTGTCCCCACACCGTCGACATGCACCCGGGCGGCAGCGGCGGCACGACGGCGACCACGCCTTTCTCGTTCGCGCCGACCTCCTGTCCCGTCGCTTCATGGAGCAGCTTGACGTTGTATCCGTAGACGGGGAAGCCCGGACTGCCGTACCGGGTCGGCGTCGCCTCGACGCCCCGCACCACCGACAGCAGCGGCCAGCCGGTCTCCGTCTGCCAGTAGTGATCGATGACCGGCACCCCGAGGCTCTCGGAGATCCAGCGCGCCGTCGGCTCATCGAGCGGTTCGCCGGCGAGCAACAGGTGGCGCAATGGACTCCTGCCGTGCCGGCGAAGATGCGCGGGATCCTCTTTCTTCAGTACGCGTATTGCGGTGGGCGATGAGAACATCACCGTCACATTGTGATCCGCGACAATCTGCCACCAGATGCCCGGATCAGGGCGGATCGGCAGACCCTCGTACATGACACTGGTCATGCCGTGGATCAGCGGTCCATAGACGATATAGGAATGCCCGACCACCCAGCCGACGTCGGAGGTCGTGAACATCGCTTCGCCGGGCTTGCCGCAATAGATATGCTGCATGCTGGCAGCAAGCGCCACCGCGTATCCACCTGTATCGCGCTGCACGCCCTTGGGCTTGCCGGTGGTGCCGGAGGTATAGAGGATGTAAGAGGGTTCGCTCGACTCGAGCCAGGTCACCGGTACCTGCGCGGACAGTTGCTGCTCGCGCAGCGTGGCATAGTCCAGGTCGCGGCCCACCACACGGTTGAAGTCCTTGTCGATGCCGCGGTCGACGATCACCACCCGCGACGGCGGATGCTGCGACAGGCGGAGCGCCTCGTCCACCAGCCCCTTGTAAGGAATCGGCTTGCCGCCGCGCATGCCGGCATCGGCGGTGAACAGAAGCTTCGGCTTTGCGTCATCGATGCGCGAGGCGAGACTGTGCGAGGCAAAGCCGCCGAACACCACTGAGTGAATGGCGCCGAGCCGCACACACGCGAGCATCGCGAACACGGCCTCCGGGATCATCGGCATGTAGATCAGCAGACGATCGCCTCGGCCCAGGCCCAGTGCGCGGAGCACCGCAGCGCAGCGGTTGACCTCGGTGTGAAGTTCGCGAAACGTGTAGGTCCTGTTCTGGCCCGTCTCGCTCGACACGAAGATCAGCGCAGCCTGGTCCGCGCGACCTCCAAGGTGCCGATCGACGGCGTTGTGGCACAGGTTGGTTTCGCCGCCGACGAACCACCTGGCGAAGGGCGGACGGCTGTAGTCGAGCACCTTGTCGAACGGCTTGTGCCAGTCGATCAGCCCGGCCTGCTCGCTCCAGAATGCGTCGGGTTCCTCGATCGAGCGACGATGGAATTCCCTGTAGCTGGTCATGATCTTCCCGGTACGTCAGGACGGCCGGATCCCTCGCGTCAAGCCTTGAGGCGGCCTTGCGGGCCCACCGTCAGGCGGGCGATGTGAATTCGCGCAGCGCTCCAGCCAGCGGCGCGAAATATTCAGCAATCCTTCCTTGTGCGAGAACCTCCGGGTTCTCGATCCGTACGACGCGGCGCGAAATCAGCCACTCGTCGCGATCCCTGACCAGGTCGTCTTCGTAGAAGCCGAGCATGAGTGTGTAGATCTGCTCGGGCCTGCTCAGGAAACACGCGAGCTGGCATATCGAGTGCGCGCGGTCGCCATCGACGCGGATGATCGAATTGCCGACAGCATGCTGCCCACCCTTGGCGTACTTATACACAGCTTCGGCCACCCGCCGCAACGCCGGGCGGCCACGAAAACGCAGACCGACGGCTTCCCACTCCAATACTCCGTCCTGGGTAAAGACGGCGGCGAACCCTGGTGCATCGCCCGTATCCGCGCAGATCGAGTACCGCGACAGGACCTCGCGGATTTCGATCTTGTCCACGCAAGCCTGGATTCTGTCGTCGCACATACTCACTCCTCCGACCCGCGACACCGCTCGAGATCGGAGGATATCCACCAGGAGCCTCTGGCGTGAATGGCAGAAAGGGGCATTGAGATGGCTTAAGCAGACAGCCCAGTTGCGAATGCGACGCTGATATTGCCGCCGGCGAAAGACGTCACTACGATCGGCAGCCAAGGAGAGCCATGAAGCTGCTGCTGGTCGAGGACGATGTCATGCTGGGTGAGGCAACCGCTGATGGCCTGCGGCAGGACGGGCACACGGTGGACTGGGTCCACGACGGCGAGGCGGCACGTTCTGCCTTGCACGTGGGGGACTACGATGCCGTGCTGCTGGACCTCGGACTGCCCCGTACCGGCGGCTTCGAGGTGCTGCGATGGATGCGCGATCGCGGCATGACCACGGTGGTCATCGTCGTGACCGCGCGCGATCTCATCTCCGACCGCATCAAGGGCCTGGATGCCGGTGCAGATGACTATCTCACCAAGCCGTTCGATCTGGATGAACTCTCGGCCCGCTTGCGCGCGGTACAACGGCGCACCAGCGCCCGCCAGCACGACCTGGTTGCCCTGGGTGACATCAGCATCGACATGAAGCTGCGGCAGGTGCGGCGCGCCGGCTTGCCGGTGGATCTCACCGCGCGGGAATTCGCGCTGCTCGAGGCTCTCGCGCAAGTGCCGGGAAGGATCGTCCCGCGCGCGTCGCTGCAGGAAAGGCTGTACGGCTTCGACGACGAAGTGTCCAGCAACACCGTCGAGGTGTTCATCCACCACCTGCGGCGCAAGCTGGGGGAGCAGCGCATCCTGAACGTGCGTGGTCGAGGTTACCGCCTTGAAACCGACTGATGTCGGCAGCTATTCGCTCCGGCGGCGACTGGTCGTGGTCGTGCTGAGCGCGGTGACCGGCGCGTGGGTGCTCCTCGGCATCACGTTGTACGGTGCCGTGTTGCGAGCCAGCGCCGTGGAATTCGACGAGCAGCTTCAGCAGCTGGGCCGGATCCTGCTCGCCTATGCGGACCACGAATATGCCGAGACCCACTCAGTGGTCGGATCCGTGGATCATCCCACCTCCACCGGCGGACACGCCGAAGTCGTCTATCAGATCTGGTCCACCGAAGGAGAGCTCGTCTACCGATCCGCAGGCGCTCCAGCCGAGCCGATCGGGCCACGCTTCGGACGCGGCTTCTATGATGTTCGCCTGGCATCGGGCGACTGGCGCGCCTACAGCATCGCCTCGCAGGCGAATACGCTGGTCGTTCAGGTCGCAGAACCGGCCGCGCACCGGGCACAGATCGCCTCGCGGGTGCTGGCGGCCGTTGGCCTGCCCGTATTGCTGGCATTACCCGTGTTGGCGTTTCTCATCTATCTGGTGACGAGCTTCGCGCTGGGGCCGCTGAGCCGCATCGCCGGGGAATTGCGTGAGCGCAAGCCCGCGGACCTTCGGCCGCTCTCGGCAAAGCCACTGCCCGATGAGCTGCAGGTGCTCAGCAGTGCGATCAATGAACTCCTGCAGCGGCAAAGCGCGGTGCTGGAGCGGGAGAGCCGATTCACGGGCGATGCGGCCCACGAACTGCGTACGCCGCTGGCCGCCGTGCGCGCACAGGCGCAGCTGGCCAGGAAGCTGGCCCGGAATGACAGCCGGGCCGAGCTGAATGCCGCGCTGGACCGATTGATCGCCGGCGCAGACCGGGCCAGCAGGCTGATCTCCCAGCTCCTTGCGCTCGCCCGGCTGGAACGACCCGCGGGCTCGGACCAGCTTGCGCAGATGAACCTGAGCGACATCGTCCAGATGGCGGCCCACGATCTGGAAGGACTTGCTTCGAGCCGGGAGGTTCAAATCCGGACCGGACCGTTGCCAGCCGTCGAGCTGCCCGAGGAACTGGTGTACCTGATCCTGCGAAACCTCCTGGAGAATGCGCTACAGCACAGTCCGCCGCAGACAGAGGTGCGCATCGAGGCGAGCGCGCAGGCCGACCTGCTGCGGCTCACCGTCTCGGACCAGGGACCCGGAGTGCCCGCCGAGCTGCGCGAGCAGGTCGTGCAACGCTTCCATCGCGCATCCAATGCTTATGAAGGCAGCGGCCTGGGGCTGTCGATCGTTGCTCGCGCGGCGCAGATCCTGGGCGGATCGCTGCAGTTGGGCAATGCTCCGGGCGCCAGCGGCCTCTCCGCCACGGTGGAAATGCGGATCGGCGTCGGCGGAATGAAACCGGGTCCCGCCTGAGGGTTCAGGACTTCAGGGCTCGCGGCGTCAGGCGTGGCGCGCCAGCGCCACCAGCCGCCGGTGCTTGCGGAAGATCAGCTTGGAGAGCTGGTCGGAGACCGCATCGCTCACCGCCTCGAAGCGGAGGTGCACCATGCGGCCGGCGGGCAGGATGCGCTCCGAGTCGATCACCGCCTGGAAGCGCAGCGAATACGGCAGCGAGCGGTTCACCCACAGCTCGATCACGCCGCGCTCCCCCGACTTCATGCTCTCGTCCGCCTCGCACTCGAGACCGACGGCCGAGATGCGCGCCACCCGCGGCGCCGGCAGTCGATGCTCGCGCGCCAGCAGCTCGCCGCAGATCTTCAGCAGCACGTTCACCTTCAGCTCCAGCCTATGCAGCTCGAGCGCCAGGTGCGGGGACTCGTCCTTCAGCGCCTCGGCGGCGATCGATTCGTCCATCGAGGACTCGGCCGCGAGCAGTTGCGCGTTGTCGGTGTCGGCGAGCGCCGCCGCGGCCTGCGTGGGCACGAGTCCGGCGTGCCAGCGCAACGAATAGGCGCCCTTCACCGCCAGCGCGTTGTCGAAGACTCCGGTTGCTTCCTTCAGCGTTTCGTTCGCGTTCATTCGCGTACTCCACCGTGTGGCAGTGGGGGGCTAGTCGCGGCCACCCTGGACCGCCGAATAGGCATGGATGGCGCGCCGTCCCCGGCGGACATCGGAAAGGTTCTGCGCCACTTCACGGCGCCGGGCCTCGATGCAGGCCAGGCCGGCCTCGTTGAGGGTGTTGATCTCATCGAGCAGCGTGCGCTCCGGAAGCGCGATCCGCGGCACGCCTTTCAGGAATTCCCGCAGCAACTGGCCGCGCTCGGCGTCGAGATCGATCACCGTGGTCATGTCGCCGGCGCGCGCCGCCTCCAGCAACCGCCGGGACAGATCCAGCGCGCGGACCACGGAAGGATGGGGCTGGCCGCTCATGCGCCGCTGGCCACGACGCCGTCCCAGCCGGACTTGATCTCGCGCATGAGCCCCGTGAGCTCATCGACGATCATCACGTCGTTGTTCAGGTGCGCGACGGTGAGGCGGGTCATCATGTACGAGTACAGCGACATGAGGTTCTCGGCGATCTGCTGGCCGCGTTCGAGATCGAGGCTCCCGGCGAGCTCGCCCAGCAAGGCGTTGATCTTGTTCACCGCCCGCCCCTTCTCCATGACATCGGCATGCTCGCGCCGCCGGCCGATGCGCTCCATGCAGCCGCGGGTGACCGCCAGCTCCTCGAGGATCCGCTCGTAGGCGAGCTGGATCAGGCGCGTCGGACGTGCATCGGTGACGGCGCCGCGACTCTGCACCGAGCGGTACTGCGCCATGGCATTGCGGGAGTTCATCGTTCAGTCTCAACCGGAGGAATAGGAGGAGGTCTTCGTGCCATTGATGCTGTTGAAGGCCTGCGTGATGAAGTTCTGGGTCTGCTTCAACGCGGCGACCGCCGCATCCATCGCGTTGAACTGCTTGGTCAGCATGGCCGAATACGTATCCAGCCGCAGTTGCAGGGCCGTCTTCTTGTCATTGACGTCAGCCAGTCCCTTGGTCAGGCCCTGGCTGACCGTGTCGAGGTAGCCACCGGCCTGGGTGTAGGGGGTCAGCGCCGCGTCGAGCTGTGCCGCGAGCCCGTTCTTTCCCGAGAGCAGGTCCGTGACACCGGTCAGGTTGGAGGACAAGGCGTTCGCGAGCTTGCCGTCGTCCTGCGCAAACGTGCCATCGAGGCTCGTGGTCAGGCCGAGGTCCGACAGCGACTTGACGTTGCCGGTGGCCAGCGGGTTGCTGGTGCCGAGCACCTGCCGCATCCTGGCCAGGATCGAATTCACCGAGGGGTTGCCCAGCAGCGTTCCGGCGGTCTTGGTGCTGGCATCGTAGCTGGTCAGGGCCTTGATGCTGGTCACCAGTGCGTTGTAGGCCTTGGCGAAGGTGCCGACCGCGGAGGTCGCCGCGTCCTGGTTCACCCCGACGGTCAGGGTGGTGGGCGTATTCAGTGCCGTGGTCTTCTTCAGCGTGAAGTTCACGCCATTGATGACGCCGGTCACCTCGTTGCTGGCCGAGGTCGTGGCGAACCCGTTCAGCTTGAACTGGGCATCCGCGGCCGCCTGCGACTGCGTCAGTTGGGTATTGCCGTTCGCCGGATCATAGACGAGTTGCGCGAGTCCGCCGTCCCCACCGGCCTGCGTCACGGTGATGGTATTGACCGCACCCGTTCGCGTGCCATTGAGGACGAGGCGAGCGCCGCCGCCGGTGTTGATCACCGACGCATTGACTCCCGGGTTGCCGATCGCCGAATTGATCGCCGCCGCAATGCCGGCGAGGGTGTTGTTGCTCGAGTCGATGGTGACCTGCACGCTGCCGGCGCCCACGGCGATGGTAAGGGTCCCGGTGCCCACGGTGCTGTCGGCGGAGGCGATCGGACCGGACACCAGGCTCTGCGCGGTGGCCAGCGCCGTCACCTCGAGCGAATAGGTCGCAGGCACCGCGGTCGCGGCCGCGTTGGCGCTGGCGATGGTGTCGTCCGCCACGCTCGCCGAGCGGCCCTGGAACTTGCCCGAATCCTTCAACGCGGGGAGCGTGGCCTGCAGCGCCTCGAGCGCGGCACGGAAGGCCCCGTAGGCGGATACCTGGGCCTTCAGGTCCGTCTCGCGAGCCGTCAACTGCTTGGTCTGTGCATCTCCCTGCGCCGTCGTGAGCTGCTGCACGATGGTGGCGATGTCGAGGCCCGAGCCGACGCCGAGCGCCTGGATGGAGGAAGTCGAACTGGCCATGGGATCCCTGGATTGAACCTGCCTGACCGGTTAATCGGCCGGTCTTCCGGGTTCTTGAAGCAAGAGTCGTACCACGTCAAGCGAACGCGGTGCCGGTCGCATGCGGCGCCGACCCAGGCCACAGCTCACGCCCGGCTGTTGACCAGCGTCCCCGACAGGCCCAGCCCCTTGGCCAGCGACATGAGGTCCTCGGAGGTGATCTCGGCGATCACCTCGCCCGTATCGGGGTCGACCTCGTGGATCACCGTCCGGCCGCCCGAGTTCTCCACCCGGAAGGCGATGGCACGACCGGATTCGCGCAGGAACTGTCCCAGGCGCTGCGCCAGGGCGGCGAGATCGGCCTCCGAGCCGGTCCGCCGCGGGGGTTCGGGGGGCTTTCTCTTGTCGTCGGGAACGGCAACGGGCGGCGGCGTTTTGCCTCCGACCGGCCTTTGCGGCTTCGATTTGCCGCTTGCATCAGTTGCACTTGTTGGCGCCCGACCTCCTTGCACGGGGCGCGTCGCCAGGATGTCTCCCGGCCGCACGTCGTTCGCCATTGGCACACCTTAAGTTGAAAGGTATTCCGTTACTGCTCTTTCCTCTTATCTCAAGGCCACGGCCCGGAAGGGGGTTACCCTGCCAGGCCGTGGCGTTTTCGGTCCCTCAGTTTCGCTGCGATTACTGCAGGAGCTTGAGGATCGACTGCGGAGCGGCATTCGCCTGCGCCAGGACCGAGATGCCCGCCTGCTGGAGCACCTGAGCCTTGGTCAGGTTCGCCGTTTCAGAGGCGAAGTCCGCATCCAGGATGGTGCTGCGCGAGGCCTGCAGGTTCTGCGTGATCGCCTGCAGGTTCGCCACCGTCGAGGTGAAGCGGTTCTGGATCGCACCGAGCTGGCTCTGGAAGCCGCTGACCGTGGTCAGCGCCGAATCCACCGCCGCGATGGTCGAGTTCGCCGCAGCCACCGTCAGCACGTTGGAGTTCGCCAGCGTCTGGGCGCCCAGGGCGATCGTACCGGCGGTGAAGCCGATGTCGGCTGCGCCGGCGCCGCCGATCGCGATGTTGCTCGACGCGGACAGCGAGACCGTGCCCTTGGTCGTGGCGACCACCGACGCATCGGCGCCGGTACCGGAAGCGCCCGTGCCCAGCGTCACCGTCTGGGCAATCGTGATGTCGCGACCGTCAGCCGCGGTGAAGGTCAGCTTGCCGCCATTCACGGCTGCCGTGACACCCGTCTGCGACGAGTACAGGTTGACCTGCGCGGCGACATTGGCCGCGGTCAGGGTGGTGCCCGCCGCAACGTTTCCGGTGCCCGCGAAGATCGAGACCGTGTTGATGGTCAGCGCGTAGGTACTGGCCGTCGTGGCGCCCGCGCCACCGACATCGGAGAACGCGTTGGCTTCCGTGGCGGCGGTCGTGGCGCTGGCCGTCAGGCCCGAAACACCCGCCGCATTGATCGCCTGCACCTTGGCATAGGCGGACGAAGCCGACTGCCCCAGGGCCGCACCGGCGCTGGTGGAACCGATCGTCACGGCGGCACCGGAACCGACCTGCAGGGTGAGCGCGTTGCCCGCACCCAGTGCATTGGCCGTCACGGCCGTACCCGTCTGGGCGGCGACCTGGCCGATCTGGTCGGCACGCACACCCTGCGAGTAGTTCACCGAGATGGTGTCACCGACGTTCGCACCCACCTGGAAGGTCGAGGCGCCGGCGGTGCCGTCGAGGACGCGCAGGCCGTTGAACGTGGTCTGGGAAGCGATTCGGGTGATTTCAGCCGAACGCTGCTGCACTTCGGCATCCAGAGCCGCCCGGTCGGACGAGCTGTTGGTACCGTTGGCCGCCTCGACCGCCAGCTGGCGGATGCGCTGCAGGTTGTCAGTCAACGTGGTCAGCGCGCTTTCCGCAGTCTGCGACTCGGAAATGGCGTCGTTCGCGTTGTTGACCGCCTGGTTCAGACCGTTGATCTGGGTCGTGAATCGGTTGCTGATGGCAAGACCGGCCGCATCATCCTTGGCGCTGTTGATACGCAGACCCGAGGACAGACGCTGCAGGGCCGTCGACAGAGCGCTCTGGGAGCCGCTCAGATTGCGCTGCGCATTGAGCGAGGCAATGTTGGTATTGATCGTCAGAGACATGTCGCACTCCTGGTAAGTTGAACCACCGGCCCCTCATTAGGCCTTGACCTATCTTTGTGGCCCGCTGTGCCCGCCCTTGGCGAGCCGGCCGGTGACCACCGTCAGGAGATGTATCGGAGCGCCCGGGGGTTCCTTTAGAAAAATCCGGTCCCGGGCGATGGGAAAAGCGCGGCCCCGGTCACACTTCGGGGCGGACCCCACTTGACGGGCGTCCAGGCGACGGATACGGGCACGGCTCCGTGGATTTGACGCCCCGGGGCGATTTGGGCATCGTCTCGCCCCCACCATGAAAACCCGCCCCGCACCCCCCAACAGGATCGGATTCGTGAGTCTCGGCTGCCCCAAGGCGCTGGTGGACTCCGAACGCATCCTCACCCAGCTGCGCGCGGAAGGATATGAGACGGCCGCGGACTATGCCGGCGCCGACCTCGTGGTGGTGAACACCTGCGGCTTCATCGATTCCGCGGTGGAGGAGTCGCTCGGGGCCATCGGCGAGGCGCTGTCGGAGAACGGCAAGGTCATCGTCACGGGCTGCCTGGGCGCCCAGCCCCGCAGGATCCTCGAGCACCATCCGCAGGTCCTCAAAGTCACGGGCCCGCAGCGCTACGAGGAAGTGCTGTCCGCGGTCCACGAGCACCTGCCGCCGCGCCACGAGCCCTTTCTCGACCTGGTGCCGCCCCAGGGCGTGAAGCTGACGCCGCGGCATTATGCGTACCTGAAGATCTCCGAGGGCTGCAACCACCACTGCAGCTTCTGCATCATCCCCTCGATGCGCGGCCGGCTGTGCAGCAGGCCGGTGGACGAGGTGTTGCGCGAGGCCGAACGGCTGGCCGCCGCCGGCGTGAAGGAACTGCTGGTGATCTCGCAGGACACCAGCGCCTACGGCACGGACCTGAAATTCGCGGCGCGCCCCTGGCGCGGGCGGGACCGGCGGGCGCGTTTCTTCGACCTGTGCGAGGCGCTGGGCGAGCTCGGCATCTGGATACGCCTGCACTACGTGTATCCCTATCCGCACGTCGATGAGGTCATCGGCCTCATGTCCTCGGGCAAGGTGCTCCCCTATCTCGACATCCCCTTCCAGCACGCGAGCCCGCGCATCCTCAAGTCGATGAAGCGTCCCGCGGCAGCGGAGGACACGCTGGCGCGCATCAGGGACTGGCGCGCCGCGCTGCCGGAGCTGACCTTGCGCAGCACCTTCATCGTGGGCTTCCCCGGCGAGACCGAACAGGATTTCTCGCGCCTGCTCGAGTGGCTGGAGGAGGCCCAGCTCGACCGTGTCGGGTGCTTCGAGTACTCGCCGGTCGAAGGTGCCGCCGCCAACGCACTGCCGGGTGCGGTGCCCGGCGAGGTGAAGGCCGAGCGCCACGCACGTTTCATGCAGGCCGCCGCGCGCATCAGCGCCGCGCGCCTCGCCGCGAAGGTGGGGCGGGAACTCACCGTGCTCGTCGATGCCGCCGGCGAGGACGGCATCCTCGCCCGCTCGGCGGGTGATGCGCCCGAAGTGGACGGCACCGTGCGCATCAAGGCTTCCCGCGGCGCTCGCCGACTGCGCCCCGGGGACTGGGCCGACGTGCGCATCACCGCCTCGGACGACTATGATCTGCTGGCCGAATTGAAAGGACCGACACCATGAACATCTCGAAAGACCGCGTTGCCCTCATCCACTACACGCTGAAGGACGACGCGGGCGCCGTCATCGACAGCTCGGCGGGCGGCGAGCCGCTGGCCTACCTGCATGGCAATGGCAACCTGGTGCCGGGGCTCGAGACCGCGCTCGAGGGCCGGCAGGCGGGGGAGAAATTCTCCGTGACCGTGCCTCCCGCGGAAGGCTACGGCACGCGTGATGATCGCCTGGTCCAGCAGGTGCCCAAGCGGCAGCTCAGCGGCGCCAGCGAGGTCCGCAAGGGCATGCAGTTCCAGGCACAGGTGGGCGGTGCGGTGCGGGTGTTCACCGTCACGGCGATCATCGGCGACATGATCACGCTGGACGGCAATCACCAGCTGGCCGATCAGAACCTGAATTTCGACATCGACGTGGTGTCGGTGCGCGACGCCAGCCAGGAAGAGCTGGAACACGGGCACGTCCACGGCCCGGGTGGGCATCACCACCATTGAGCTCGACACCGTGCCCCTTTGAGGCACGGCGAGGCCTCACAGGTACTTGAACAGTGACAGTCCCTGGGTGAGCGTGTAGGACTGCTGCGCCGCCGACAGGCTGGTGAGCTGCTGGTTCAGCGTGGTCAGTGCGGAAGCGTAGTCGAGATCCTGCAACTGGCTGATCATCGACTTGAGTTGCAACTGCTGGTTGGACCCGAGCTGCGCCTGCGAGTCGATGGCATTGAGCCGGGCCCCGACGCTGGCCCGGACATTGGAAGACTGCTCCAGCGCCTGGTCGATGTTGTTGATGGCCACGCCGATGGAGTTGTTGAGGCGCGCCATCGCGGCCGCATTGCCCGTCGGGGTGTTCAGTGCACTCAGCAGGTTCTGCACCGTGGTGAAGACATCCTGGTTGGCCGATGGCGCGACACTGAAGGCATCGCCCGCAGCCGGCGCGCCCGTGACCGTCACCTGCAGACCCTTGAAGGAGATCGCCTGTCCGGTGGCCCAGCTTCCGGAGCTCACCAGCGCATTGCTTGCATCGCGGACCTCGTAGCTGGTCGGCGTCAGGAAATTGATGGCGTAGGTGCCACCATCATAGGCCGTGGGATCCGCCACCGTGGTGGCTCCCAGCACCCCGCTCCCGGTATTGGCAACGCCCGGCGTCGCCTGGAACACACCGTTGCCGGTGCGGATCAGCGAGAACACGACGGCGCCGTTGTCGTTGTCGGCCACCGTGCGTCCCAGTCCGATCTGAAGCTGCCGCTGGCCCTGGTCTCCCGCGTAGCTCGCGCCGGTGGCCGTCAGGTTGAAGGGCTGCGTGCGCGTGGAGTAGCCAGCGAACAGGTACTCGCCGTTGCCGTCCTGTGAGTTCGCGATCGCGAGCAGGTTGTCGCGGATCTCCCGGACCTGGGTGGCGATGGCCGCGCGGTTCTGGTCCGACTGCGAGGAGTTGTTCGCCTGCAGCGCGAGGTCGCGGATGCTCTGCAGTGCCGACTGCACCTCCGACAGGGCGTTGTCCTCGAGGCCGAGCCGGTTCTGCGCGATGTTGGCGTTGCGGTCGAACTGCTGGCTCTGCGCCAGGGCAAGGTTGTAGTTGTTGACGTTGCCCGCGGCGACCGGATCCTGCGAGGGAGACGTGAAGCGCTGGCCCAGGGCCACCTGGTTCTGGGTCTGCGCCAGGTTCGCCTGGAGCTGGTTGATGGCGGCGAGGAACTGGGTCTGGATGTAATTGGTGGTGATGCGCACGAAGGGCTCCTTCAGCCCGCCTGCACGGCGGCGAGCAGCGTCTGGAACAGCGAACTGCCGACCTTCAGGGCCTGCGCCGCCGCCTGGTAGGCCTGCTGCCATTGCAGGAGTGCGGCGGCCTCCTCGTCCAGGTTGACCCCCGAGACGGACTGCACGGCCTGCTGCGCCGAGGCGTTGACCGCGCTCTGCGCCTGTTGCGCGAAGTTCGTCTGCTGGGCCAGCGTCCCCACCCCCGTCACCAGCGAATTCAGCGCGCCGGCGAGGCTCACGCTGCCCCCGGCGAGCACTCCCTGGTTCTGCAGCGCTGCGATCGCGAGCGCGTTGCGGTTATCGCCGGTGCCGCCGGCGTTGCGCTGTACCGTGAACGAATCGCCCGTGGCCGGCGTGCCACTGATCTGCACCTGCCAGCCGTTCAGGGTGATGTTCGAGCCCGCCGTGTAGGCGAAGCTGCCCGCGCCATTGACGCTGTAGGTGGTGGCGCTGGTGAAGGCGATGGTCGTGGTGGCGAACAGATTGGGATCCGCCGCATCCACCACGGTGCCGGCGCTGATGCTGCCGGATCCACTGTTGCTGGCCGCAGCCGAGCTGCGCACCGCACCGGCCGCCGCGATCTGCGAGGTGTTGGTGAGCGCCACGCGAAGGCTACCCGCGGCGGCTGCCGTGGGTTCGATGCGGAACTGATCGCCGGTCGCCGGCGCGCCGCTGACCACGATGGACAGTCCGTCGGCCTGCAGGGGACTGCCGGCCGTGCCCGCGCCGGTGGTGCTGATCACCGATCCGTCGGCGACGCGCGTCAGCACGTAGCCGCTGCCGTTGTAGGTGAGCTGATAGCTGTCGGCGGTGAGCGCACCCACGTTCGAGATGCTGACGGCGAGGCTGGCGCTGCCGGTGTTGGTGGCCGAGCCTTGGCCTTGCGCGCCGGTGAAGCTGAACAGGTCCTTGCCCAGCGCGCCGTTCAGGTCCAGTCCCAACTTCTGCTGGTCGTTGACGCCCTGCGCGATGGCGATGGCCAGTTGCCCGAGCTGGTTTCGCACCGGATCGGTGAGCTGGGTGCGGGCCGAGAGCAGACCGCCGATCTCGCCGGTGGTGAAATTGTTGCTGATCGAATGGTTGCCGGTGCTCGCCGAACCTATCTCGAGGCGGCTCGGATCGAAGCTGTTGGTCACCGTCTTGAGCTGGTTGGCCTGGCCGCCGAGCACCAGTCCCTGGCCGTTGCCG
>WBZN01000143.1_pt1 | contig 101078 bp, 81 predicted proteins | sample 5204281 | NCBI WGS metagenome assembly WBZN01 (sample SAMN12344347, study PRJNA552823) | activated sludge metagenome | biome: Activated sludge suspended growth; feature: Nitrification reactor; material: Wastewater; isolation source: activated sludge from nitrification reactor of wastewater... | reverse complement strand
ACTGCAGGCTTCGCTAATTCTTTGATGGAAAAAGATCAAATTGCTCGATTTTGTCTTTATTAACACGCCGCTTTTTGAAACTGCTGATCCATAATAACAATTGATGCAGTTTTTCAGGGTCGACTAGGTACTCTTCATTTATTTTCCTCCTGCCCTAAATTATTAGGGCGAAGCCTCTTCAAATTAGGTGCTCCACTTAGTTTGAAGAGGTGGTTGTTATTATATCGCTTCTGCTTTTCCAAAAGGAACTGAGTTCATCAGCGCCTTCGAGTGATCAGTTCTAACCGCTATTCCTAAGCCCTGCCGCAACACCGTTGATCGTAAGGTGAATGGAGCGGTGTACTTGTTCGACATCATCACCGGCCCGATAACGACGCAGCAATTCAATTTGCAGATGATTAAGCGGATCGATGTAGGGAGTTCTAATTTGTATGCTGCGAGCGAGTGTAGGATTATCTTCTAGTAATTCGCGATGACCCGTGATTTGGAAAAGCCATTTAACACTGCGTTGCCATTCGTCTTGAATCCGACTAAAAATTTGCTCACGCAAGCTGACATCAGTAACTAATTCTGCATAGCGCGATGCGATACCTAGATCGGTTTTTGCAAGTACCATATCCATGTTTGATAGCAGTGTTTGCATCAATGGCCATTTGGCATACATCTCCTGCAGCAGTTCTAGCCCATTTTCACCTTGCCGACTTTGTTGGACGAATTTTTCGACGGCTGAACCAAACCCATACCAGCCCGGAATAATGGTGCGATTCAAGCTCCAGCTAAAAACCCATGGGATGGCACGTAAATCTTCGATCCGATCCGATGGCTTTCTGGAAGCAGGCCTGCTTCCAATATAAAGGCCTGCAATTTCGCGAACTGGTGTCGATTCCAGGAAAAACTGCTTGAATCCAGGTGTTTCATACACAAGATTTCGATAAGTTGAGAAGGCATGTGAAGAAAGAATTTCCATTGCTTGATGATAACGTACCACATCAGCTTGGATCGTTTCATGGCTTAATAATGTCGCTTCTATGGTTGCAGCAACCAGTGTCTCTAAATTGCGGCGCCCAACTTCGGGGTCGGTATATTTACTGGCAACAACTTCACCTTGTTCTGTTACACGAATTTGCCCATTCACACTATGAGGAGGTTGAGCCATAATACCTTGATAACTTGGTCCTCCACCTCGACCAACGGTACCGCCTCGCCCATGGAACAATCGTAATTCGATTTGATGCTTAGCAAACACTTCGGTTAAATTGATCTCCGCTTTGTAAATTTCCCAATTAGAGGTGAGAAATCCGCCATCTTTATTGCTGTCGGAGTAACCAAGCATTACCTCTTGTTCATTACCGCGCGATTCCAGTAGTTTACGGTAATAGGGAACTGAAAAAAGCTCGCCCATCATTGTTCCGCAGCCTTGTAAATCACCAATCGTTTCAAATAGAGGAATGATATTTAGACCAAGTCTTGGGTTTTCACCAACACGGAGTAAACCGACTTCTTTGAGTAGTAGAACCACTTCCAAGACATTGGCGACACTAGTGGTCATGGAAATAATGTAATTGGGTAGCGCGGCATGGCCAAATCGGTGCTGAATTTCAGCGGCCATTTTTAAAATTCTTAATTCACTTTGTGTTGTTGCTGAATACTTGAAATAAGGTGAATAGAGCGCTCTGGCGCTTGTGATTTCATCTAGCAGCAGTTGTTGGCGCTCTGATGGCGTTAGACTTAGATAATCTGTCTTGTGAACGCTTTGCGCAAAGAGATCTGCAATGACTTGCTCATGGACCTTGCTATGTTGACGCATATCTAAAGGCGCTAAGTGAAACCCGAATACATCGGCTGCGCGACGAAGGTCGCGTAGTGCGCCTCTTGCAAGCCAGTGCGACTTATTCTTTTTCAACGAATGGATAATGATATCAAGATCGTGGACAAGCTCTGCACTGTCTGCATAGGATTCTCCAGCCTTGACCTGATTACGAGGGGTGATGATATGTCCCAATCGCTGACTTGTTGCGATCAGACGCGCATAGATGCCTAAAAAGGCTTTTCGATAAGGTTCATCAATGCGGCTTGCAGGGATGTCCGGTGATGCGGCGGCTAATTGTTCTAGCTCATCACTAACTCTAATCAATCGTTCAGCTAAACTCATGGTCTGACCGATGCGATAGACTTCGTTTATATAATAATCAAAAATTAAAGCTGAATGGCGTTCCGCCGCATGTAGCGTGACTTGGTGTGTTACAAACGGATTGCCATCCCGATCCCCTCCTATCCAGCTGCCAATTCTCAGAAAAGATGCGACAGGAGGAGCCTGGTCACCTAAGCGACGTTCGAGTAAATCTTCGATTTTTGCGTAAATATAGGGAATTTGGCTTAGAAAGGTATAACTATAATAAATGAGGCCATTCTCGATTTCATTGTGCACAGTTAGTCGTACTGAACGTAACATTCGTGTTTGCCATAAAATCTGGATTGCCGCGCGAATCGCTTCTTCATTATGACGCGCCTCATTGGGGGTAAGTTGAGTGCGATCTCGCTCGATTAATAAACGTTGAATCGTTAGTTGGCAATCCAAAATATTTCTGCGTTGTACTTCTGTTGGATGGGCAGTTAGGACGGGTGATACTACTGCTTTCTCAAAAAAGCCCTCTAACGCTTCGCCACTAATGCCAGAATTCAGAGCGCGTTCTAATGCAAGTGTTACGCTACCGGATTGGGGCGGAGATCCTGCTCGCAAGTGAATACGGCGACGGCGGTTATGATGCAGATCTTCTGCAATATTGGATAGCATGGAGAAATAGCTAAAGGCGCGTACCACAGCGACGGTTTCTTTATTTTTTAGGCGATTGAGAATGGCATCGAGCTCTTGGCCTGCCACAGGATCCCCGTCGCGACGGAAACGAATGGCAGTTTGTCTGATTGTTTCGACGAGGTTGAAAGTTGCTTCTCCTTCATGCTCGCGCAGCGTGTCTCCAAGCATGCGACCCAGCATGCGGATGTCGTGTCGCAGGGGCGTATTTTTCGCCTCCTCTGAATCTTCATCAGAGTTATCATTTAATCCGGCGTCAACATCTATCACTCTTACCCCCCTCTTTATACCTTTGTTTGAAATCCTATTTATTCTATTTTTGTGCAGTTTATATTAAAACGGATCATGCTAGAATGAGCGAAAATTAAATAAGCTCAGTCATTTTTCTTATACAGTATCATGCCAAATCCAGTAGCTATTCCCACTAAAATTGTAATTGCTTCACGCGAGAGCCTTCTTGCAATGTGGCAAGCTAATTTCATTAAAAATCGTTTACGCGAATTATACCCACAAACCGAAATCAGCATACTTGGAATGACAACGCAGGGTGATCAAATCTTGGATGTGACTTTATCAAAAATTGGTGGTAAGGGATTGTTTATCAAGGAGCTTGAGCAAGCGCTCGCTGATGGTCGTGCGGACATCGCGGTTCATTCGATGAAAGATGTACCTATGAATCTGCCAACAGGGTTTACCTTGGCTGCTATCACGGAACGTGAGGATCCGCGCGATGCATTTGTATCGAATCAATATAAAAATCTTTCAGAATTACCTGCGGATAGTGTCGTTGGAACATCAAGCCTAAGGAGGGAATCGCAGCTACGGGCACGTTTTCCACACTTACACATTCAACCGCTGCGCGGAAATGTACAAACACGATTACGTAAGCTCGATGAGGGTCAATATGCTGCGATTATCTTAGCTGCAGCAGGTTTGAAACGACTTGATTTAACCTACCGGATAACTGCGTTGCTAGAGCCTGAACAAAGCTTGCCAGCAGTCGGGCAAGGTGCGCTCGGAATCGAATGCCTTAGTAATCGCTCTGATTTGGTTCGCTTGATGGAACCTTTACATGATAGGGAGACAGCTCAGTGTGTGGAAGCTGAACGCGCTATGAGTCGGGTGCTAGGTGGGAGTTGCCAAGTACCATTGGGTGGATTTGCACAAATTGCTGATAATGTGCTGACTCTACGTGGCTTTGTAGCGACTCCAGACGGAAAAAGAATCGTCAGCGATGAATTAAATGGAAAACCAGAAGCCGGTACCACGTTGGGCGAACAGTTAGCTCAAAATTTAATGGCACAGGGCGCTGATAAAATATTGGCTGCGCTCGTGATCTCATAATGATTGTACATGAGTAACTTTCATGTCTGCACTTTCTGGATTATCGATTTTAGTCACGCGTCCAGCGCAGCAGGCTACCTATCTTGTCAGCCAAATTAAATCACTGGGTGGTGAACCTTTATTATTTCCTGTACTTGAGATAACAGACGTTGAGGATATCCGACCGTTACTCAGCATTATCGATCGCCTGCACGAATTTGATTTTGCAATTTTTGTAAGCCCTAATGCAGTTGATAAAGCGCTACCTTTAATTTGTAAAAATGCACCTTTCCCTTCTCACATAAAGGTGGCGGTGGTTGGCAAGGGAAGTGCACAAAAGCTATCTTCGTATGGAATTAATGAAGTGATTATGCCAGCGCATCGATTTGATAGCGAAGCTTTATTGGAGCTCGAAATACTGAAGCAGGTTCAGCATAGTCATATCGTAATTTTCCGCGGTAATGAAGGGCGAAAATTATTAGGTGAAACCTTAATTAATCGCGGTGCGATTGTCGAATATGCGGGGTGCTATCAGCGTACCAAACCTAATACGGATGTGTCTTCACTACTGAAGTGTTGGGAACATGGGTTTGTTCATGCAGTAACGATAACTAGTAGTGAAGGATTACACAATTTATTTGACATGGTAGGGGAAGTTGGCCAACAATTGTTAAAGAAAACACCTTTTTTCACCGCGCATGAGCGTATTGCAGAAATAGCGAATGATCTTGGTTTAAGGAATATTAATTTGACTGAGGTCGGTGATGATGGTTTGATTGCGGGTCTACTGAGTTATTTTAATCGTTAATTTATATGGCTTATTGGAAATATGGAAAGAATTCAGCATACTAGACATCGTTCTTCCCAACAGGGCGCTTTGTCGACCTTTCTTATCCTTGTTGTTGTGCTCGCAGTGGTAGGCTGGTTAGGGATGCAAAAGAGCGACCGCCTTGTCGATCTAAAACACGCTATTGCCGGATATTTAGATAAAGTTGATTTAACGGGAAAGAAGCCTCGTCAATTTCTCGCTGAAATTGAAACTGAATTAAGTAGTGCAGAGAAGCAGCTGGCGGCAATAAAAACAAACCTCTCCGGAGAGGATCAAGCAATAGCTGACAAGCTTGCTTCCATTTCTCAAATGGTCGAGACATTACCGCTTGCGATGGATCGTCATTTTGTTAAGCTAGATTTTGCATTGCCTCATTCAGAAACTTTGCAAAATGGTAAGCTTTATCAATTCCTAAGCGAAATTTGCAAGGATCTCCAGAAATTGATCAACGTTCAGAAAATTGACGATCCAGACATTGAAATTATTTCACCGTCACAAGTTGATCAGTTACGAAAAAATATACAATTAAAGCTGACCCTAGCGCAACTGACTTTGTCATCTGGGGATCGTGAAGACCTTCAATCTATTCTTGGCGAAGTTGTTGCTTCAATGGACCGTTACTTTGATAAACAAGCAGAATCAGTTGTCGAAGTGCTCAAAGTGCTTGATTCGTTGCATAGTTATCGTGTAGAAAACAAAGAATCATAAAAAATAATTATTTCAGAATCATCGAAATGGCACACTATATTCAAGTTACAAATGAGGGAGGAGATGAATGAGACTAGTGCTTTGGGTTTTATTTCTATTTGCAGCAGCAGTGGGGATTGTGTATGTTGCTCAATTCAATAGTGGTTCAGTTTTATTTAATGTGCCGCCTTATAAAGTTGAATTGACGATTAACAATTTTTTCATTTTATTAATCGTTGCGTTCTTTATTTTCTATATTTTACTTAAGATTCTAGCTCGAGTTTTAGGGTTTAGTTTTTACTTTCGACGCAAAAGAATTAATGACCGAACTCTGGTTGGCTTAAAGGCCTTTTTTGAAGGGAAATATGATAGAGCCCAAAAAGCCGCAGCATCAGCTCTGAGATTGAATAGCTCTCCGATCATTAACGGTATTAATGCCGCATTGGCGGCACGATCGGCACATAAATTAGAAGATTATGCGGCGCGTGATGGATATTTGGCTGTTGCACAAGAGGTCGCGCCGAACGAACATACACTTAACTTGATCACCCACGCCGAGTTATTGTTGGAAGAAGGGCGTCATGAAGAGGCGCTCAATGCGCTGCACTCTTTATATGCTTTAGGTGGTTTACAAAGTATTACTGCATTGCAGTTAGAGCTAAAGGCGCAGCAAATGGCGCAAAATTGGGATGCAGTCATGGATTTGGTCAATATCCTTGCAAATCGCTACCCCTATGGTAAAGGTTCAATTGGACAACTTAAGCATCATGCTCAGCAAGAAAATATCAAGAAAAACAGCACGAATTTAGATCTTCTTAACAAATATTGGCATGGCTTGAATTCGATGGAGCAATTGGATAGTCGTTTGGCTGCTACAGCTGCAAAAGGCTATATCGCGTTGCATGATATGGCAGCAGCACAAAAAATCATAGAACAGAGCTTGGATGCAAAGCTAGATAATGAACTCATTGCGCTTTATTCAAAATGTCTTGGTAATAGCGTAAGTTGGCAAATTCAACGCGCAGAGAACTGGCTCAGTAAAAATCCCAATAATGCAGAACTGCTTCTAACATTAGGCAAGCTGTGCACGTATTGCGAGTTGTGGGGTAAAGCACAAAACTACCTGGAAGCGAGTTTATCAATTGAGCCTAGCCGAGCAGCGCATTTGGCACTCGCTCAATTATTTGAGAAGCTAGATAAACGCGAGTTGGCTTCTGATCATTATCATAAAGGTTTAGGTTTTTCTTTACAGGAGCAGACGACATAACCACTTAAGGCGTTTGATTGTCTGAAGGGATGAATGCGTCAGAAAAGAATTGGGCTGTGGGTAGATTTCTCAATTGAGTGAAATCTTGATAAGCTGCCTTGACCATTAAAGGAGAACCACAAGCATAAACCTGGTAGGATGCTAAATCTGGAATATCTTCTGACACAGCTTGATGCACGAGACCTGCTCTGCCTGTCCATTGATCAGTGGGTAAAGCATCCGACAATACCGGAATATAGCTAAAATTTTTGTAGGTGTTGGCCCACTGTTCGACCAAGTCATTCAAATAAAGATCTGCTTTTACGCGCACTCCCCAGTAAAGCAATAGCTTACGATGATTCTCATGGGAAGAAAGTGTAGAGAAAATATGCTCAAGAATGCTTTTGATCGGTGCGAAGCCGGTTCCGCTTGCAAGAAAAATAAGCTTAGTTTCATCACTGAGGGCTTCCCGCAAGTAAAATGACCCCAGCGGCCCTTCAATTCGCAGAATATCCTTTTCCTTCATTCGGGTGAAGACATGCTCGGAGAAAACCCCACCAGGATAATTGCGTGCATGCAGTTGTAGAAACTCATCATCCTGGGGAGCATTCGCTAATGAAAAGCTTCGTCTTTTACTATCTTTTAGTAAAATATCGATATATTGGCCTGGCAAGAATTGTAGGCGTTCATTCGTAGGTAGTTTGAGATAAATGACCATCACATCAGGCGCCACTCGTTCAAGCTTGTGAACTCGACAAGGCATGGTGCGGATTTTAATGTCTTTTAGGGTATCGATCTCATGGCATTCGATCACTAAATTTTCTGATAATGCCGAAGCACAACAAAACAATGCAAAACCATTTTGCTTCTCTTGCTCAGTAAGCGTTTCTTCATCATGCCTACCGTAATCAACATGACCCTGCAAAATTTTTCCTTTACAAGCACCGCATGATCCGTTACGACAGCCATAAGGAAGTGAGATGCCTTGTCTTAAGGCCGCTTGCAGGATCGATTCTCCTGTCTCGATGGTGAAAGTATGGTTACTTGGTTTGATAATGACTTGATAGGACATAGTTAAAAAATTAGTACAATTAATTAGATACCCTGAAATGAAAAAAACATTATTGATTATTGGATGTGGAGATATAGCGCTGAGAACAGCTTTGCTTCTCAATAAACATTATCGAGTGCTTGGGTTAACTCGTCGCGCAGAAAATTTTAAGAAACTACGTTCATATCAAATTATCCCAATATTGGGTGACTTGGATCAACCTGCGAGTCTTAAACGATTATCTGGGATTGCTGATACTGTCCTTCATCTGGCACCACCTCCTAATATGGGACTAAAAGATACTCGCACGCGGCATCTTTTGGCAGCGCTGAGTCGACAATATTTCAGAGCAAAGGGAAGGATACCACATCGGCTACTCTATATCAGTACAAGTGGTATTTATGGCGATTGGGGCGGAAAATGGGTACGAGAGTATAGTTCCGTTAATCCTTATAATGATCGAGCTTGGAGACGGCTTGACGCGGAGCAACAAATTAGGAAATGGGGTAGGTGCACAGGGTGCCATGTAACCTTATTGCGGGTACCGGGTATCTACGCTGCAGACCGATTACCCGTTGCTCGGATAAAACAAGGTACTCCAACACTAATAGCAGAGGAAGATAGTTACACAAATCATATCCATGCCGATGATCTGGCGCGGATTATCGTTGCAGCTCTCCATTTCGGAAAAATGGGCAGAATATATAACACTTGTGATGATTCTAGTTTAAAAATGGGTGATTACTTTGATTTAGTCGCAGATGCTTTTAAATTACCCCATCCGCCCAGAATTTCGCGTGCGCAAGCGAAAGAGCAGATTCCAGCAAGCTTATTATCTTTTATGGAAGAATCACGACGTCTGGCAAATGATCGAATGAAACGAGAGCTACGCATCAAATTGCTTTATCCAACTGTGTATGAAGGAATATCCAAGGTGATCTCCGATAAAAATGGATTGCGTTAATTTGAAGTACCCTGTTACAACATTGCTTGCATGAGTAAGCTTGATAGTCGCTCAATTCCAAATCAAAGATGCTAACCGAGTTACGCAAATGTATTGATGATTCCTTGACGCATAGAGCGCGCACTTCTATCCAATTCATTGGGTAGCCCCTGAATTTTTGTTATCGTCGCGTTATTTACATTGGCTCCTGAAGTATGCGAATCTCGTTGATGATTAGGATGCTGTTGTGAAGTTTCAGCGCCTACCGTGGTATTCCCTAAAGTAATGCCACTTTCTGCCATCATTTCACGTAATCGAGGTAGGGCAGATTCAATGGCTTCTCGTACCGCAAGATGAGGAGAAGTAAATTGAGCGGATACTTGGGTCGATTGATCATTGCTGATGTGCAAAATGATCTCTACCGGACCTAGTTCAGCAGGGTGTAAGTGTAATTCTGCAATTTGATGCTTCTGAGTAGCTAGCCAGGTAATTTGCTGATTGAAATCGTTACCCCATGCTGGTTTGCCAAATTCAGTCACAATATTATGCGGATAAGTCGATACGGGAGCTAGGCTAGAAGGTGTTGTTGCTTGGGTTATCAAACCGCCGCTTTGCGCTACCAGAGAAGAGTCTGGGGAAATTGGTAAAATTTTGCCGAGATCGGCAAAATTTACCAGATTGATGTCAACTTCTTCGGATGAGGTGTCGTGCGTTAGTAATTGACTGAGCTGATTCAGCGCAGAATAGGGCGAAGTGCTTATACCCGATGTACCATCGTTTTGATAAGTTTGGGCTTGTAAAAAAGTCGTGTAACTCTGATTGCTGGCTAAATTAGTAGAGAAGGCTGTCTTTAATTTATCGCCTATTAGGGTTGTCAAGGGCGCGCTAGCACTCTCGATCGCTGTGTCAAGAAGCGGTGTGGTTTGTAAAACATTTTCTTCTATCGACTTGAGTAGTGACGGATCAATTCGTTCTTGTTTGCCTCCATGGATATTGGAAGAGGTTGCAGTTGAGAAGTTAATGGTCAGATTGTTATTGGCAGTGCTTGTTTCAGCCATTAGGGAAATAGGTATTTCAGCTGAATTGGTAGCATCAATAAGTAATTCATTCGTAGCCGTTTCAACGCCAATGGTATCAGTGTGCAGCTCAGTTTTTAGATCTCCTGCCAAGGTTTGTCCCAGTATTTCCTGGAATGAGCTCTCGTTAGGTTGGTTTAGACCTGCGCTATCGGCAAGTGATGAAGTAATATCGGAATTTACAGATGGCAGTGTTGTATCCTGAATGCTTGTGAGATTTAACATGGCTAATAGATGAGTTACTAAAATAATATCTATACTTATGCAATTGTTATGCCAGGATCAGATTTTTTGCGAGCCTTAGCTTTTTATTTTATGTTGTTTAGCGATAGTAACAAACTCATCCATGAGCTTTTGCTCATGCTTTTCAAGCTTGACCGCGTGATTATGTTTAATTCTCTGCAGCAGCGTATTATAGGATTTTAGTTTACGCCGAGACTCTTGATACTCTGTTTTGACAATTTCTGTTTCTTTTTGCGCATTGATTGTTACTTTGCGTTGTTCGACGATTGCAGCATCAAGTTTGCCAATAAACGCAAGATAGTTCGTCCACTCAATCGAATTCATTCCAGTGTTCTTTGTATTGACAAAATGAGCTTGATAATTTCGTCGGTAGTCAATTAATAGATTAAGTTTTCGCTCAGCTTCTTGTTGCCTGGAGTTAAGAAATCCAAGCCGTTTTGCTGAAGCATCCATTTTTTGTTGCGCAAACTCGACAAGTGCTTTAAGAGATTGAGTAGTTGCCATTCCATTAGTTTGCAATGAGTAATGATTCGAAAGCTAGCTACCGAAGTGTGAGCAGCTTAGATAATTTCTGGAGACTTTCTGTAAAGTTTTCTTGTTCAAAAATACCTTGCTGAAGGAAGGACTCTAGTGCCGGATAAATTTTTATCGCTAAGTCAAGCTCTGGATCACTCCCTGGAACATAGGCACCGACACTAATCAAGTCGTGGCTGCGATGGTAACGCGAATAAAGATTCTTGAAACGTCGGGTCCATTCTAATTGCTCCTGTGAAACTAAATGAGGCATGACGCGACTGATCGATGATTCGATATCGATCGCCGGATAATGGCCAGAATCTGCTAGCCGCCTTGAAAGAACAATATGTCCATCGAGGATAGCACGAGCATTATCTGCGATCGGATCATTGGGATCATCATTTTCTGATAGAACGGTATAAAACGCAGTAATTGATCCACTGCCTTGCCTACCATTTCCTGCACGCTCGACCAATTGCGGTAAGCGTGCAAATACGGACGGGGGATAGCCCTTGGTTGCAGGAGGCTCACCGACCGCTAAAGCAATTTCTCGCTGCGCCATAGCAAACCGAGTCAGAGAATCCATGATGAGTAGCACATTTTTTCCTTCATCACGGAAAAACTCAGCAATAGCAGTAGCATAAGCGGCGCCTTGCAAGCGCATGAGTGGTGAAGTATCAGCGGGTGCGGCGATAACAACTGAACGAGCGAGCCCTTCTTGCCCAAGAATGTTTTCAATAAACTCTTTTACTTCTCGACCTCTCTCGCCAATCAGAGCGACTACAATCACATCAGCTTTGGTGTATCGTGCCATCATCCCGAGCAAAACACTTTTACCGACGCCGCTGCCAGCAAAGAGCCCCATTCTTTGACCACGACCCACACTGAGTAAAGTATTAATGGCGCGAATGCCTACATCGAGCTGCATGTCAATTGGCGCTCGCTCTAGGGGGTTGAATGGTCTGCTATACAAAGGGACTGTTTGCTCTGTATGGATAACGCCTAATTGATCAAGCGGCTCTCCAGCACCACTGAGCACTCTCCCGAGCAATTCATACCCGACATTGATTTGCTTCGTACGGTCGGCTGCCCGTCTTCTTGGTTGCCAGTTTTTGCCAATTTTAGGGTAATCATTCGAGTATTCGGTGGGAATTACTTTTGCTCCAGGAACCAGCCCATAAACATCACTCGAAGGCATTAAAAAGAGGCGATCACCCGAGAATCCAACAACTTCAGCAGAGACGGTATGGCCGTTAGGAAGGAAAACGGTACAAGTACTGCCAACAGCAAGCCTCAACCCTACCGCTTCCATTACTAAACCGGCCACACGAGTCAGTGTGCCGCTAATAATGAGTGGATTTGAGTGATTGATAATTTGTTTGCAGCTGTTCAGAAAACTTCGCCATGAGGAACAATGATCCATGTTTGGGTTAATTCGGCTGATGATTTTCTAGTAAAACTTTTGATAAAACTGTTTTCCAGCGTGAGGCGAGTGTAGCGTCTATCTCGCAACCCCCTGCTTCTACCTTACATCCACCTCTTTCTATTAGATTGTGCTCGTAAATTTTCCACTTTGAATGCGATAGCTGATTCTCTAGTTGGATACGAACTTGCGCCGCATCTTCAGGATGCAGCGTGATATGAAGTGGTTGTGTGACAGATGGTAAGTACTGAATGGCTTCTTGAATAACTGGGATGATTAATTCAGGTTTTAATTCAAGTGATTGGGTAACAATTTTTCTCGCAAATTCGATAGCGAGTTCGAGAAGCTCTTGCGCAATGGTTTGATCAATGTGTTGGAGTTCTTCCTCAAATTTAACCATCAAAGCATGGAGATGCTGAAGGATGGTTTCCATTTCTATAGTCGCGTTTTGCTTCCCTTCCTGGTAGCCTACCTGATAACCTTCATTCTTTGCTTGTTGATAAATCGCTTCGATTTGTTCTGCGGTAGGAAGTGAAATGGATTCATTTGCAGCTTGGCTGATACTTTCATCCAATGGCGTTGTGTTGTTTACTAAATTTGTTTCAAATGAACCTAGCTCCCATTTTTGATAGGACGAGAGCTGTTTTTTGGGAATGACTGACGGGGAATTCATTTGTATGTTTTATCCAATATTCGATATGAATAAGAAGTGTAGAATCATGATGCCTAAAATCGAATGTTCGCGTTAACGATGTTATACAAAACCTTCGCCACCTTTTCCTCCAAGCGCTACTTTCCCATCATCTGCTAGTTGCCGAAGTGTTTTCAACATTTGCTTCTGTGCCGCCTCAACTTCTGAAACGCGGACCGGACCTTTGATTTCAAGATCCTCGCGTAACATTTCTGCTGCCCGCTGAGACATGTTTTTAAAAATCTTATTACGTAATTCTTCTTTTGCGCCTTTGAGAGCAATGATCAGTGAATCGGACTGAACTTCTCTGAGCAATAGTTGAATACCCTGATCATCAACCGTTAGTAAATCATCAAATACAAACATCTCATCCATGATTTTTTGTGCGATACCCTCATCATATTGTGTGATGTGTTCAATGATATTGCCCTCAAGTGAACTAGGAATGAAATTTAGCATTTCAGCCGTCGTACGTATCCCGCCTTTGGGTGTCTTTTTAATATTGTCACTCCCCGATAACAATTTGTTTAATACGCTATTCAATTCGCGGAGTGCGGTAGGTTGAATGCTGTCAAGAGTTGTGATACGAAGGATGACATCATTACGCAATCTTTCAGTAAGTAATGCCAGAATCGCACTGGCTTGATCTCTTTCAAGATGGACTAGTATGGTTGCAATGATCTGTGGGTGCTCATTTTTGATTAATTCAGCTACCGCGGCTGTATCCATCCATTTTAAGTTCTCTATGCCACTGGTATCGTTTCCTCTCTCCATCATCCGATCCAGTAAGTTAGCTGCTTTTTCTTCGCCCAAAGCACGAATGAGAACTTTGCGAATGTATTCCAGCGAATTTTGACCAAGCGAAGTTCTATCACTTGCTAATGTACAGAATTCGTGCACGACGGCCTCAATCTTGTCGCGTTTAACATTATTTAAGCTTGACATGGCTTCGCTCAGTCTTTGTACTTCCTTCGGTCCAAGATATTTGAAAACTTCAGCTGCTTCTTCTTCTCCTAATGACATCAGAAGAATAGCGCTTTTAAGAATTCCATCATCGCTCATTGTCAGATACCCACTCTTTGATCACATTTGCTACTATGATTGGTTCGTTTAAAGCCAATTGCTTAGCTTTGGTTATATTCTGTTCGTGATTAACCGCTTCCTGTTGATGACTTAACGCTAAGTTTTTATTTTCATCGAGTTCAGCAGCCGCTTGAAGCTGAGCTGGTGGAGGTGGTGGTGGGGGTGGTAGTAAACTTTTTAAGAATGGCTTTAATATTTTAAGCAAAAAGAACAAAACCAAAGCGGCTATGATAAGCTGCTTACCGATTTCTTTTGCAAGCAGAATCATGTCGGGTTGTTTCCAGAAAGGAATTTCTGCAATATCTTCTTCCAAGATATTAAATTGACTATTGGTTACGGTCAGCGAATCTCCCCGATTTTCATCAAACCCCATCGCTTGTTTAACGAGACTATTAATTTTCTCGATTTCTTCTGCGGCAAGTGGTTCATGTGTCAGGCTTCCAGCTTCATCCATTTTTCCGCGATAATTGATGACAACGGCTGCAGATAGCCGGTTAATACGTCCTACTGATTGACGCGTGTGCTGAATTGTTTTGTCTAATTCGTAATTCGTAGTTGATTCGGAGCGGGTGTCAACGGGTACTTGATTTTTTGTGTCTCCTTCGCCGGCCGCGACATCTACAGGCGCCTCAGCAGCAGCAGGCGGACGATTCGATAATGCTCCTGGTACACCGTTCTCAGGCCGATTGGCTGACATGGAGTCTGATTTTTGTTGACTCCGAATCGAAGCAGCCTCGGTTGCAATATTATTAGGCTTATAGATTTCTTCTGCGCGTTCCGTTCTAGAGAAATCAACGTCGGCTGTAACTTGAGCCCGTACATTATTGGGACCAGTTATTGGAAGCAAAATTGTTTCAATGCGCTTATTAATGTTTTGCTCTAATTCATGAATATATTTGAGCTGAGTGTCATCTAGGCCGGTTTCATTTCCTTCTTTCTTGGGAGTGCTAAGTAAATTGCCATTTTGGTCGACAACAGTGACATTTTTTACGGGAAGATTGGGAATGCTACTTGAAACTAAATGGATAATAGCGCTTATTTGCTCAACTGTAAGCGCTCTTCCTGGGTATAGATTTAGCAATACGGATACACTAGGTTGTTGACGTTCTCGAACAAAAACAGTGGGCTTCGCTATTGCCAAATGTATACGAGCGCTTTGAACGGCAGAAAGGGACTGAATAGAGCGTGCCAACTCACCTTCTAATGCACGTTGATAATTAACTTGTTCCAAGAACTGGCTGGAGCCAAATTTCTGATTTTCCAGGAGCTCAAAACCGGAAATACCTCCTTTAGGGAGTCCTTGGCTTGCTAAACGTAGTCTAATCTCATGAACTTGTGTTCCTGGGACCAGGATGGTTCCATTACCTTCAGAAAATTGGTAGGGTATATTCATCTGCTGTAATGCATTAATGACAGCCCCACCATCTTGCTCAGTGATGTTAGTGTATAGAACTCGATAGTCGGGACTCTGGCTCCAGATAACGATCCCAACCAATAATGCGATGCTAGCAGCTGCCGCTAGCATGAGACCCAGTTTCTTTTGTCCTGATAATTGAGCAATTGTACTGAATCGATTTGTTTTAGTTCCAATGTCTTCTGATACTGTAGCCACGCAAATCCTCCTACCTACTTTTTAGTTACCAATCAATGCAATAAATATTGAATATTGGCTCTGTTTGAAATGAAGTATCGGTAACTTAAATTCGATAAAGCGATTATCAAGATTTTTATTACTTCTGAATGATTGAACAGAATAATTTTGCTAGCTTTATTTCATCTATGAGCGCAAGGTGGCTGGTGCTATGCTGCGCAACATCTGGAAAAACTGTTAAATTTTGTAAGCATGAAAACTGAATCTAAAGATCGATTAGGAAAATCAGTTGCTGATCATTATCAGCTGATGCATGCCTTTACTATTTTTAGTCAAGCATCCGAACAGCTTTCAAATGTTTATCGCGATTTGCAGCAACAGGTCGAGCATTTGACGAATGAATTAGCCTTAGCTAATGGTGAGTTGCAACGCCAACTCGCACAAAAGGAGAACCTTTCTCAACAACTCAGTTTGTTATTATCGGCTTTACCGGGAGGAGTTGTTGCTATTGATAATGAAGGTGTTATTGAGAGCGCTAATCCAGTTGCTCTGTCTATTTTGGGCGAGCCGTTGTTGCAATGTGCCTGGCAGCAGATACTCGAAGATCGTTTGTTGGCAACGGATATTGCTAGCGAGTGGAAATTAAGAAAAGCAGCACATAACGATTTTCGTCGTATTTCAATTGAAAGTAGTATTTCTGAAGATTCAGGAAAGATGGTTTTATTAATTCAAGATATTACTGAAGCCTATACAAACCAAGAACGGATCAAGCGCGAGCAAAGACTTGCAGTAATGGGAAGAATGGCAGCGAATTTAGCACACCAATTGCGTACTCCACTCTCAACAGCCTTGATTTATGCCGCGCACTTGAGTAATAGCGAGTTATCAACTCAGGAGAGAAGCAATTTTGCCGTAAAAACAGTTGAACGACTACAGTATTTAAATCAGCTGATTAACAGTATGTTACGGTTCGTGAAAGGTGAATTAGTAAAAAAAGAAGTGGTAGGTATCTCTGTTTTGTTATCCGATATTCAAAGTTTGATACTACCTCATATGCAAAAAAAGAACTTGCAGCTTGTTGTTGAGAATGGTGGTCAGGGAGAAGCTTTAACCGTTAATTATGAAGAGCTTTGCAGCTCACTAATAGCGTTACTTGAAAATGCGATACAAGCATCACCTGTAGGCGGCCGCGTTTCTTTGATTTGTAATTTAACGGCTGATGAGGTGTTATTAACAGTAGCTGATCAAGGAGACGGCGTTGATATTGCAAATGAAGAACGATTATTTGAACCTTTTTTTACTACGCGGGTAGAGGGAACTGGTCTGGGGTTAGCAATCGCGCATAGTGCGATTAAACAAATGGGGGGGGATGTACAAGTGAAATCACTTGCTGATCGAGGTAGTGAGTTTATTATCCGATTACCAAGAACAAACCTAAGCAATACCATCAATTCAAATCTATCCAGTTTAATTTAGAGGGTTATTGAAATGAATGAGCTATCGATTCTGATTGTAGAAGATGATCAGGATTTGCTGGAGGCGATATGCACGACAGTTAAGTTGTCTGGCTATAAAGCCTTAGGGGCGTCAAGCGGTGCTGCAGCACTTGATTTGCTTAATTCTCAGCAAATTGGATTGGTAATTAGTGATATACAGATGCAACCCATAGACGGAAATATACTTTTGAAAAGAATTAAGGAAACTTATCCAGATATCCCTGTATTACTGATGACAGCCTATGGTGAAATTAATAAAGCGATAGCAGCGATGCGAGCAGGTGCGAGTGATTACTTGTTAAAGCCTTTTTCGCCGGATTATTTATTGACCTATATTAAGAATTATTTAGCGTATGCGAATAATCAATACAAGAATTATGATGAGATTGTTGCTAAAGATCCCAGAACCAATGCAATGTTTTCTTTAGCTAAACGGGTGGCAGAGTCATCCGCAACTGTCATGTTAATTGGCGAAAGTGGCAGTGGGAAAGAAATCTTAGCCCGTTTTATTCATCAGCATTCACCTCGTTCAGAAAAACCGTTTGTGGCTATAAATTGTGCTGCTATTCCTGAGAATTTATTGGAAGCAACATTATTTGGATATGAAAAAGGGGCGTTCACAGGCGCATCTCAGGCCCAGCCTGGTAAGTTTGAGCAGGCAAATGAAGGTACTTTATTACTGGATGAGATATCTGAAATGCCGTTAGGTCTTCAGGCTAAGTTGCTTAGAGTGCTTCAAGAGCGCGAAGTTGAGAGAATCGGCGGCAGGAAGCCTGTTAAACTAGACATTCGTCTTCTAACGGCATCAAATCGCGATATTTTTTCTTTAGTGAAGCAAGGCACTTTTCGAGAAGATTTATATTATCGACTCAATGTTTTTCCTTTAGAAATTGCGCCATTAAGAGAGCGTCCTCTGGATATCGAGCCTCTGGTGTACAGAATACTTCAGAGCCCGAGCAAAGGAATCAAGGGGCGTAGCTACTCCTTGACTAAATCAGCATTACTTGCACTAAGTCAATATCCTTGGCCAGGAAATGTTCGTGAATTAGAGAATGTTATTCAGCGTGCCATGATTTTAGCAACGGATGAAATTGATGTAATACATTTAAATTTGCCTGAGCAAGCGCGATCTAATGTGAAAACGATTCCCGATACTAGTAGCCCATCTCAATCGAAAGATATTAAATCTTTAGAACGTGAGCACATCCTTAAAACACTTGCTGAAGTAAATGGGTCACGCAAATTGGCAGTACAGAGACTCGGGATATCTGAGCGCACTTTACGTTATAAATTGCAACAATATCGCCTGGTTGGGTGAGAATCGATAGGGGAACTGTGATGGATAAATCTAATATTAATCAAATCTTAACTCAATTAAGGCTTACTTCTGATGCAATTTCTGGTTCTTTAAGACCAGACAATGCTCAACTTAACCCTAAAGAAGTTGATTTTAGCAACATACTCAGATCGGCGGTTGATCAAGTAAATGCTACCCAGCAAACAGCGGGACAGTTGAGTCAAGAGTTTATGAAAGGTGGTTCTGATACTAATTTGCACGATGTAATGATTTCACTCCAGAAGGCTAATATTTCGTTTCAGTCAATGATTCAGATTAGAAATAGACTGGTTACTGCTTATCAAGAAATTATGAATATGCAAGTATAGCTCTTAAAATAAGATACTCTGATTTGAATGGAAACTAACCAGGATTACTTGATTGACTCTCAAAATGAAGTTACTCATATTTTGAGAACATTCCTAGAGCAGCGGACATCGATTACCCTTCATCTCGTGGGAGATACTGTTAGCTCTGCCTTAACCACAGTTTTAGATATTAACCCATCAAATGCCGAGTTAATTGTTGATTATTATCCTGATGAAAATTTTAACCATCAGGCGCAACTTGCTGAGAAACTAGTTTGTGTTGCAACACGAAATGGTATTAGAGTTGAGTTTGAAAGTTTCTCGATCAGTAAAACTTGGTTTGACGGATGCGCTGCCTATCGATTGGATTTTCCGAAAGTAATTTCACGGATGCAACGAAGGGAATATTTTCGAATATCGCCACTCATGAAGCAGCAACCAAAATGTATAGTTCTAGATAATAATCGAGAGGAAATCAGATTTACAATACTCGATATAAGCTGTGGAGGAGTGTCAATCAAGCATGATCGTCCTAATGAGAAAAAACTCGAAGTTGACATTATTTATTCTGATTGCAATATAGAACTCGCAAGCCCAATTGGTCTTATCAAAACGCCAATCCGTATCAGGAATATTTCAGAAATGCCTTCTCAAAATAATCAAATTTATACCCGATATGGGTGTGAATTTGTTGACTTACCAAGTAAGACTCGAATGATGATTCAGCGTTACATCATTAAACTAGAACAAGATAGTAGAAGTAAAGATTGGATGTAATATCTTAAAGAAAGTTGAGTATCGCTTTCAAGCGTTTTATACGCTATCAGATCTGGGTTTATACAACTTAAATAATTGTAACAAGCCTTTCGATATGCAAAAGTAAGCTTTGTTTTTTGGGCTTCTAAAGAATAAAATTCTTTATAGCGCTATTTTTAGGAAATAGATTGAAAAGTATTAAAACTAAGTTTGTTACTTTCGCAATTATAGCAATATCGATTCCATCTCTATCGCTCGGATTGCTCTCCTATTTTAAAAATGAAAAGCTAGTGAAAAGTCATGTAACTCGTGAATTACGGGTGCTTGCTAGTAATGTTAGTCGAGAGTTAGATTTTTGGATTAACGAAAATTACCATGCAGTCAGTGTACTTTCTGTATCTGGCCTGATTATCGATGAGTTAACTTCGTCATCTCGTGATTCTGTGAACAAAAGCAGCAATTATCAGGGATCAAGACAACTTGTTTTATCAAAATATTTGAGCTCATTTCAAGAAAAGCTTCCAACAATTATTGAGCTAACTATTTTTGATTTAAATGGGAATGTCGTTGCAAGCAGCATACCAGAATCACTAAACAGAGTTTTTTCAGGTAATGAGCAGAAGGATATGCTCACTAATATCAAAATAAAGCCGCCCTATCGGAATGGTCGATACGATACTGCGGTGCTTGAGCTCTATGCGCCCGTTCTGTCGTATGACGAAAAAGTTATCGGATCTATATTGGCTACATTGAATATGGAAAAATTCATGAATAGTTTAGTCGATAATGCGGATTTTGCTTTGGGAGAAATTACTTTGCTAGGACCCTCGGGTAATATTCTTCTAAGTAGTAATCCCAAGATAAATTATTCAACTTCGCTAGCGTCGGAAACTTTAAAACGACTACAAGCGCATAGTGGAAATGCCTTAACTTTTAGAGGGCTAACTCATTTGAAGGTACTAGGATTAATCGTGATCTCGAAAGAAGCTCCTATTATCGTTTTGGTGGAAAGAGATCATGGAGAGGCTATTGCTACCTGGATAGAATTACGCAATCTATTTATCGGTTTAGTGGGTTTGCTAATCGTAATTGTAGGTGGAATCGCTTTTTACATTGGCCATTCCATCGTGGCTTCCCTAAGCTATCTGATAGAAGGAACAAAACGTATTCTAAATGGAGATCTCAATGTCCAAATTAATGAGGTAAAAGCAGATGAAATTGGTCAGCTGACATCCAGCTTTAACAAAATGACTGAGAAACTAAGATGTAGTCAAGCTGAAATATTGGCTGCGCATGAGGCGATGCAAAAGCAAAACCAGCAATTAAAAATTCTTTCGGTAACCGACAGTTTGACCGGGCTATACAATCGCAATAAGCTCGATGCAATTTTTATTGATCAGTTAGCGAGATTTGAACGAAATCACCGACCATTTTCAGTTTTAATGATTGATATCGATCATTTCAAGAAATTAAATGACAGTCACGGTCATGTCATAGGCGATGAAATTTTAATATCAGTTTCACAAGCGATTGGTAAATCAATTCGGAGTGTTGATTTTGCAGCGCGATATGGTGGTGATGAATTTGTTGTAATACTGACAGAAACTGACGCAGCATCTGCTGTAATCACGGCTGAGAGGATTTGTGCACAAGTAGCTATAAATGTAAATTCTCAAATCAAAGAAATCAGTGCTTCGGTCACATTAAGTATGGGAGTTATCCAATGCGAGATCGATGATAAAACTTCTAAGAATATATTGTCACGAGTTGATGACGCGCTTTATAAAGCGAAGAACTCAGGTAGAAATAGAATATATTACGAACATCACCCTAATGAATAGGGTTTGGAGCTACTATCTAATCGTTTATCGGTGAATTCCTAAGAACTATGCGGCGAGTACTTTATTTTTGCCTGATCGTTTAGCTAGATACATTGCTTGATCAGCACGCTTGATCACAGTTTTGGGATCTTCATTCTCAGCAAGTTGCGCGATGCCGCAGCTAAAGGTAATCAATATTTTTTCATTTTGATGCAAGAAAAAGCAGCGAGTTAAATCTCTTTGGACGCGTTGCATAACGGTTACACTATCGTTAATCCCTGTTCCAGTTAGTAAAACAACAAATTCTTCACCACCAAAACGAGCCAGAGTATCTTGTGGCCTAAGCGATTTGCGAATGACGGTTGCTAAATGCACTAGCGCATTATCACCTACATCATGGCCATGTGTATCATTTAGCTTTTTAAAATTATCGATATCAAGTAACGCAATACACAAATTTGAGCCGTCACGTTGCATTCGGGAGACCTCTCGTTCAATGGCTTCTTCCAGACCTTTCCGATTAAGTGCTCCTGTTAATGTATCGTGACGAATTAAGTTACTAGCTTGCAGAAGCTCAGATTGCAATCGATCTACTTCTTTCTCAGCAGATTCGGCGCGGGAACGAAGTTCTAAAAGTTCATCATGAGAGCGTTTTGCTGAAGACTGAACTTGCCGAGTATGTTGAATGACTTTGTCGAGAACATCAGAGAGTTTAGAAATATCATTTGCTCGACTAATTTCTTCAGCATAGACACCTAGACTGGTATGATAATCGCCTGCGGTTTGCGTAAACTCGGCTAATTGATCTACAAAGGACGAAAGCATGAGCTTCAGTCGAGATTGATTATCAATCAGATTCTTTTTGAGCAACCTTTGTTTGTATACAAGTTCTTTTATTTGTCGCTCAACATTATCAATCAATCTTAAATCGAGCGGCTCGGTAATCATTTCTCTGACTATTGCAATCTGCCCTTGAAGCCAAGTATCATCTACAACTAATTCGCTGATGTTATCAATGACGAGTTGAAATAATTTTAAGAGTGATGATCTGATTTCGCCTTGGTCTTCTGCAGCATATTGTAGTCGGTAGTTAAATTGCTTAAGCCTATCGATGAACTGTGTAAGTTGTTCCGGCTCAAAAATAACTCGAACCTCCTTAGCGAGTAACTCAGCTTCTTTTGAGATTTCTGGCGAGGTCGATAACAATATACTTAGGCAGTCTCCAAATAAACGCTCTAATTGATCTTGCAATGCTCTAGGGAAGATCGATGAGATTAATTTGTCAGCCTCGTTAGTCTGTATCTTATCCTTTTCAAGGTGGCGATAATCAGAGCAATCGTTTGAAATTGTATTTTGTTTAATTGCGTTCCCACTTAATAAATCGATTAGTATTGTTCCCAAACCTTCCCAGTCACTTTTTAACACAGCAGTTTCAAATGATTGAATGATCTGTTGTTGGTCAGAATTATTGCGGGGTAATTTTTCTAAGATTATTTTTAATGTTTTTTCTGGAAAAAAATCAATTATCTCATCACCAGCAATTTGATAATAAAATGAACGATAATTATCAGGTGTCGGTAATTTTCGACTTACAGCGAGTTGTCGTAGTGCTTCACGAGCAATTTCAATTTCTGTTAACGTCTTCGAATTTTTCATATGTACCAATAGTAAATCTTGCTATACGCATAAAAGTACAAATGCTGTATAGCGATAACTGGCTCTTTAAATCATAATATTTCAAAGTTCGCTTTATTAATACTAATACCAGCAAAACCGATTTGGGCATTGCTGAGATTTTCGACGATATTCTCATTTGATTGTTTGAGAATTTTTTGAGCAACTTTTCGCTAGTCTAGTGTTTTTTTTAAAAAGCTAAGCCATAAAAACAATACTATTTAACCTTCTGTGTTAGGTTTTCAAAGGAATTAATACATACTGAATTTTGGGAAATTACGTTGCTTAACTATTCGAAGCTAAAGCATGTCACTTTCAGAAGGTAATATACGTACTTCATTGTGATACACTTAAAACGTGTAATGATTTCAGTTAAGTTAGATAAATGAAGATGTTTAAGAAGGGGGAAAGAAGTATGAAAAAATTTTGGTTATTAGGCATGGTCGGTGCATTGGTTCTTATAAGTGGCTGCTCGGATAAATATACGCCCAGTACGAATGCAACACCGGAAAGTATTTTTAAGGAAGCTTGCGTAAAATGCCATAGCCCCGTAAATGGAAAAGTGATGGCGTTAAGTCCTGAAATGGCCAACACAGCAGCAATCATTGAAAGAATCAAGAATGGTAAAGGTTTTGGTATGCCAGCATTTCCTAATTTGACGGGCGGAACAGCAGAAGGGCTTGCGCAATATATCCTAGATAATAGTGCGACAAAATAAAAAATATCATTGTCTTTTGAGTGCGAATAATTAACTTCCACAATCTTGAGGAATAACATATCAGTCCTAAAAAAATATATTGCTTCTCAGGCAATATCGAAATGTGCATCCTGTAGCCTGCGCGAATTATGCTTGCCGGTAGGTCTCGATGCGCATGAAACGGAAATCTTGAGCGATCTGATTGAGCATAAGTGTAAAATTGGACGCGGGGAATATCTTTTGCGCGCTGGCATGAGATTTAAATCCCTTTATGCTGTTAGAAATGGTTTCTTTAAATCATATATTCTTGATTCTGAGGGGCGCCAGCAAGTTACTGGGTTTTATATGACAGGAGAATTGCTAGGTTTAGATGCCATCAGCGCAGAGATTCATACATGTGAAACCGTTGCGCTTGAGGATAGCGAAGTTTGTGAAGTTCCATTTGAAAGACTCGAAGAAATTAGCTGTAGTATTCCTTTGCTGATGCATCAGTTTCATAAAATTATGAGTCGAGAAATTGTTCAAGATCATCGCGTGATGGTCTTGCTTGGTAATATGAAAGCAGAAGAGCGTATCGCAGCATTCTTGCTCAACTTATCAGATCGATTTGAAAAACGAGGTTACTCTGCAACTAGCTTTGTTCTGAGAATGACACGAGAAGAAATTGGGAGCTACTTAGGGCTTAAGCTCGAAACTGTAAGCCGCTCATTCTCCAAATTGCAGGATGAGGGGATGATTACCATCAATAATAAGCATGTTGAGTTACATGATATTCATCGCTTGACACGTAAAATTAGTGGCTATTAGAGGAGTGTTAGTCGACTATTACTTGGTATAATTAGCGTGAATTAATGTTTTACGCTTTCTTGAGTGTCGGTGGATGCATGTTATAATGCGGTCTTAGGTAAGATCAGACATTAATTGATGATCTACACAATTTATTTAAATACACACACTTGTCGATGTAGGGTGCTATGCAGTCATGATATAAGGCAAGTGGAGGACTAACCCTAGAGGATTTATATGTCAGTTACAATGCGTCAAATGCTGGAAGCGGGTGTGCACTTTGGTCACCAAACGCGATTCTGGAATCCTAAAATGTCACAGTACATTTATGGGGAGCGAAATAAAATCCATATCATCAATTTGGAAAAAACATTGGTGATGTTTAATGATGCGATGCGGTATCTCCGTAATATCGCAGCTAAGAATGGAACGATACTTTTTGTGGGTACGAAAAGACAGGCTCGTGATATTCTCTCTGAAGAAGCGATTCGTTGTAGCTCTCCTTATATTAACCAACGCTGGTTGGGTGGTACGCTCACTAATTTTAAAACCATTCGACAGTCGATAAAGCGATTGCAAGACATGGAAGCATCCGTTCAGAATGGCATACTCGATAAATTAACGAAAAAGGAAGGGCTTGACTTTCAGCGACAGCTCGAGAAGCTTAACAATAGCCTAGGTGGCATTAAAGATATGAAAGGTCTACCAAGTGCGATGTTTGTCATTGATGTTGGATATCAAAAAGGAGCAATCGTAGAAGCCAATAAACTAGGTATACCAATAGTTGGCGTTGTTGATACTAATCATAATCCGGCGGGTGTTCAATATTTGATTCCAGGCAATGATGATTCGAGTCAGGCAATTCGTCTATACGCGCGTGCAGCGGCCGATGCTATTTTGGAAGGTCGAGAGCAATCGATACAAGAAATCATTGAGATGAATGGGGAAGCTGCTGAGAGTTAGCAGGTAGTGCGTCGGCGTAGTTTTTATAATATTTGATTAGGGTTTCTGGAGTAGATATGGCGGATATTACCGCAGGTATGGTAAAAGATTTGCGTGAGCTAACTGGCTTAGGCATGATGGAATGTAAAAAAGCTTTGGTCGAAACGAATGGCGATATGAAAGCGGCTGAAGACCTTTTGCGGATTAAGAGTGGTGCCAAAGCGAGTAAGGCCGCTGGGCGTATTGCAGCAGAAGGGGTGATTGGAGCATTTGTTTCAACCGATCAGAAACAAGGTGGTTTGGTTGAGTTAAACTGCGAGACTGATTTTGTAGCGAAAAATACTGACTTTATCAATTTTGCAAAAGTATTGGCTCAACTGGTGACTGATAAGCATGTTGAGAAGGCTGACGAATTAAGTGCTATGGTATTGCCAGGGGGAGAAACCGTAGAATCGCTCCGCCAATCACTTGTGATGAAGCTGGGTGAGAATATAAGTATTAGACGCAGCGCTTGTTATACAGCAGAAGGTAGGTTGGCGACATATTTACATGGTACAAAAATTGGGGTAATGATTGATTACACATGTGATGATGAGATTCTGGGTAAAGATTTAGCAATGCATATTGCTGCTAGCAAGCCGTTGTGTGTTTCTAGTGATCAAGTTCCGCACGATTTGGTGGAGCGAGAAAGGCAGATTTTTACAGCACAGGCTGCGGAGTCGGGTAAGCCAGCTAATATTGTTGAAAAGATGGTTGAGGGCAGGATAACGAAATATTTTGCTGAAGTTACATTACTGGGTCAGCCTTTTGTTAAAGATCCGGATCAGACGATTGAGAAGCTTCTGGCTGCGAAATCAGCTCAGGTCCATGCGTTCACGCTTTTCGTGGTGGGTGAAGGAATAGAGAAGAAATCGGGTGATTTTGCTGCTGAAGTAATGGCGCAGGTAAGTCAAATGAAAGAGAATAAGAGCTGATCTTAAACTGACCAATGGCAACCGTAGCTTATAAGCGCATACTATTAAAGCTTTCTGGCGAGGCTTTAATGGGAGATGATAAGTATGGAATTAACCGAGATGTCGTTGAACATATTGTAATTGAGATAACAGGTGCAATCCAACTGAGTGCTGAGATTGCAATTGTTGTTGGTGGAGGAAATATATTCCGGGGCGTTAAATCGGCGGGCGCTGGAATGGATAGAGTGACTGCGGATTATATGGGAATGCTCGCTACGCTTATGAACGCTTTGGCCTTGCAAGACGCTTTATCACGTAGTGGTATCGTATCAAGAGTTCAATCTGCCCTGCGGATAGATCAAGTTGTGGAGCCTTATATACGTAATAAAGCGATTCGTTATTTAGAAGAAGGGAAAGTAGTAATTTTTGCTGCGGGTACAGGTAACCCATTTTTTACAACGGATACTGCAGCCGCTTTAAGAGGCATGGAGATTAATGCAAACATTGTTCTTAAAGCGACAAAAGTTGATGGGATATATTCGAGTGATCCCAAATTGAACCCGGATGCAACACGATTTAAAAGTCTATCTTTTGATGAAGCAATTACAAAAAATCTTCAGGTAATGGATGCAACTGCATTGACATTATGTAGAGACCAAAATTTACCAATTGGTGTTTTCAGTATTTTTAAAGTGGGTGCACTAAAAAGAATACTCATGGGTGAGGATGAGGGAACTTCGGTCAACAATCGATGATTGATGGAGATTTCTTGGTATGATCGCTGATGTAAAAAAGGCTGCTGAGCAGAAAATGCAGAAAAGTTTAGAAGCACTTAAAACCGATTTTGGTAAAGTGCGAAGTGGGAGGCCTCACACAGGATTACTGGACCAAGTTTTTGTTGATTATTATGGTACATCCACGCCGATTAACCAATTGGCTAATATAACATTACCAGACGCTCGGACAATAGGCGTAACGCCGTGGGAAAAGAAAATGCTATCTCCGATTGAGAAAGCGATTAGAGATTCTGATCTGGGGCTAAACCCAATGACTTCTGGTGATATGATTCGCGTGCCCATGCCGCCATTGACTGAAGAACGTAGGCGTGATCTAACTAAAATCGTAAAGAATGAAGCTGAGGCAGCACGAGTCGCAATGCGGAATACGCGTAGGGACGCAAATGCTCAATTAAAGGAGCTACTTAAAGACAAAAAAATCTCTGAAGATGATGACCGGAAAGGTCAGGATGACATTCAGAAACTAACTGATCGATATATTGTTGAAGTTGACAAACTATTGCAAACAAAAGAAGCCGAGTTAATGGCTGTTTAACTATATGCCACGAAATCCGAGTTCGACTCGTGAAATTCCGGTAACAAATGATACTCCACGCCATATTGCTATTATTATGGATGGCAATGGTCGATGGGCAAAGAAACGTTTCTTACCAAGAGTGGCTGGGCACAAACACGGTGTTGAAGCTGTGCGTGCAGTGATCAAAGCATGTATAGAACGCGAGGTTGGTTATTTAACGTTATTTGCATTTAGTAGTGAAAATTGGCGGCGACCGGAGGAAGAAGTTAAGTTCCTGATGCAGCTTTTTTTAGGAGCGCTTGAGCAAGAGGTTACCAAGCTAAATGAAAATAACATTTGTTTTAAAGTGATAGGAGATCTATCTAGATTTGACCCTAAGATAATCGAGTTTATTCGTCAAGGAGAGAAATTAACAGCAAATAATACTCGCTTGATTTTTACTGTAGCTGCAAATTACGGTGGACGATGGGACATTATGCAAGCTATTCGTAAAATGCTGACTCAGCTAAGGGATTTAGATGAAAATTTCGAAGAAGAAGATTTGTCGCAATTCTTCTCAATGAGTTATGCACCTGAGCCTGATCTATTTATTCGTACGGGTGGTGAATGTCGGATCAGTAATTTTTTGCTTTGGCAACTAGCTTATACAGAATTGTATTTTACTGAGACATTATGGCCAGACTTTAATGCGCATGAGCTTGATTTAGCAATCCAGTCTTATCAACAGAGGGAGCGTCGCTTTGGTCGTACCAGCGAGCAGCTTCAAGATCGTTCTTTTGTTGATAGAATAAGGCCTAAAATAGCGATCAAGAACAAAGTTTAGGTTGATGTTTACAGTTACTTTTGATTTGTATTGGCGGGTTGTAGTCCGTCTATGCTGAAATTACGTATCATCACAGCAATCTGCTTGTTGCTGTCCTTTCTATCCGCATTGTTTTTCTTACCTGCTATTCTCTGGGGAATGTTATTGTTAGGAATGACAATCATCGCTTCTCGAGAATGGTGTACGTTGGGCCAATTTAGTACTAAGCAAACGCTAGTTTATCTAATCATCACGACGATATTGGGTGGCGAATTGCTTTTCATCTTAAGTACGGTAGTAGATGTAAATCCCATAGCAACCGGCATCGTGTGGCCTTATGTGGTGTCGTTGCTGTTCTGGGTTTTTATCGTACCAATCTTGTTAACTTTATCAAAACCAATCAAAAATACAGTGATGATGATGTTTATTGGATGGTTAGTTTTGCTTCCAATATTACTAGCAATGTATCAGTTAAGGGCGATTGATCCAGTAACTCTCCTCGCTTTCATGAGCGTGGTCTGGATCTCTGATACTGCAGCTTATTTTGCAGGAAAAAAGTTTGGAAAACATAAATTAGCTCCTCAAATTAGCCCAGGAAAAACTTGGGAAGGTGTGCTGGGAGCGCTGCTGGCAGTTTTATGCTATTCAATGGCAATAGGTTATTATCTAAAGGAAACCACTAGCTTTGTTGTTATGCTGACTGCTACAGTAATCGGACTGGCTATTTTAGGAATCATCGGTGATTTGTTTGAGTCTCAGTTGAAGCGTCAAGCTGGAGTCAAGGATAGTGGGACTATCTTACCAGGACATGGTGGCGTACTGGATCGTATTGATGCGCTGACATCAACACTACCCACTGCCGTCTTGATCTATCTTCTTTATTCACACGTAACATTATGACAGCAGTCAGAAAAATAACCTTATTAGGATCGACTGGAAGTATCGGAGAGAATACGCTGGATGTAGTAGCAAGGCACGCTGATCGATTCCAAGTTTGTGCGCTAACAGCGAATAAGAGTGTTGAAAAAATATTTTTACAATGCCAGCGCTTTCATCCGCAATATGCGGTGATGTTGGATCATGAGAGTGCTGCAGCGTTAGAGGATAAGCTAAAAGCTGCTGGTCTTGATACGCAGGTGTTATCAGGCGTTGAGTCCTTAGAAAAGGTTGCATCACTTCTTGAGGTCGATATCGTAATGGCGGCGATCGTTGGTGCAGCAGGGATAAGACCCACGATTGCAGCAGCACGCTCAGGTAAATCAGTCATGCTAGCAAACAAAGAAACATTGGTCATGGCAGGTCGGATTTTTATCGATATTGTGAAGCAAAATCAGGCGACTTTATTACCAATTGATAGTGAGCATAATGCAATATATCAATCATTACCCAAGTATTTTGATGGAAATCTAACGACGGCAGGAGTAAGGCGCATACTGTTAACAGCTTCAGGAGGTCCTTTTCGGCGTTCTTCTAAAGATGAGCTTGAAAATGTCACGCCAGAGCAAGCTTGTGCCCACCCGAATTGGGTTATGGGAAAGAAGATCTCCGTTGATTCTGCGACAATGATGAATAAAGGACTGGAAGTCATTGAGGCACGCTGGCTATTTGATGCTGCACCGGAAATGATCGAAGTAGTTATTCATCCACAGAGCGTTATTCATTCAATGGTTGAGTATATCGATGGTTCGGTACTCGCTCAATTAGGTAATCCTGATATGCGAACTCCTATCGCGCATGCACTCGGTTTTCCAGATAGAATGGAAAGTGGTGTGAAGTCACTCAATATTTTTGAAATTGCTAGACTCGATTTTGAGGCACCTGATCTTAATCGTTTTCCTTGCTTACGCCTTGCTTATCAAGCATTAGCTAAAGGTGGTAATATGCCGGCAGTACTTAATGCTGCTAATGAAGTGGCGGTTGAATCTTTTCTTACGGGCAAGATGGCATTTACAGCGATTCCAGCGATGATTGAGCATGTGATGGATACCATCAGTCCTACTGAGATAGACACGCTTGATGATGTGTTAGCTGCAGATAGTGCTGCTCGCTTGGGAGCACAAGAGTGGTTACAATGCCAGGTGTAACATGTTTTCCATCAACGCGTATAATGAACGACTAGCAAGGTTTTTTTGACTAATTTGATATGACGATATTAACAACCATTATCGCTTTTGTTGTTGCATTGGGCGTGTTGATTACGTTTCATGAATTGGGTCATTATTGGGTGGCGCGCTGGAGTGGTGTAAAAGTCTTAAGATTTTCCATTGGATTTGGACGGCCATTATTTAAGAGGTCGATTGGTAAGGACCACACAGAGTGGGTGGTTGCAGCGCTTCCATTAGGTGGGTATGTCAAAATGTTAGATGAGCGGGAAGGAGAAGTACTGCCTCATGAATTGTCCCGTGCATTTAATCGTCAGTCTGTTTATAAACGATTTGCGATCGTAGCTGCAGGTCCCATTGCTAATTTTTTGCTAGCGATTTTACTTTATTGGATACTATTTATGATGGGTGTAAATGGTATAAAACCAGTGATAGGTCCGATAAAGCAAGCAACTCCAGTTGCTTTTGCTGCTTTTGAAGCGGGCGATATCATTCAAAAGATTGAGGGTGAATCGGTAGCAACCTGGCAAGATGCACGATGGGCGTTACTAACTCAAGCTGTCGATCGGAACCCAGCAGTAGTGGTAGAAACAATAGATCTGCATGGTCAGACCGCAGTGAGGAAATTAGATCTAAGTCAAATTCATGCTGATGATTTAGATGCTAATTTTCTCGAAAGTATTGGCTTTGTTGCTCATCAGCCTAGTATGGATCCAATTATTGGTCAAGTCATCGTTGGTGGTATTGGGCATCAAGCGGGATTAAAAGAAGAGGATGAAATTCTTGCCATTAACCAGAAAGAGATACTGAAGTGGGAAGAGTTGGTCAAGGAAATTCGTGCAAATCCTGGGCAGTTACTTAAATTAGAGGTTTTAAGGAAAGGACAAATTATCGATATAATGATTACGCCTGAGTCGGTAAATGAGAATGGCCAGAAAATCGGAAAAGTAGGGATTGCGCCGAAAGTTGATCCGAGTATGGTTGAAAAATATCTGATCAATGTGAGCTATCCTCCTATTAAGGCATTTTACAAAGCGTGTTGGAAGGCTTGGGAAATGACGGCGTTTACTTTTCGTATGTTGGGTAAGATGTTGATTGGAGAAGTCTCATGGAAGAACGTGAGCGGCCCAATTACGATTGCCGATTATGCGGGCCAATCAGCGCAAATGGGGGTCGCTCCTTTCCTTGGTTTTCTAGCTTTAATCAGTGTGAGCCTAGCGGTTTTAAATTTGTTACCAATACCAGTGCTCGATGGAGGGCACTTAATGTACTATCTTATCGAAATAATTCGTGGTAATCCCCTTTCAGAGAAGACGATGGCATTGGGTCAACAGATTGGAATGGCTTTATTACTTACACTCATGATTTTTGCGATTTATAACGATATCTATCGTCTAATAGCTAGCTAAGGATGAAGTTTAGCTTTTTCTTGATTTTCTTAGGTTTATTTTACACATCTACACTGAGTGCATTTGAATCTTTTATTATTAAAGATATTCGTGTAGAAGGAATACAGCGTACAGAAGCAGGTACCGTGTTTAGTTATTTGCCAGTCAAAGTTGGTGAACTCCTTGATGAAGCAAAAGCAACTTCTGCGATTAAAACACTCTATACAACAGGTTTCTTTAAGGATGTAAAGCTCAAAGCGGATAATGGCGTATTGATCGTTCAATTACAAGAGCGTCCAGCCATCGCTGAGATTACAATCAACGGTTCCAAAGAATTTGAGAAGGACAAGCTAAAAGAAGGTTTGAAACAGGCGGGACTTGCTGAGTCTCGAATATTTAGTCGATCCTTATTAGACAAGGCTGAACAAGAATTAAAGAGACAGTATATCAGTCGGGGTAAGTATGCTGTCAAGATTACTACGACCACAACTCCGTTAGAACGTAACCGTATTGGGATTAATTTTGATGTAGAGGAAGGAAGAACAACGCGCATCAAAAAGATCAATATTGTTGGTAATACAGTTTTCAAAGATAGTGATCTTATCAATCAGTTATCGCTAACAACACCGGGTTTGATAACTTGGTTTACGAAAAATGACCAATACTCTAAACAGAAGTTGTCCGCTGACCTTGAAGTATTGCGATCATACTATCTTGATCGGGGTTATCTTGAATTCAATATTGAATCTACGCAAGTTTCGATTACCCCAGATTTTAAAGATATCTATATTACAATAAACCTCACTGAGGGACCTCAGTATACGGTATCTGACATCAAGATGGCGGGTAACTTTCTAGTTCCGGAGGAAGAACTTCGTAAACTAATTAAACTTGAACCAGGTGGTGTTTTTGTTAGAGAGAAGCTAACTGAATCGATTAAGCTAATAACGGATCGCTTAGGAGATGAAGGATATGCGTTTGCGAATGTCAATGCGTCTCCCGAGTTAGATAAAGAGAAAAGAGAAACGGCTTTCACTTTTTATATTGACCCCGGCCGGCGAGTCTATGTGAATCGGATCAATATTACTGGAAATGATCGAACGCGTGACGAAGTCATTCGGCGGGAGTTTCGTCAAATGGAAGGGGCATGGCATTCAACCTCGCAAATCAATCGTTCCAAACAACGCACTGATCGACTTGATTTCTTTACAGAGGTTAATGTAGAAACACCGCCAGTCGCAAACAAACCTGACCAAGTTGATATTAATATCAATGTCAAAGAGAAACCCACCGGGGCAATCATGTTTGGCGCAGGTTACTCAGATCTGGAGGGAATTATTCTGAATGGTTCTGTTGCGCAGAATAATATCTTTGGAACGGGTAATTTTCTCAGCCTTTCCGTCAATACGGGACGTATCAATAAAGTCATTGCGGCTTCGTGGACTAATCCATATTGGACAATTAATGGGGTGAGTCTCGGGGTTGATGTTTTTAGGCGTGATATCAATACGGCAGCGCTAACGAACGTCGGTGTTTTTAATACCGATACGGCGGGTGCGACGATGCGGTTTGGTATTCCCATTGCAGAAAACGATATCGTATCGCTTGGTGTTGGCGGTGAATATACCCATATTGACCTAAAAAATAATAGTCCTCAACGATATAAAGATTTTGTAGAAGGAACCCAAGACAGGTTTGATGATAAAGGAAATTTAATCAAGGGCACAAAAGGGTTTGGGAGTTCCGTTACAAATTTACCGCTGACCCTTCAATGGGCACGTGACAGACGTGATAGCGCAATTTGGACGACATCGGGTACAACGCATCGCTTATTTGGTGAGTTCAGTGCGCCCGTCGCTGAGATGAATTATTACAAAGTCAGTTATGAGCAAAAATGGTTTTTCCCGATTTCGCGTTTGTTCACTTTGATGGTTGATGGAGAGATTGGTTTTGGGGAAGGTTATGCGGGGGATCCCTTTCCGTTTTTCAAAAACTTCTTTGCCGGTGGTTTCAATTCAGTCCGTGGCTATAACATCAATACGTTAGGCCCTCAAGAGCAGCTACTTAATTTACAGGGAGAGCCAATAGCAAATCGTTTTGCCGTAATTGGTGCAAGTAAGCGCGCAGTAGGAACTATAGAGTTACTGTTTCCAGCTCCTTTTATGCGAGACGAAAAAACAGTGCGTCTAGCGGCTTTTTTTGATGGAGGTAACGTGGCGAATAGTTGGTCAGATTTCCTGGATTTCAATAATGATACTGGGCCATTTGCGAATATCTCATATTTTAGATTCTCGGCAGGATTGGCTGTGACTTGGATATCGCCAATGGGACCGCTCAGAGTGAGTATAGCGCAACCTTTAAACCCAAGGGATCGCGATTCATTCCACCGTGGTGATGACGTACAGCGGTTCCAATTTCAGATGGGACAACAGTTCTGAGGTACAATTGAGCGAGCAAGCCAGCAATTATATTCGTAGCACTTATCGCAGTAAGCATTATCTTTTGTTTGCTGCGAGCTTTCTATTGTTTTTATCATGCTCGATTACCCTGGCTAAAGAGGTAAAAATTGGCGTAGTAAATACTGAGAAGATTCTAAGAGAATCCGCTCCCGCAGTCAGAGCGCAGAAAAAAATTGAAAAGGAGTTTTTAACACGTGATGAGCAGCTTAAGAAAGTTGCTGCTCAAGTGCGCGAATATCAAGAACAATTAGAACGAAATAGCAAGGGTATTGCGGATGAAGAAAGAAGGGTCAAGGAACGCGAGTTAGCGAGTCTGACGCGTCAATATCAGCGTACACAACAGCAAATGAGAGAAGATCTAAATGCCCGTCAAAACGAAGAATATGGTTTGATCTTAGAGCGAGTAAATAACGCAATAAAGATTATTGCTGAGAAAGAAGGCTATGATTTAATTTTGCAGTTACAAGATTCGGTTTACCGTAGTCAGCGCATCGATATTACCAATCAAGTAATCGAATTACTTGTCGAGCAAGACGCTACACTTCCAGCTAAATCGATAAAATAGGCTAGCCTGCTAGATAGGCAAAGGAAACAATAATATGAATACTATGATGGATATCCATGAAATTTTGAAATATTTACCGCACCGTTACCCTTTAATATTAGTGGACCGAGTTATTCATTTCGAGCCTAATCAAAGGATTCTGGCGCTTAAGAATGTGTCAATTAATGAACCTTATTTTGTTGGTCATTTTCCTCATCATCCCGTGATGCCTGGCGTATTGATCGTTGAGGCGTTAGCACAAGCTGCTGCACTGCTAACCCTTAAATCTTTGAAAGCAGAGAATGACAAGAATCAAGTTTATTATTTTGTTGGAATTGATGGTGTTCGGTTTAAAAAACCTGTGATGGCAGGTGATCAGCTAATGCTAACGGTAGAGATAGCGAGGCAAATTAAAGGGGTCTGGAAGTTTCAGGCGCATGCTGATGTGGATGGGCAACGTGTAACGGATGCAGAATTAATGTGTACGGCCAGGGCGATTGATTAGTAGGTATAAAATCGCTGATAGACTAAATGATGGGCGAACCGACCTGGGTCTGTGGCGTTGATGAAGCTGGAAGAGGTCCGCTAGCGGGCCCAGTTTACGCGGCGAGCGTTATTTTAGGCGCTGATTGCTCAATTCAAGGTCTAAAAGATTCTAAATTACTCAGTGACAAGAAGCGCCAGTCACTTACCTTACTAATCAAGCAACATGCTAAAGCATGGTCAATTGCTTCTGCATCGGTCGCTGAAATCGATCAACTCAATGTTTTACAAGCTAGTTTACTTGCTATGAAACGAGCGATTGAGAAACTCCCCATAATCCCAAAGATCGTGCTTGTTGATGGAAAACAAGCCCCTCAGTTGAATTGTGAAATAAGAACGATTGTAAATGGTGATCGCTTGATTCCTGAAATTTCAGCAGCATCGATCTTAGCAAAGACTGCACGTGACGCTGAGATGATAAAGCTCCATGAGCGTTTTCCAGTATATGGATTTAATCAGCATAAAGGTTACCCTACTAAAGCTCACTTTGAAGCAATTGAGCAGTATGGTATCTGTGAAATTCATCGTAGAAGCTTTTCCCCCTGTCGATGTTTCAATTAAGGTTTTGTTTTAGATTGAAATTGAGTAGTGGTTAAGAAGAAAACGGATTCACATAAATGAGTCATTGCTATTGGTTGCTGTGTTGAGGCTGATCGTTTGAACTATTTATTTACCAACCTTGATGAGGAAAATATGCTTATCGATAAAGATACTGTGGTATCGCTGCTTTTTTTTAAACTAACTAACCAGGATGGGGAAGTTATCGATGAATCGAGCACACCAGTGAGTTACCTGCACGGTGGTTATGGTGGTATGTTTCCATCCGTAGAGCTGGCTCTACAAGGTAAAGAAGCGGGTTATAACCTATCTTTATTGATGGAGCCAGAAGAGACATTTGGAGAATATGATAGCGAATTGGTTCGGGTAGAGCCCAGGAATGCTTTTCCTGATAATGTTCAGAAAGGAATGCAGTTTGAAGGGGGCGTGAATGATTCTGAAGATCAATTGGTTTATACAGTGATGGATGTTACGGATGATATCGTTGTGGTTGATGGCAACCATCCCTTAGCAGGTATTGCATTGAAGTTTGAGTGCTCAGTGATGGATGTGCGGGCAGCGACGCTGGAGGAAATGTCGCATGGCCATGTTCATGGCCCCCATGGACATCATCATTGAAATCCAATCGTGTATACCAATATCACCCAACATTCTCCAGTTTTACCTTATGAATAAAGGGTTGCAAACAGATTTGGGTGATATCTGGAAGCATAGGTAACATTGCAAAAATATAGATAGAATTTATGGGTAGCTTTCGAAGTCTGAATCTGTCACGCCAACGATGAAGCTGGCAGAAGCTTTTAAACTAAAGTTCTCTACTGTAAGCTGTCATCAAAAAAAATGGGGGGATTACCCTCTACAATCGCTTAAATCCCTTAATTAATGCTATTAGATAAAAATAAGAAAATCTAAACATCAGATTGTTCTGATTATTCTTCCACCAATGCTTCAAACCGCTGCACTAAATAATCGATCAGGCTCCGTACTGACGGCAATAAGCCACGACGCGAGGGAAATACAGCATGGATTATTTCACGCCGTGGTACCCACTCTGGGATTAACCGGATCAGATTACCTTGGATGAGCTCCTCTCGAACCATCATGGTAGGTAATTGTACGATGCCGACTCCGGCCAGCGCTGCATTACGTAACGCAATCATATCGCTGGTCACCAGTCGTGGCGTATGATGAAGTGTTACTTGCTTTCCATCCTTTCCAAACAGAATCCAGGCATGCTTCTGCTGAAAAGGCCCCAACCCCAAGCTTGGCCATTGGGTCAAATCAGTAGGTTCTCTAGGAACGTTATGAAACAAAAAAAGAGCAGGGTTGGCCACCAAGCACTGGCCACGATCCGCCAATACGCGCATCACCAAGTTACTGTCTTCCAACGGTGATGGACGAACTCGGATAACCAAATCAATCGCTTCTTCAATGGGGTCAACAACGCGATTAGTCGCTTCCAGATGTACTGTAACCTGTGGGTGGTTGACCATAAAATCAGCCAGCATGGTGTCTATATGTGCATGTAGCAACGCCACTGGACAAGTCATCCGAACAACGCCACGCGGTTCTGCGCGCGTTGCATTAATGGCATCCTGAGCTGCTTCGGCTTCCACCAACATCGCTTTGCAATGTTCATAATACGTTTGACCAATTTCAGTCACTGAAAAATGCCGAGTAGAGCGTTGGATCAGACGAACCCCTAATTTTTCTTCAAGCAGAGCAATGCGACGGCTTAGCTTCGATTTCGGAATGTTAAGGGCGCGGCTTGCCGGAGAAAAACCGCCATAGTCGACAGCCTGAACATAATAGTAAAGATCATTAAGATCATGCATTGGGGAGGGCTCTGTTGTTCCAAGAATAGAACGATGATAACTATTTTATGATCTATTCAAATGATTGGCTTGGCTATACACTGATATCTACACAAATATAGAAAATAACACAAGGAGATTATGATGAAAAATATTCTTGGTGTTTATGATGCACCTGCACCTCATTGGGTAGGAAATGGTTTTCCAGTGAAATCTCTATTTTCCTATCGGAATCATGGAAAATTACTCAGCCCGTTTTTATTGCTCGATTATGCAGGTCCTGCTGATTTTGCACCGGCCGAACATCCGCGCGGTGTGGGACAACACCCTCATCGTGGGTTCGAAACGGTCACGATCGTTTATCAGGGTGAAGTGGCGCATCGGGATTCTACAGGCCAAGGAGGCGCAATTGGACCTGGAGATGTGCAATGGATGACTGCCGGCGCAGGTATTCTGCATGAAGAATTTCACTCCGAGTCTTTTACACATTCGGGCGGTTCGTTAGAGATGGTGCAATTGTGGGTCAATTTGCCCGCCAAGGACAAGATGACTACGCCGGGCTACCAAGCCATCCTCAATGCAGATATTCCAACCATTGCTTTGCCTGAAAGTGCTGGTACGGTACGTGTCATCTCTGGAAATTACCAAGGCCACACAGGGCCTGCACGCACCTTTACTCCCATGAATGTTTGGGATTTGCGTTTGAGTCAAGGAAAAAGAACGGAATTATCGTTACCAGATGGCTGGAATGCCGCACTCATTATTTTACACGGCACAGTATCGGTCAATAACGGCTCAGTGGCACAAGAAGCGCAAGTAGTCATGTTTGATCGGCCTGGTAGCGTGCTATCGATTGAAGCACAAGAAGATGCTGTAGTGCTCTTGCTGAGCGGCGAACCGATTGATGAACCAGTTGTTGGTCAAGGTCCTTTTGTGATGAATACGCAAAAAGAAATTGATCAAGCAATTGTAGATTTTAATAGTGGTCATTTCGGGCAGCTATCTTGTTAGGGAAACGCTGATTAATTGACTGTACGAGCGAATCACTTCGTTGCGCGGTACTCGCTCCCTCGCCTATCATGTTGATATGTCTCGGTTGCTGCGTTCTGTGCGCCTCGTGCTTCATCTCGTTCACCGAATTAATCAGCGTTTCCTTAGCTTGAATATAGTTATTACATTTGCAACATTCATTTACAGGAGAAACATATGAGCACCCCGGCTAATTTCGACGGAAAAACTCCGATTATCGATCCAAACGATGCTTTAATGCTGTTGATCGATCATCAGAGCGGTTTATTTCAGATTGTTAAAGATATTCCTATTCCTCAATTGAGAGCTAACGTAGTTGCTCTGGCTAAGGCAGCCACTATTGGAAAGATCCCTGTCATTACCTCAGCATCGGTTCCGCAGGGTCCAAACGGCCCGCTCATCCCGGAGGTCCATCAGTATGCGCCTCATGCCAAATATGTTGCCCGCCGTGGCGAAATCAATGTGTGGGACAGCCCTGATTTTCTTGCCGCAATCAAGGCGACTCAACGCAAAACATTGATCGTTGCCGGCACCCTTACCAGTGTATGCCTGGCTTTTCCTTGTATCAGCGCGGTTAACGCCGGATACAAAGTTTTCGCGGTAATCGATGCTTCTGGAAGCGTATCCAATCTGGCAACAGATTTGACTATTGCTCGATTAGCACAGGCAGGCGTAGTGCCTATTGATACGGTAGCCGTACTCTCTGAGTTGCAGAAATCATGGGCAGGATCAAATGCTTCGGAGTGGGCAAGCGCATACTCAGGTGCCATGCCACATTATCAGTTATTGATCGAGAGCTACCTAAAAGCCCAGCAAGTTGCAAAAGATGGCGAAGCGATGGATTCCGAACGCTGATATTGCATCCAGATGAAAGCATTTAACAAAAAGCGCTTTTGATCATCGTTTTGCTAAAACTGAACTCACCAATTATATATACGGAGAAATAAAATGAATAAACCTTATCAGCGCCTCGATAAAAATAATGCTGTCGTCGCTTTAGTCGACCATCAGGCGGGATTACTATCCTTGGTGCGCGATTTCGAACCGGATAGATTCAAGAACAATGTACTGGCTTTAGCTGATCTTGCCAAATATTTCAAATTGCCAACCATACTGACCACCAGTTTTGAAGATGGCCCCAATGGTCCGTTGGTTCCTGAATTAAAACAAATTTTCCCAGATGCCCCATATATCGCGCGGCCAGGACAAATTAACGCTTGGGATAACGAGGATTTTGTCAAAGCCATTAAAGCAACAGGCAAAAAACAGCTGATCATTGCGGGTGTTGTTACAGAAGTTTGTGTCGCTTTTCCAGCGCTTTCGGCTCTGGAAGAAGGTTTTCAGGTATTTGTTGTGACCGATGCATCGGGAACTTTTAATGAGGTGGCTCGCGAAGCTGCTTGGAGTCGCATGGCTGAATCGGGTGCACAATTGATGAGCTGGTTTGGCGTTGCTTGCGAACTGCATCGTGACTGGAGAAATGACATTGAAGGTCTTGGCGCATTATTCTCTAATCATATTCCTGATTATCGTAATCTTTTTACATCCTATATTGCAATCAACGCCAAGAAGTAAATGAGTTGAGAAGTAGCTGACCGGCGTGGCTAAGCTGAGCTTAGCCACAAAGGATAGGCGGTTTCAATTCAATGATGCTTTAATCAATTAACCAGACGACAATGGAAGCGCTTAGTTATGCCGAAATCACATGAAATCAATGTACTGGGTATCTCCGGTAGTTTACGAAAGGGCTCTTACAATACTGCTCTTCTGCGGGAAGCAATGCATCTCGCACCTAACAGCATGCATATCACCATTGCGGATATCTCAGAAATCCCAGTCTATAATGAAGATGTCTACGCTACCGGGTTTCCTCCAGCAGTCGAACATTTGCGTGAGCAGATTCGATCCGCTGATGCGCTACTTTTCGTAACACCGGAATATAACTACTCAATGCCCGGCGTATTAAAAAATATGATTGATTGGGTATCACGCCCGCCTGAGCAGCCATTTTCTGGAAAACCAGCGGCTGTAATGGGTGCAAGTATGGGACGATTCGGTACAGTACGCGCTCAGAATCACTTGCGTCAAAGTGTAGTGTACTTGGATGTAAGGTTACTTAATCAGCCAGAAGTCATGATTGCTAGTGCGCAAAATGTCTTTGACCAAAGTGGTCAATTAACGGATGAATCGACACGAGGATACATTCGAAAATTGCTTGAAGCACTGCGCTATTGGACTCTCACGCTCAGGAAATAATGTCTCAACTTTATTAAATACCATTCATATAAAATCCGGGACGCTCTCAGCTACTGTTGTAGTGTTAGAAACAGACTCAAAATACTCACTCATTAAGCATAAACTATGTTTTTCCGCCTATTTTTGTTATGCCACTCTACTCGGAATGGGAATCTCGTTCATACCTTCGATCCAGGCGCAAGAATTACCCCCTGCTCAACTCCAGAAAGCGGTTATTACTGGCGCTCAGTCAGCCGCGGAAAATAATCTACACACAGCTACCGATTATTTCAATTCTCCTTTATCTGAAAACGTGAAACTCGTAGCTGCCCCAAAAGCCGTAGCAACACCACGTGTTTTACCGCCATTCAAATCATTGCGCTATGACGAGGATTACCGCTATCTCCAAGATCGTGATCATCGTTCCGATTTTTGGGATCCCATTAAATATATCCCCATTAGAGGTCGGAAAGATTGGTTCCTCTCGATCGGGGGCGAGATGCGGCAACGATACGAGTTTTATCACAATCCAAACTTTGGGAGCGGCCCGGCAAACAGTCGTGAGAACAACGACTATTTGCTGCAACGATATCTCGTGCACGGTGATCTCCATTTGGGGCGGTACTTTCGAATTTTTGGGCAGTTCATGGCAAGTCTTGAAAATGGCCGTATCGGTGGACCACGCCCAGAAGTTGATCGAAATACTTTTGATCTGCATCAAGGATTCATAGATTTTGTCACTCTATTTACTGATGCCCTATCCATTACTTGGCGACTAGGGCGTCAGGAGCTTGAATATGGCTCAGGGCGGCTTATTTCAGCCCGTGAAGTTCCAAACACCCGCCGCTCATTCGATGCTGCTCGCGTATTGTTTCGGATGGACAAGTGGGCGATTGACGGATTCTGGGGTAAACCGGTTCGCAATCGTTTCGGTGTCTTCGATGATGATCCAGATCCGAACAAGTCCCTGTGGGGCGTGTATGCGGTTCGCCCTAATTCGGTTTTGCCTGATGGACACATTGATTTGTATTACCTTGGTTTTGAGAATAAACACGGCGTGTTTGCTCAAGGCACAGAGCATGAATTGCGCCACACTCTTGGAACTCGATTATGGGGACAGCCACTGCCATGGGAATATAACGTTGAGCTTATCTGGCAATTTGGCCGGTTTGGAAGCGGAAATATTAATGCCTGGGCTGTAGCGACTAACGCGCGTTACAACTTGAGTAATTGGCTATTTCGTCCTCGATTAGGATTAACGGTTGATATTACCAGCGGGGACCAAAATCCAAATTCAGCCAATCTCCAGACGTATAACCCGCTTTTTCCAACAGGAGCATATTTTAATGTCGCGGATCTGTTGGGGCCATCGAATTTTATTCATGTGCATCCATCTATAGATTTATATTTTAGTGAAAAGCTTAGAGCTACACTGGATTGGGGATTCTTTTGGCGAGAAAGTGTAAATGACGCACCTTATTCAATCGCGACTTTCCCAATCCGCTCAATCCAGGTCGGCCGAGAGCAATTTTCGGGCAGCTCTCCCGCTGTAACCTTGATCTGGGATTTCACCAGAAACATCACGATGTTAGCCAGCTACGTCCACTTCTTTCCAGGACCGTTTTTTGGTGCCAGCACAGTGAGTAAGCCGGTCGATTTTTTTACAACTTGGCTAACCTATAAATTCTAGTTCCGCAATATAGCGCATAAAAAATAAGCAAAATTACTATCTTCAAAATTACGTTGATCGCTTGATTGGGATATATAAGGAACATGACAAAAAATATAGAAACACCCTTTATGCTATTAAATCAAAAAATAGCTATACTTAAACGAAAAGAAAAACGTGATAAATCTCACGATTATTGACGAGTACTGGTGAGTATCAAATTAATGAACCAGTCCTGCAAAAATACTGCTAGACCACATTCTCCGACCAGCAAATCATCAATTTCTTGTCACTGAGGTTGAATGCATGTTTCAAATACAGCAGCGAAGCCATCAACCGAATCGGCAATCGCGGCTACTCTGCAGCACTCACACCCCCGCCAGCAATTACCAGTATTGTGTCGAACAGATCATCCGATCTCCACCACTTCGTCTTGACGGTTCTTTCGCTCAAAAGCTGGTGCAAGCGCTGCTTTGATCTGGGGCCACGGCAATCGATTTGCCAACACCGCCAAGGAATGGCGCAGATCAATCATCTGGTCTAGACGTGCATGAGAAAAATCAGCGGTCGGCATTTGAGTTTCCCCTCACTCCTTCAGGTTTTGATGCCTCTATTATAATCTTCCAGGGGTTTCAGCATTTGCTAATCCGCATGAATTCCAATATTTATAGGGTATCCAAGCGTTTTTCAGGACCGATTATTTACTCTGGCTCCTTTATTCCGCTTGAACGGATTGTTAGCGTACAACTAGGTATATGCCAAGTAAAAAATCGATGCAATCAAGCAGATACCGATGAGTATCCCTGCCATCGTCGCTTTTTGCTTATTGCGGAAAAATGGTAAGAGAGGGATCAAAGCCATAAGAATGCAAACGATACCAAATGAGATGGCATCTGAACCCAACAGTGGCTCAGCTAGGCCGAAGCGGGTGGATCGTTCTGGCGCATATCTAGTAACAACTGCAGTCAGGCCAATAACGGCCAAGGTGACGCTTGTTGCGATGAGGCAAAGCCTTGCAATCAATGACAATGATGATGGATTTTTAGCCATAGCCGTGGTCTGGAAGGACGAGGATAGAAACTGCACCTCCAGCATCAAGGTGTTTTCTGAGGTTAGGCGTCACCACTGAACACAGAGCCGTATTTGTTCCAATCTACTGCCGGTACGGTGCCGAGGCTCTGCAGGCGATCCAATAGTCCGAACAAGAAGACAGCAAGAGACCCGTGGCACTCGCTCAGAGTAAGGGCACCGTTGGAAATTTGGAATGCGCGATCTGACAGTGCTATTCCGCAATCAAGGGCGCGCTCGTCTTTCAGGCCGCCAACGGCCTCTGCAAAGCTGGGGCTCTTGCAGCCATCTACCCAGTCGACGCCAGCTGAAACGATACCAGCCAGAATCGAGAAGAGAGCCTTCGGAGGATACTCGCCACCCGCGTGCCTGATTGGGACGCTCGTTCGCTCAAGTCGACGCACAGATGCCGCTTTATCGCCCGCATATTCAAGGTACTGCTTGCTAATCACGGGTTTCGCCTCCAGAACTGCATAGACCGCTTCCGCCGGAACGAATCTGTGCGACTGCTGATCTAGAAGCGTTGGCGTGTACTGTGGATCAAAGATGATAATGTCGATTTGGTCGCTAGTCGCTCCGTTCGAATCAACGACTATGCCTTGGGCTACTGCGTATCGATTCGGAAGATACTTCCGCAGAACTTCTATGAAGTGAAGTTCGTTCACCTCGCCCATAACACCGCTATGTGTGATCGACTTGCTGGACAGTTCCAGTTTGAGGCGAAGGACTTCTTGCTCTGCGGCGAATGCTTCGCGTAGGAACCGCTTGCCGTCGATATCTGATGCGTTCTTGGCTTTGTTCATGTCACCAAACAATCTCTTCCCATGTTCTCTTTCCGAGGGAAACTGCGGCCTGCAAAGCAATCGCTGCCTTTTCTGAGGCAGTGCAGTCCTCCGATACTACGTTGTTCGTGTTTGCTGGATCAATGAAGCGGGCGGATTTGATGTTGTCGCGCAGATACTCAAGAGAGTGCCAAACATTGGTCGCGATGTCCCCATGGCGTGCGTAGTGCAAGGCATCGAGGACAGCAAGCTCAAGGTAGAACGAGGGAAAACGCAGACTATGGCGAGTCCGCCAAGTCTTAAGCAATCGAATCTCGTCGGTGCGGCCGCTACCGGAGACGAGCGTGATGTGCGTTTGCACGTCCGTCTTCGTCCAACTTCCCGTCCGATTTCTGTACAGGCTGTGCTCGTTGCCGTACTGCGATTGGCGCCGACCTGGCACGAGGTCAATCGAGTATCCATTGACCGTGGTTCCTACTGAGACGTCTTGCTTGCGGACAGGAAATCCCGCGGTTGAAACGGCACCGCAGAGTGTTTCGTACATGTCAGCGAGAGTGCCCGGCGTTGTCGAACTGAGCGACAGGAAAATGTCGGCATCTGTTGAGAGCGAGATGCCGGTTCCCTTCGCAAGCGAGCCCGAGAACTCAGCCTTGTTGAGGAAGCCGTTGCTCCACTTTTCGAGCACCGGATAGATCTGGTTCCCAGCTACCTTCGCGCCGTCCGCGTTGACCGCGTACTTCTGAACGAGACCGCGCAGATATTCTTCAGCGGACACGGCACCTCCCGAGTATGTTTGTGACGCCTAACTAGAATTAGACGTCCGAAATGACGCAATATATTACGTCACAAATGAAATCTAATACGGAATCGTTCATGGTATCTCCTTATGCTTTCAAATAACTTCCCAATTTAGCTATCATTATAACGAGACTATTTAGCACCACAAATGGAATGAGCATTTTGTAAAGCAAACAAAAAAACTGCCCCAGTTTGTCGTACAAGATTTGTCCAGTTGTATACGAGACCCGAAAGGAGCTGCAATCCTTGTCATCTATTGCATACCCGGAATGATAGGTTCCTATCATTCTATGGTCAGAACTTGATGTTTTAGCTAACCATTCACTTTTGAAGGTAGCTCTAAGAAACTAGATTGCTGGATTGGTTTTTATTAGCGATCATGGTTAATCCTATTCATCCTCATTGTTCATCGAGTAATGATTTTAGCTTATAGAGTTCCGTTAATGCTTCCCTGGGGCTGAGTTCATCGGGTTTTAATGTATTTAAATGACTAATCACAGGATGAGAGAGGGGGGGTGAGTCAATCGCCTCATCCTGATTGATCGCTGAAAAGAGATCGGGTTGTAGGGTTTGATTATTCGCTTCTCGTTCCAAATGGGCCAGAATTTTCTTGGCTTCCTTTATGACTGGTTTGGGAACTCCAGCCAGCTCTGCAACATGGATGCCATAACTTTGGCTTGCGGGTCCCTCATTGAGGGTATGCAAGAACACGATCCGATTTTGATATTCGACAACCCCTAAATGAACATTTGCGATTCGTTCCAATTCGTTAACAAGATTCGTCAATTCAAAATAATGGGTTGCAAATAGTGTATAGCTTTGACTTTTCCTTGATAAGTATCGAGCAATCGCAAAAGCAAGCGCTAACCCGTCGAATGTAGAAGTCCCGCGGCCTATCTCATCGACTAGTACGAGACTTTGAGGCGTTGCATAATTGAGAATATTGGCCATTTCAGTCATTTCAACCATGAATGTCGACCGTCCTCCTGCTAAATCATCAGCAGCGCCGATTCGAGTGAAAATCTGATCAATAGGACCGATACGCGCATAATTTGCTGGTACGAAGCTACCGCAATGTGCCAATAGCAGGATGAGCGCTGTTTGGCGCATATAGGTTGATTTACCTCCCATATTAGGACCGGTGATGATTAGCATTTTTTTATCGTTGATCGACGCACCTAAACTTAAGTGATTCGCAATATATTGATCGACTTGGGTTTCTACCACCGGGTGGCGTCCATCTTGAATTGCGATGACTGCTTCTTCAGTCAGGTCGGGTGCGACATAATTAAGGGTTTCAGCTCTTTCGGCAAAAGTACTTAAAACATCGATTTCAGCAAGACTCCGAGCGATTTGTTGCAAGTGCGCGATGAATGAGATCAGTTGTTCCAATAGTGCTTCATATAGCAGCTTTTCTCTGGCCATGGCTTTATCTTTGGCTGCTAAGGCTCTGTTTTCAAACGCTTGTAATTCAGGCGTGATATAGCGCTCAGTGTTCTTGAGTGTTTGCCGACGGCGATAATCTGCCGGGATTTTATCGGTATGAGTATGGGTAACCTCAATATAGAATCCATGGACCCGATTGTATTCAACTTTAAGCGTGGGAATTCCCGTTCGTGTTTTTTCTCTCGTTTCAAGCTGTAATAAAAATTCTCCACAATTACTATGAAGCATCCTTAGTTCATCAAGTTCTTCATCAAATCCCTCAGCGATTACCCCCCCTTCTCGTAATAATAGAGCCGGTTCAAGTTGTAAGGATTGTCGTAATAGCTTGACCAGATTGGTATCTGGCATTAAAAAATTTGCTAATTGAGTAAGATGCGCATTGAGATGATTGGCAATGGTTTCAGCGATCTCTGGAAGCGTAATTAAACTGTCACGTAAGCTGGATAGATCGCGCGGCCTTGCTGATTTAAGTGCAATGCGGGTGGCAATGCGTTCGATATCCGCTAATGGTCTAAGAAGTTGCTTGAGCTTAATATAGTAGGGCGCACTTTTTATATTATTCTTTAGAAAGGCTACACTTTCCAAACGATTTTTAATCATCACATCGTTTCTGAGTGGATGATGGAGCCAGTATTTGAGTAAGCGGCTCCCCATATTGGTAGCGCAAGTGTCTAATAGCGATATTAAAGTGGGAGAGGTCTCTCCACTCAATGTTTCTGAAATCTCAAGGTTCTTACGTGTGACAGCATCCATGCGGATATAAAAGCTATCTTGTTCTACTTTCAATCCTTTGATATGTGTAAGATGAGTCCCTTGGGTAAGGTATAGATAATGGTAAAGCGCACCAGCTGCTTGCAGTGCTGCATGCAGCTGATCACAACCAAACCCCGAAAGATCATGAGTCTGAAATAGCTCCGTTAAATTTCGTACAGCGCTATCAAAATCAAATTGGTTTGATGGGAGTTGTCTGAGTGCTCCATATTCTTTGAGACTAGTCGGAATATCGAATGATTCTGGAACGAGTATTTCAGCAGGTTGAATACGCTCAATCTCACTGATTAAATTGTCTAGCGTTGTTTCGAGAACCCAGAATTGGCCTGCAGCTAAATTGAGCCATGCGAGACCTAATACAGATTTATGATATGCCAAGGCCACCAGAATACTATCTGATTTCCCATCGAGTAATGCTGCGTCCGTTAGTGTTCCGGGTGTAATAATCCGAGCTACTTCGCGTGCGACAGGGCCTTTGCTGGTTGCAGGGTCACCCACTTGTTCGCAAATGGCGATTGATTCTCCTAATTTGACTAATTTAGCGAGATAGTGCTCTACTGCATGATAAGGAACACCTGCCATTTTGATCGGCTCTCCAGCGGACGCGCCTCGGTGTGTCAGCGTAATATCCAGAAGCTTGGCGGCTTTCTCCGCATCTTCGTAAAATAATTCGTAAAAATCTCCCATGCGGTAGAACAATAGTTTGTCTGCATGTTGAGCTTTGATGCGAAGATACTGCTGCATCATGGGAGTATGTTTACTTTCTATATCCATTGGTTAGCTGTTAATTTGAGGCACTTGATTACGAGAGGGAAGATATCATTTGAAGTATCAACATCTCCTGACGACTGATATCTTGTTGACGCAATGGTTAGATCAATATCTGATTATTTTTAATTGAAATCGAATCGCTAAAAGATAGCTTGGTCTTACCATCCATTAGCATAAATTGTCATCAAATTGCTGGCATTATCAAAAAATTTAGTAATTCCGTGTCGATTAAATCTCAATTCGTCTAATTCTGCGAGACGGTTAGGTGTTATTTCCTTCAAGTCGAAATCAAATTGGATTAATGGCGCTGCGTGCTTTGAATTAATATAAAATTTCCCTGTTTCATCGGTGTTGGAAACTGGGTCATGAATATCACCGAGAACGTAGATTAAATCATTTAGTACTGATTCTGGTAGTGATACGGGATTGTCATCAAAGAAATCATCTGGCACTGGTGCAGAATTAAATGCAAATGTTTTTAAACCTAAAACAGCTCCAACGGCTTGTGCTAAACCGCCACCAAGAGAGTGTCCTGTTACCGTAATGTTGCGATTGGGATAACGATTCACAATATCTCTACCATAATTAATAGCGTGTTTGAACTGGGCATCATCAAATCCGAAAGTTAGTGCCGTATCAGTAGCTAAATCACGTAGATATTCTTTTGTTTCATTTAGGCTGCAGGGAAAATCACAGGCTTCCGTACCACGGTAAGCAAGTACGAGCTCGAAGGTTTCACGGTGCTGATAAACGCCAGCTTGCATACCTGAATCCCGGCTGATTTTATCGATCAAATCCCACTGATCAACGGGGGTGTTATCAAAATCGTAAATCGCATCAGAAAGTCGTGCGTAAGGAAGAGATATACCCAACGCATCAACAGCACGCCGCTCAGTAGAATTAAGCATTCCATAGGGTTTCCAAGTGCTTCTTGGGACATAGCCCGGATTAATGTAAATCGATATCGAATCAAGATTAAATAGATAAGAACTGCTATCAGGAGCCAGTGTCAAGTTGACGGAGTAGCGTTCAGTACCAAATTGTCTAGGAATGTCTACTTTAGGTATTACTAGCGTGCCATTCTCGGTTGAAAAAGAAGGGCTGCCCAGTTGTTCGGGGGTAGTATCTAACTCTGCGTGGATCAAGCTAAATTGGTTGGGATTATCAGAACCAAGCCATTGCAGAGAAGCCTCATAGAGTTGAATACTACTTTGATCAATTACCTTTACTTGCTGTAAACAAACTAGGCCGGTTGAAGCAATGTAAATTGCAGATGTTGAGTATTGCGTACAATTGGAAGTAGAAGCAAAGCCGGGATTGCTAACAAGCGCTAAACTCATTAACACTAAATAGTATTTCTTAATTCCATTCATACAGTCTATTTTTTCCATAAAATTGAATCGTTGGGTATTGGGCTAAGACAACTGCAATCATTGAAATCATGCTTAGCTGTTTAAAGAGATAGTCAGATTTTACTAAACTTTGAGGTGAACTTAGTAATGTTTCACGGATTACAAAAAAATCTAGAATACTCTCGGTAAGAATCCTGGACTCAATGTTTTTACAAGTAATTCGAGCAAGCATTATGATTTAAATTGCTTTATGTCTTGATTACACCGCTTCATTTTTATCGCTATCAACGGTATTCCGTGCGTTGCAGCGATTATTAAGGTATTGGTTTTTATACCGTTACATGTTTCTCCCCTTTTTCTCAAGCAATCACAATTGTGATAACCACCAGAAGTGTGATTCTGGCGGCACGCCAATTAGAAACAAGAATTGCATTACCACAGTATCTTCAAAATCAGATTTTTCTATCGAGAGGTGATCAGAAATTATGTTTAGTGAAGAAAATGAAATGTCGACTGGAGAATTTTTAATACAATTTTCCCCCGAAATGACATTGGTTGAGCAAGTTTTATTACTTGAACAAAACAATGCTGAGTTCATAAAACCTGTTATGCCGACGAGCCCGAACTTAGTATTGGCCAAAGTTAAAGACTCCTTTTCACTTGATTTTACTTTAAATTCACTGAGCAGCCATTCAAACGTTAGATTTGTAGAACAAAATTCGGTTGTTAGAATTGAATCGATAAGTGATGATACTTATTACACCAATGGCAGCCTCTGGGGTATGTATGGTGATCTATCAACGCCAGCCAATATATATGGAAGCCAAGCGAACGAGGCTTGGAATACTGGATTTGTCGGTACCACCAAGACCGTTCTTGGGGTAATTGATACTGGCATTGATTATACCCACCCAGATCTTTTCCAAAATATCTGGATTAACCAGAAAGAGATTAGTGCCACGCTGCGTGGATCGCTTACTGATGTAGATACAGATGGAACAATAAGTTTTGTTGATTTGAATCATGCAGCAAATGTTACATATGTCAGCGATTTGAATAATAACGGTCGTATCGATGCAGGTGATTTGCTAGCAGATTCACGCTGGGAAGATGGTAACGATCTTGATTCAAACGGATACATTGATGATATTGTTGGGTGGGATTTTGTTAATAATGATAATAACCCAATGGATGATGCGCAGCATGGTACACATGTGGCCGGTACGATCGGTGCAGTGGGGGGTAATGGGGCAGGTGTAGTGGGGATTAATTGGAATATTCAGATGATACCACTGAAGGCACTGGGCCCCTCTGGCGGAACGTCTTTAACAACCACTGCCGCGATAGACTATTATACTAATGCAAGTTTAGCCGTAGGGACCGGTCAAAATTTTGTAGGAACTAACAATTCTTGGGGGGGAAGTGGTTACTCACAAAGTAGCTATAATGCGGTAGTAAGAACAGCATTAGCTGGTAATCTTTTTATTGCTGCCGCTGGAAATAATGGCCTGAATACCAACACATCCGCAAATTACCCATCAAATTTTAATACTACTGCTGCAGCGGGTTTTGACGCAGTTGTTTCGGTGGCGGCGTTAACAAGTTCAGGAGCGTTGGCATCTTTCTCAAACTATGGCAACGTAACAGTAGATCTAGCTGCTCCGGGCCAGAGTATCTATTCAACAGTTCCTGGTAATGGCTATGCGGCATTACAAGGGACTTCTATGGCTGCACCGCATGTAGCGGGGGCAGTTGCTCTGTACGCTTCCGCACTACCATCGGCGACACCCCAGCAGATCCTGAGTGCATTATTTAACTCAGCGACACCGACAAGTTCTTTAATCACCACGACGGTTACGGGAGGACGGTTAGATATTGGAACACTAATGGCTGGCGTTACGCCCCCAAGTGGCGTGACTGTGGCAGGTGGAACCTATACAGGCACGACCGCCAATAACATCATGAATGGTGGTGCAGGTAATGACATTCTTTATGGATTGGCAGGAAATGACAAATTAAACGGGTTAGCGGGTAGTGACATCCTCGAAGGAGGGGTTGGAGCCGATACGCTTTATGGAGGCGAGGGAGCGGATATCTACCTTTTCTTACTTGCAACAGACCATAAAGCAGCAGAAATTTTTGATTCTGGAACAACGGGTATCGATGAAATACGATTTGCTGCAACAACGAGTGGTACTTTGACGCTTTATGCCGGCGATGTGGGAATAGAAAAAGTTGTCATGGGAACAGGGTTGGCGACAAACGCTGTGACATCAAGCACAGCAGCACTTAATGTCAATGCAAATGCAGTCACGAATTCACTCCAAATTATAGGTAACGCAGGTATAAATACCATTACAGGTACTGCTTACGCTGACCAGTTGAACGGTATGGATGGAGGGGATATTTATATAATTAACGCAGCAACTCACCACAGCATTGCTGAAATCACCGATACTGGAGCTACGGGTAACGATGAGGTGCGTTTCTCAGCACTTGCGCCAAGTACACTAACTTTATTTTCAGGTGATACAGGTATCGAACGGGTAACATTAACTGGAACTGCTGCACTAAATATCAATGCAGCGTCTGTCGCTAATGGCCTCGCTATCCTGGGAAATGCAGCGACAAATGTTTTAGTAGGTACTAATTTTGTTGATAGCTTAAATGGTGGGAGCGGCTCCGATATCTACTTAATAAACTCAGCAGCGGAGCATAGCCAGGCAGAAATTAATGATAACGGCAGCGGCGGTACCGATGAGATACGATTTGCTACGACGAGCGGTAGTATTCTAACTTTGTATGCTGGAGATATTGGAATTGAACGGGCTGTAATTGGAACAGGTATGAATAGCACGGCAGATACTTCAGGAACGATATCGGCCGGTATTGATGCCAGTCTTGCCGTTAAAGGTCTGAGTATCATCGGTAATGCAGGAGCGAATTCACTCAAAGGTAGCGCTTTGAATGATGTCATTCTCGGTGGGTTAGGCACTGATACTCTTCTTGGTCATGAAGGTTCGGATATCTATATTATGGAAAAACCGACTGATCATTCCTCAGCAGAAATCAATGATAGCGGGAATGTAGGTGTTGATGAGATCAGGTTCTCGGCGAGTATTGCTGGAACATTAACTTTGTTCTCAGGTGATATCGGGATAGAGCAAGTTGTCATTGGAACAGGAACTGCTGCCACAGCTGTTACGACAGGTACCGCAGCGCTGAATGTTAATGCTGCTGCACTCCTTTCTCCTGTAATGATTACCGGAAATGCTGGAAATAATATACTGACGGCAACAACGGGTAATGATACGTTGAACGGAGGCGCCGGTAACGATATCTTGAAAGGAGGTGAAGGTTCGGATATTTATTTAATTTCTTCTGCGATTGATCATAGCATTGCTGAGATCGAGGATAATGGTTCAAGTGGAATCGATGAAATTCGGTTTGGTGCTTCAGTAGCAAGCACCTTAACTGTTTTTGCTGGGAACATCGGTGTGGAACGAGTTGTGATTGGAACTGGGACAGCCTCAAATGCCATAAGCTCAGGTACTGCCGCGCTTCGTGTTAACGCCAGTAGTGCTGCAAATGCACTTTCCATCATAGGGAACGCGGGGAACAACGCTATTACTGGGACGGCTTTTAATGACGTTATCGATGGAAAAGCCGGGGCAGACATACTGGATGGTCGTAATGGATCTGATATTTATCTAATCAGTACAGATGTCGAACATAAATTGGCTGAAATTGCTGACACAGGCACATCTGGGATAGACGAAATACGTTTTGCCTCGATCGTGGTTAATGCCACATTGATACTTTATGCAGGCGATACAGGGTTAGAACGGGTGGTCATCGGTACTGGGACCGACAGTGTTGCCAATACAGCGGCGATGACAGCACTAAATATTAATGCAAGTGCCGCAGCTAATGCATTGATTATTATTGGGAACGCTGGTGATAATTTAATTACCGGGACAGCCTATCGGGATCAGCTGAATGGTGGGGATGGTTCCGATATTTATATCATCAGTACAGCAGCCCATCATGCACAAGCGGAAATAGCTGATGCCGGAAATATGGGGACAGATGAGGTACGTTTTGCCGCTACAATCGCCAGTACGCTGACACTTTTTGCCGGCGATACTGGCATTGACCAGGTTGTTATTGGTACAGGTACAAAAACTAGCGCTATTACTACTGGTACAACTGCACTCAATATTAATGCAGCAACGGTTACGAATTCCTTGAAATTAATTGGCAATAATGGTTCTAATGTCCTTACTGGAACCGCACAGGCTGACCTACTAGATGGTAGATCAGGGGTAGATAGTTTGAATGGGGGTAACGGCACTGATATTTATCTTATTTCCACTTCTGCTGAACATACTACTGCTGAAATTGCAGATTCTGGGGTATCCGGCGTGGATGAAATTCGTTTTGCTGCAACATCTGCAAGTACACTAACTTTGTTCGCTGGCGATACCGGAATTGAGAAGGTGGCCATTGGTGTAGGATCTGCTGAGACTGCTATCACCACAGGTATCTCGGCTATCAAGATCGATGCGGCAGCAGTTGGTAATAGTCTTACCATCATGGGAAATGATGGCGCAAATACGCTTATTGGTACTGCATTTGCTGATTTTTTTGATGGTAATAATGGTAACGATATGCTTACTGGTGGGACAGGAGCCGATCATTTTGTATTCGATTCCCAACCCAATAGTACGAGTAATAAAGATACGATTACCGATTTTCAGAGTGGCTCAGATGTGCTTCAATTTAATCTTAATATGTTCACTGGCTTGGGAGTTAATCCAGGTAATTTAACAAGTGAACAATTTTGGTCAGCAGCAAACGCAGTTACAGCGCATGATGCGGATGATAGATTGATTTATAATACAACCAGCGGCGGCTTATATTATGATCAAGATGGTTTAGGTGGTAATCCAGCTATACAAATTGCCTTGCTTGGAACAACGGTACATCCGACTTTGACGCATAGTGATATAGCGTTGATTTAACAGATAAGCTCTTATTTGTTAGCTTCTAAAAGCTGGGGGAGCGCAGGAAATTTCTCCCTAGCGTTCTTCAATTAGGCCATAATACTCAGGCAGCTTAAGTGTGAATGTAGCCGTCAAAAATTAGGGAGCAGGATCGTTTAATGGACTGCAAAGGTTCAGATTGTAATGATGCCTGACATGAAACAAAGTACGTTAGTTCTCGTCTGTAAGCGACCTAAAGTGGGCGTTGGCAAGCAACGATTAGCCGCTAGATTGGGTCGTGAGAAAACGCTGGTGATTGCAGAGGCGCTGCTTGATTGCGCCTTGGAGGATGCTGCTGAGTGGCAAGGGCCGATTGTCATAGCACCTGCTGATGATGTCGATTCCGAGTGGGCTGTTTCATTACTACCTGAATCAAGACAGATTGAGGTTTTTCCTCAGAAAATAGGTAATCTAGGACAACGATTAAATGCACTTGACAAGTCATTGCGTAGTGTCGGGTATTCTCAGCTAGTATACATCGGTAGTGATGCGCCTGTGCTGCAATCGTTGGATTACATCGCTTGCCAACAATCATTGCAATATCATGATACCGTATTGATTCCTGCAAGCGATGGAGGGGTAGCACTTATGGCTAGTAATCTTCATTGGCCAGCACTAGCAGATTTACCATGGAGTACTAGTCAATTAGGAAAAGCGCTTGTCGTGCGTTGCGAGGATGCTGGACGATCGGTTGCATTGCTCGAACAACGCACCGATGTGGATGAGTTTGCAGATTGTGTAAAATTAATATCAGATCTGAACGATGATCCTCGACCCGCAAGACAAGCTTTACTGAAACTCATCAAAAGCATTATTGATTCTTAAAACATCATGCCAAGCCTAAGTATTATTATTCCTTGTTATCGTGATCAAGCTCAGGTGTCGGTACTGCTTCAACAACTCAGCGCCTTATTAGTTTTACCGAGCGAGGTGATTGTAGTGGATGCGGCGAGCGATCCGGTATGTCATGCTATTTGTACTCAGTACGGTGCTCAATGGCATCGCAGTGATCCTTGCCGGGGAAAGCAGTTATTGCAAGGCGCCCAGATAGCGACAGGTAATATTCTGTGGTTTCTCCATGCGGATACTCGAGTTTCTCCCAATGCGATTTCAAGTATTACGCAGGCAGTTGAACGTGGTGCCATCGGTGGCTATTTTCGCTTTGCTTTTGATGGCCCACCTGCCTGGCCTATGTTAATTCTGGAGCCTGCAATTGCGCTCAGAAGCCGCTTTGGTACTCCTTATGGCGATCAAGGTATCTTTGTCAAGAAAGAAGCCTATTTCAAAGTAGGGGGTCATGCACCTTGGTCACTTTTCGAAGACGCTCCATTAGTGAAAGGGTTGCGTAACTTAGGGCATTTTCAGCCTTTATTAGATCCGATTTGGGTAGATTCACGGCGCTGGCAGCGCGACGGCTGGTGGCGTCGCACATTGCAGAACCGCATGTTGGCACTGAGGTTTATATTGGGTGCTTCACCTGATACATTAGCGAAATCCTACCATTCTCAATCATCTTAAAGGAGAACAATATGCAAGAGATTGTTGAAGCGTATTATGGTGAAACACTAACGTGTTCAGCTGATTTGCAGACCAATGCTTGCTGTACCGATGAGAGCCTACCAAATTATTTAAAACCCTTAATGGCCAAGATTCATCCTGAAATCGCAAATCGTTACTATGGATGCGGTCTTATAGCACCATCGCTACTAACTGGGCTGGCGGTGCTTGATCTGGGGTGTGGTGCAGGGCGTGATGCTTATCTGTTGTCACAAATGGTTGGCGAACAAGGTCAGGTCATTGGGGTTGATATGACCGGAGCGCAGTTGACTGTTGCTAATCAATATCAATCTTATCACCAAGATGCTTTTGGTTATGCAGCGAGCAATGTGCGATTTCTACAAGGTGATATCGAGCACCTTGATGAGCTTAATTTAGCCGATGAGAGTGTTGATATCATCGTCTCAAATTGTGTTATCAATCTCGCCCTTGATAAATCGGCTGTCCTACGCGAAGCCTTTCGAGTATTGAAATCGGGTGGTGAGCTCTATTTCTCGGATGTCTATAGTGATCGCCGAATACCTGCAGTGTTGGCGAACGATCCGGTTCTGTACGGCGAATGTTTAGGTGGGGCACTCTATTGGAATGATTTTTTACCCCTAGCGAAACGATGTGGATTTATCGATCCACGGCTGATAAGCGATCGACCAATCACTATTGGAAATACTTTGCTTGCAGATAAAGTAGGGAATATTCGATTCTATTCGGCAACTTACCGCTTGTTCAAGTTAAATGATCTTGAATTGGCTTGCGAAGATCACGGCCAATCTGTTGTATATCGGGGATCGATCCCGAATCATTCATATCATTTTATACTGGATAAACATCATCAGATCGAGACAGGCCGCCAATTTCCTGTCTGTGGCAACACCTTTCGCATGCTGCACGATACTCGATTCAGAGATCATTTTGATTTTTATGGAGCATTCGATCGACATTACGGTATTTTCCCAGGTTGTGGTATGGGAATCCCGTTTGATCAAGAGGATAGTCGTAAGTCTAGTAGTGGTTGTTGCTAGTCATGAGTTTACCAATTCGCGATGCCCGGAAAGGGAACATGCCGCGCTCAGATGAATGGTATCAAACACCTCAAGGTGAACCGCGTGGCTTTATCGAATCGCGTAAGCTGGAAGAAGTTTGGTTTCATACCGGTACCGCTTGTAATCTTGCTTGCTCTTTCTGCTTAGAAGGTTCCAAACCGGGAGATAATCGATTACAGCAAATACGATTTGCTGATGTAGAGCCTTTCATCCATGAAGCGCTTACGCTCGGTGTTCAACAGTTTTCGTTTACCGGAGGAGAACCGTTTGTTAATAAGGATTTTGTGCACATACTTGCAACTGCATTGTCGTATCGACCTTGTTTAGTTCTGACCAATGCAACAACGCCCCTGATCAAACGATTACATCAGCTTGCGCCGCTGTTGAAACAGCCGCACTCACTTCATTTTCGAGTGAGTCTGGATCATTTTGATGAGGTGCAACATGATGCAGGGCGCGGTCAAGGGATGTTCAAACTTGCGTTAGAGGGGATGCGGCATCTCTATGGTATGGGTTTTACCGTTTCGATTGCGCATCAAACCATTGCAAATTGCGATACAGCGACGGTTGCAAGATGCTTTGAAGAAGTACTGACGGCGCACGGTCTTCCAGGTAATTTACACCGTATCGAATTTCCTGAATTTCATCCTCCGGCATTTCAGGTTAATGCTCCGGTTATTACGTCGCATTGCATGAATACCTATCAGACTGAAGAGACCCGGCAGCGCTTCATGTGCGCTTTTAGCAGAATGGTTGTCAAGCAAGCAGAGCGTATGTGCGTTTATGCTTGTACTTTAGTCGATGATGATCCCGATTATGCATTAGCAGATACCTTAACTGATAGCTTAGCTATTCCCATTAGCCTGAAGCATCATCGCTGCTACAGCTGCTTTCGTTATGGCGCTTCGTGTAGTGAATATCGATCACCCACATCTGCTTCAGTTTCATGAATAAGCGTATATGGATATTGCTTGGATTATTGACGCTGATCGGTCTCTATTTTAGTTTCGATCTCACCCGTTTTATGAATTTAGAAACGTTCAAAGCCTATCAACATGAACTGATGCAGTTTTATCAACAACAACCTGGGTGGGTGATTAGCGTTTACTCAATAAGTTACGTCGCCATGGCAGCCTTGTCATTACCAGGCGCTGGAATGATGTCGCTTGCAGGTGGTGCTCTATTCGGATTTTGGATTGGAGTGCCAATTGTGCTGTTGTCAGCTACGCTTGGCGCAACACTGGCATTTCTTGCAGCACGCTACCTTTTTCGAGATTGGGTCGAACACTACTTCGGTTCTCGCTTACTAGCGATTAATCAAGAACTTCAGCGGGATGGTATTTTTTATCTGTTTTCGTTAAGACTGATTCCAGCGATTCCTTTTTTCGTTATCAATTTACTTATGGGGCTGACTACATTACCGACGCTCAGTTTCTTTTGGGTTAGTCTTGTCGGTATGTTGGCAGGTACCGCAGTTTATGTGAATGCAGGGACGCAGCTTGCAACGATTGATAACCCGGCTGAGATTTTCTCGCCGATTATTCTTTCTTCATTTCTATTGTTGGCACTTTTTCCATGGCTCACTAAAGGAATTATCGCCATTAGCAAACGGCACCGACGCTATGCACGCTGGAAAAAGCCAGTTCAGTTTGATCGCAATTTGATCGTAATTGGGGCTGGTGCAGCAGGGCTTGTAACTGCTTATATTGCAGCGGCAACACGGGCTAGAGTAACCCTCATTGAAAGCCACAAAATGGGAGGAGATTGCCTGAACTATGGGTGTGTACCTTCCAAAGCGCTCATTCGTACTGCTCATTTTTTGAATGAAGTTAAAAAAGCGCAGTCCTTGGGAATTAATCCTGTGTCAGCTGAGTATCAATTTCAGAATGTGATGGCACGGGTACAGCGCGTTATTCAAACGATAGCGCCACATGATTCAATCGAGCGCTATACACAACTTGGGGTCGAAGTCATCCAGGGGCAAGCACGCGTTACCTCACCGTGGACCGTTTCCGTCAATGGCCACACTCTATCGACTCACACGATTGTTATCGCAACCGGTGCCCGTCCTGCTATTCCTGATCTTCCAGGACTTGATCAAGTTTGCTATTACACATCAGAAACCATATGGTCGCTAAAACACCTTCCCAAACATTTAATCGTGCTTGGAGGAGGCTCTATCAGCTGTGAGCTGGCTCAAGCTTTTGCGCGACTTACTATTCCGGTGACTCTTATTGCACGCGATCGGTTGTTAATGCGTGAAGATAGTGAAGTCGCAGCATCCATCGAATCTGCTTTGCAAGCAGATGGCGTGAAGATTATGACACAATCGAAAGCAATCCGATGTGAAGTGATTGAAGGTGAGCAACGCTTGTTCCTTCGTGATCAAGCAGGTGTCGAAACCATGCTGGTATTCGATACACTACTCTGCGCTGTCGGTAGAGAGGCACGTGTGACTGGATATGGGCTAGAAGAATTAGGAATCAATCTTTCACCGGCAGGAACGATCGAAACCAACGACAAACTCCAAACGATTTATCCCAATATTTATGCATGTGGTGACGTTGTGGGGCCCTATCAGTTCACCCATGTTGCAGCGCATCAGGGATGGTATGCTGCCGTAAATGGATTATTTGGTGTCGTTAAGCGATTCAAAGTGGATTACCGTATCATTCCGTGGTCTATTTTTACAGATCCCGAAGTGGCTCATGTCGGTTTATCCGAGCAAGAAGCGCAAGCCCGTAAAGTGAGTTACGAAGTGACACGATTTAATCTAAAAGAGCTGGATCGCGCGATTGCAGACGAAGCCGCATATGGTTTTATCAAAGTACTAACAGTCCCAGGTAAAGACCGTATTCTGGGGGTTACGATAGTCGCTAACCATGCAAGTGATTTAATCGCAGAATTTGTATTGGCCATGAAACATGGACTTGGGCTCAATAAAATCCTTAGCACTATTCACACGTATCCGAGTTGGTCAGAAGCCAATAAATACGTTGCAGGAGAATGGAAGCGCCAACATATCAATCCGTGGTTACTTAACTGGATAGAACGATTTCATGTGTGGCGGAGGGGTTATATCAAGTATAGATGAGGTAATGGTTTAAAGCTGGAACAACAAAGGGGATTTAAAGTTGAATCCAAAATATTTGGGATCTTCACCAATTACTGCAGCAGAAAAAATATAGAAGACATAGTCATAAGTCTCTTTGGGAAGATTATTCTGTTGAATAAACTTCCAGAAATTTCTCTCACGAGGATTTTCTTGCATTTTGTTAATCATATTGCGAACGCGTGTATGGCCATAGTTATAGCTTGCCATTACCAATAAACCTGAAGCTTGTGCTTCAGTACTGTAGATATGTTTTAAGTGTTTGGCGCCTGCTTGCGTTGCTTTTATGAAATTAAAGCGCTCATCCTGTGGATCATATTCTTTTGAGTTGGCAAGTGGACCAGATCTGAGGCCATAGTCCTGTGCAGTCGTAGCTAAAAATTGCCAGGCCCCTTTTGCTATACCAAAACGAGTTTCTGGGCCAATGGCATGCGCGTTGTAATTACTCTCTTGAAGTGGAAGATACATAAAATATAGCGGCAACCCTTCTTTTTCTAAAGCATCTATAATTATAGAAGTGTAGGAGTTCTCTTCAAGATGTTTCATTGCTTGGCTCATTCTTGATGATTTTTGCCAGTATTGAATATAACGTTGTACTTCTGCAACAAAATCGCTAGGCACTTCAAGTTCATTTTCTCCAAAGCCTCTTGCAACTCTAGTGATTAGCTCTTCTATATATTGGGAGCTACTTGGGAATCGGATGCTTAATAGCTTTGTATCTTGAACATATTGTTGATATTTATTTTTCATACTGACGAGCTTTTGTCTTTCAGAACTAATTCGCAGTCTTTCTGCAGTAATTTTTTCGCGCTCTTTCTGAATCTTTTCTTGTTCTGCTCCTAGTTTTTCTTTAACAATGAGTTTCATTGTAAGATCAAGCACTTCAGCATTTTCTTTTAGCTTAATTTCTGCTTGCGACAAGCTGATTTCTAAAGTTTTAATATCGTAAAACATGTCAATAGCTAATTTTCTGGTGCTATCTAATGCCATTTGCTGATAGGTGGCAACACAAATCAATAGGAGGAGTATTGTACTTGCTATCCAAACGAATCTTTTGTTATTTTTTTTTAGAATCGTGCGATCTTCATGAATCATACTACGAATTATTCGAGTAAATTCACCTGAGTCGTTAGCTTCTTTTTCTGAAAATAAGCGTGCTTTGACCTCCTCCTTTGATAAATTGCGATATGGTTGATTGGCCTCTAAATTTGATCCTGTATTCGATACAGATTGATGATTCTTATTTGACTCTAATATGTTATATGGATAAATCTCTTCAACTTTTAGAGAGATGCTAGCTTTACCCAATGCAAGCGTTGCAGGGAACTCTAAACGTGTTTTTTGTGTTATTCGGTTTCCATCAAGAAAGGTACCATTAGCGCTGTTAAGATCATTGATCCACCATGAAGCATCTTCCCATCTTATGTCGAAATGGTAGCGACTGACCAGTGGATCTGGGAGAGCGATGTCATTATCAGGTGAGCGACCCACCGTAAATTTATTTGAAAAAGAATATTGTTTTTCAAGTAAACCTTTAGCATTGAATAAGCTAACTTTTAATTCCGGCTGATATGACATATTAATATCAGAATTACCAATTAGTTTGCTTTTTATTTGAGGATTTATGATGGTGCTATCATCGTCCATTCTATCAATTAACCTTTATCTCAACTTATCAATTAATTTGTTTTGCTAATATCTACACCATTACAGTGGCCTGAACAAGTAATAGTAATGCAATTGACTAGTTTGGTTGCTGTGATTTTCTTCACAGATTTAATTATCAGTATTGTGTATGCTAAATCTTTAATAAATGCTCAGTGACTTATGAGTCTGGGCATAGCTATTTTGATAAATTAAGTAAAACAATAAGTGCTATTATTCTTAATTAATAACCATCAGTGAATTGTTGTTTTTAATAACCATAAGAATAAGCCATATATGAAATTTCAATCAGATAGAAAGGACAGAATGGTGTGGAAAGCTAAGAATTTTGGGAGATATCTAATAGCTATCCTACTGTTAGGTTTTGTTAATGGTGTTCAAGGACAAACCACTTTATCAAATTCAGCAGCACAGGGCAGTTTTTTCATTAAAACGATACAAATTCAGGGAAACACTCTATTGCCAGAAAGTAAGTTATCTCCGCTCGTTGCTCATTTAACCCAGAGTGAGCAAGCTTTGGATACACTTAAAAAAGGCGCAGAAGCTATCCAAAAAATGTATCGTGACGCTGGCTATGGCGGGGTGGTCGCATTTATACCAGAGCAGAAGCTAGATGATGGAAATGTAGTTATTCAGGTTCTCGAAGGCAAACTCACTGCTGTGCAAATTTCAGGCAATGAAAATCTTGATGAGGCAAATATTCTCGCGAGCCTACCCCATTTACAGAAGAACGAAACGCCAGTTATTCGCGATATAGATCGGAATATTCAAATGGCCAATGAAAATCCAGCAAAGAATTTACGAGTTTCCCTTACTGCAGGAGCAAGGCCGGGGGGTATTGATGCTGATGTCAAAGTGAACGAACAGAGACCGCTTCGGCTCCTATTTGGTGCAGATAGTGCGGGCACCCCTGGAACAGGTAATTTTCGAACCAATTTTGGAATTCAGCATGCCAATCTATGGAATCGTGATCATATTGGTACATTTCAGTTTCAAACTTCTCCAACTGACCCAGGAAGAGCGCAAATATATAGTGTGGGATATCGTATCCCACTTTATAACTACTTTTCAGCAATTGATGCTTTTTATGCGCATTCCAATGTAGAAAGTGTTACGGCGGCATCACCGGCTAACATATTAGGATTTACGGGTAAGGGAGATGTTGCGGGTTTCCGAATGCATCGCTACTTACCGAGAATAGGCGAATATGATCATAGAGTTTCTTTGGGATGGGACTGGCGTTTTTTCAATAACAATTGCGCATTAATTGATCGATCAACCAGCTCTTTAGCTTCTTGTGGCACCTCATCAGCAACATCGGATGTTACGATTACCCCGCTTAGCATTGGTTATGGCGGTCAAAAAGAAGGTTCACTCTTTTCATGGGGAATTAATACCAATTTTTCAGGAAATGTGGGTGGTAGTAGTGAGTCAAGTTTTAATTTGATACGCCCTGAAGCTGATAAACATTACGTTGTTTGGCGTTTTTTTGGCTTTAGTAGTCTTACACTTCCAGCTGGCTTTGGCGTAACAACGAGATTTGCAGCGCAATATAGCCCTTATGCATTAGTTCCAGGTGAACAATTCGGGATTGGCGGTGGCGGCAGTGCGATGGGTGGCATCATTAGTGTAAGGGGTTACCGTGAGCGGGAAGTCGTTGGCGATTTTGGAACGACTTTCAATATTGAAGGATTAGGCCCTGATTTTGCAAAATTTGCGAATTCTGAAAGTTATAGTTTGCGTCCTCTGATTTTCTTTGATGTGGGTTGGGCAGGAAATAACTACCACACTCCCTGCACCGCGACGGGGTCGTCCTGCACAATCGCTGGAGTGGGTGGCGGCATCCGCTTTGCTATAGGTAAGCGTTTTTCAGGACGTCTTGACTTTGGACATGCACTGATAGACGGAAATCAAAAAATGGCGGGTACTACGCGTGGGCACCTAGCGGTTAATATCCATTATTAAGTGAATCATGTATTGCCTGTTAATACAGTAATACTTCACTGAAGATTTGAAAAAGGAATAGTTGCAATGATTAATATTCTAATTTTACTAATTACTTTTCTGTCATTGTTTTTCTCGCAATCAGTCAGTGCACAGCTACCTAACGATCCGCTTATCGTTCATGGTCACGCCAATTTTGATGTTACCGGTAATCACATGACGATTACCAATACACCGAATACCATTCTCAATTGGCAAAGTTTTTCAATCGGTTCGCACGATAGTGTTTTTTTCCAGCAGCAGGATACAGCAAGCCAAGTTCTCAACCGAGTTACCGGAAATGATCCATCGCATATTCTGGGTAACCTTAGTAGCAATGGTCACGTTTGGTTGGTAAATCCATACGGGGTTTTATTCGGCCCAAACGCACGCATTGATGTTGCTGGGCTGGTTGCTTCAACACTTGATATTTCTAATATCGATTTTCTTGCTAATCGACATCAGTTTTATACCTCAAATCATGTTGGGGAAGTAAGGAATCAGGGTGAGATACGGACTACTCTGGGAGGGCGTGTCTGGTTGATGGGTGATCAAGTCAGTAATGAAGGCTTAATTCAAACCCCAGCTGGGCAGGCTGTACTAGCAGCTGGTAAAAGTATTGAGCTAGTCGATTCAGGTGCTCCCAATTTGATCGTGAAGATCAAGGCGCCAGAAAATGAAGTGGTTAATCTTGGTTCTCTAGTTGCGTCGGATGGCGGAAAGATTGATTTATATGGAAGTATTGTCAATCAAGCGGGAATTACACGGGCAGATAGTATAAGTCGTGACACCGCTGGGCAAATCACTCTTAAAGCCGATCAAGTTTTGCTAACTGATAATAGCCAAACTTATGCAGAGAACGGTTTTATACAAGTCCAATCAGATACTGTGCTCAATAGTTGGGGGAAAGTGAATGCTGATAACATTAACTTTTCTGCACAAAATATATCCCAACAAGGACAAATCGTCGCGCAAGGAGGAAATGTAAGTCTAAATGCAACGGGAGTGACCGAGTTATATGGATTAGTTGATGTATCTAATTTAGGTGGTGTAGGCGGCAATATTCATGTTATGACTGAGAAGCTGCAAGGTACAGCCGGAGGAGCGCTGCGTGCTGATGGACATCAGGGTGGGCATATTCGTGTAGAGAGTTTTCAATCTGCGACTTTTTCTTCAATGATGACTGCGTTAGGCACGACTCAAGGCGGCCATATTGAAGTGACGGGGGATCATATATTTCTCCTCAATGCTGATATCAACGCTTCAGGTGGCGAGCAAGGGGGTAAGATTCACCTAGGAGGAGGTTGGCAAGGTGGCGGTGAGTTACAGCATGCCCGTGAAGTGTTTATTGGAAAAGGTAGCGAAATTAATGTAAGTGGCGACTCTCATACTAACTCAAAAGGAGGAGAAATCGCCGTTTGGTCAACTCAGCGTAGCGATCACTATGGTTCGTTGCTCGCGAAAGAGGGTGGGCGAATTGAACTATCATCGCAAGGGCAGATTTACCAGGCAGGAGATATCCAGGTCGGTAGGGGCGGAACTGTACTATATGATCCGAAGAATTTGATTATTACTGATAATCCTCCTAGCAGCCTTGATGTTGCTTGGCGATTAACGTCTGGATCAGTAGGTGGCCTTAGTTTAAGTGCTGGTGATGATTTTGGAGCCTCAATCGCATTGAATGGGAATTTACTAGCAGTGGGGGCGCCGGGTGATGGGTCAAATAATAATGGCGCAGTGTGGCTATTTGATGGGGCCGGTGTAAACGGGAGTCTAACCTGGAAAGCAAAAGTCGAACCTGGAACTAATGATCTTACTTTTGGTAATTCTGTAGCATTGGATGGAGAATATCTTGCAGTCGGAGCGGAAGGTGATCCGGCAGATAATTCGAGTAACCTTCCGGGGGGGAATCCGGGAGCAGTCTATATTTATGATAACGTTAACACAATTACTGGAAATCCTGCACCAATACATAAATTAAAATATGATGGTGTTTTTTATGATACTGCTGGTAACCAAGGTCACCAAACTACGTTTAGCTATGGTAGATCTGTTGCGTTCCAGAGTGGTTTTTTGATCGTATCTGCTCCTGAAGCGGAGTCTGTGTTTGTACATAAAATTACTGACTTAATCAGCAATAACGATAATCCATTACTTAAAATCAAAGGATGCGATGATTCATATGGTGGCTGTAATATAAATAGCGGTTGGATTAAATTTTGTAATGGAGATGCTAGTTGTGATCATCTAAGTAAAGGTAGAACCGATACGATAGGGGGGTTTGGTCGTTCATTATCACTTGACAGTGTTGGTGGTGATTTACGATTGGCTGTTGGGGCGCCTCGTGATTTTTGTGAAAATGGTACGACAGTGAATTGTGGAGCAGTTTTTTTGTATAACCTAGGATCGGCTAATGACCTAACCGCGCAGACTCGGCCAACGATTATCAGGGCGATTGGATCAGATCTAGCCAAGTCAGTATATCCTAATCAAGTAACATTCGGGGAAGATAAAGAATTTGGTGTTGGAGTAAGTTTGGATAGTGGTTCTCTCGTTGTAAAAGGGAACAGTCTAAGTGATCCAATCTACTTGTTTAATAATGTATATTCACAACCTACCTTTAACAAAGCGCTGGCTAAGTCAGATTTCTCAAATCTAGATGCGAGCGATGGATTTGGTTCAGCGCTGTTACTGGATTCTGCTAATGATCGATTATTTGTAGGATATAACGGGTATTCAACGGGTGGTGCTGTTTACTTGTTGACTGGAATACTAACTGGAACAAATAGCGCAGGTTCAGTTCAACTCCCTATAGCATTTGGCGATGCTCCTGCTTCAGGAACAAGCTATATTACACCCGCCACATTAAAAACCCAGCTGGACCAAGGTAGTAATGTTACGTTACAAGCAAATAATGATATCGTCGTTGAATCCCCTGTTATCGTAAATAGTGAAGGGGTAGGTGGTGATCTCGTACTTCAAGCGGGTCGAAATATAACCTTTATTGAAGGAATTAGTACTGATAGTGGTAATTTGACTGTGGTTGCAGGTGATCCAGGGGCGAGTCCAAGTGATAAAGACCCTGGATCACCTACGTTGAGGATTAATAGCAATGTTAACCTAAATGTTGGTGATGGTAGGGCAACGCTTGCTGCAGTGAATGGTAACTTTATTAATAATAATGGTGATTCGGCGATCACTGGTCGCTGGAATATTTATGCGGATGCATTTAATACAAGTGTCGAGGGTTTCTCTATAGCATCATTTAATCGGCATTTCAACCAAGTTTATGTTCCTGGTTCAGTGCCTGATTATACTGGGAGCGGTAATTGGTTTTTATATCGACAGGCTCCTTTATTGTTTGTTGGGGCTGGTGTTGAAACAATAACATACAATGATGCCATCCCTGTGTTTAAGCCAGTTATCACGGGATTTTTGCCTGGAGACGGTTTAGGTAATGCAAATATTTCGGGAGTTCCAGTTTGGTCGGTCGCAGGTGACTATTCAACCTCGTCAAAGCCTGTGAAAGGAGCGCATGATGCCATTTATACAGATGGGTTGGTGAGTGAGCAGGGATATCAGTTTGCTGATAATACGAGCAGTATTGATGAGCTCACTGTAAATGCTAAAACGCTTGTGGCAAGCAATTTTACGGCAACGAGTAAGATTTATGATGGTAATCTGAGTACTGATGTGGATGGGTCTTCGTCTATTTTAGGAAAAGTGGAAACTGATATTGTTACGCTGATCGGTAAAGGTTCTTTTGATGACAAAAATGCTGAAAATGATAAGCGAGTAACTATCAATTATCCAGATGTTTTGTTAGGCGGAGTAGATAGTGGAAATTATAAGCTGGCAAATTTTGATTCCATTACTACAACGGCAAATATTAGTCCAAAAGTTCTAACTGCTGGTAATTTTGTTGCAGTTAATAAGATTTACGATGATGAGTTTGATGCTACATTGGTTAATGGTTCAGGCTCGTCTAACGAGGTAATTAGCGGTGACAGTGTTACTCTAGTGGGAGGTATTGGCACTTTCAAAGATAAAAATGTTGGTACAAATATACCGGTAACAATAACCGAAGTTTCATTAGAGGGCGTGGATAGTAAAAACTATTTGCTAGGAGATATTCAATCAACAACTGCCAATATTTCACCCGCTACCCTTACTCATAAGGCTAATCCCACAACAAGATTTATTGGAACCGAGCTAAGTGGTTTTACTGGTACTTTCGATGGATTCAAAGGGGACGATAATCTCCAGAATGATGTAAGTGGCCAACTCGTTTGGAAAACATCTGCAAATGATACTTCACTACCTGGAGGTTATCCGATTAATGCAGAAGGAATTACTGCTAGGAATTATATTTTAGTTCCTGCTGAAAGTAATAAAACTGCTTTAACTTTAACAGCATTTAATTCAAATATCAGGCAAAGAACCACTGATACATCGATTCAAGGTACTAATACAGCTTTGTTGGGAACAAGGGCAATTCTGGATAGCGCCAGTGAAGGAAAAGTGGCTGATGTGACGGCATATACGACAACATCTATGGGATCAGGTTTCTCTCGGATAAGCCTTGCCAATATGAGCCGCGAGGACATGCTGAGTCTTATTGATTTTAGAAGAAATTTTAAAGAGAAGCTATTCGCAGATGCTATTTATGAGTTGGAAATTGATCCACGCTTGTCAGATGTACCTGTTTGTGCCAATTTATCTGAACTAAACCTTGGCACCTGCAGAATATCCAGTAAACAACATGAAGAGCTGAAATCATATGCTATTCAGAAAAAAGATAGCAAGCGAATCAGTAAATATAAAACTAAAGTAGCTAGCTTGCCCGAGATCGAAAGAAAATTCATCGTTGTTTTCGGGATTGATCAATATGCTGATAAAGCAATTCCGTCTTTGGATAATGCGATTTCAGACGCAAATGCAGTAAGTCAACTTTTTGCTGATAAGCTTGGTTATGAGGCTCAAGTAATAAAAAATGCAACCAGAGCTGAAATTATTCAGACGATTAATCAATTAGCAGTCAATGTTGAAATTAATGATAGTGTCGTAGTTTATTTTGCAGGGCATGGTTATTTGAATAGAAAAGCAGGTGCTGGCTACTGGATTCCTGCCGATGCGTCAGCCAGAGATCCTTCCACTTGGATTTCCAATGATAGTATTTCAGAAATGCTGGCAGGAATTCAATCTAGACAGATGGTGCTGATTTCTGATAGCTGCTACTCTGGCTCTTTAACAACTGAACAAAGTGTCGAGGTATCAAGGGATGTTAAACCAATAGATATTCTTACAAAACGTTCAGTTGTTGTAATGGCTTCCGGAGGGGATGAGCCAGTTGCAGATGAGGGGAAAAATGGTCATTCAATTTTTGCATGGTACTTGATGGAAATGTTGCGCAATGTAGATAGCTGGAAAATTGGTACAACTGTTTTTGAACAGATCCAAACTGATGTCATGAAAAGCTTTCCTCAGACACCACAATATGGAGCTGCGATTTCTGCCGGCCATCAAGTTGGCGGTGACTACTTATTTGAATTCAGGCAATTAGAAAGAGCACAATGAAGGTAATTAATGAATTCAAAAATTGAAGAATAAAATTTCTATGAGTAAGATATCCCTAAATATAGATACTTAATTGTGCATTGGTATTGTGATAAGTACTTAGCTATGATGAAAATACAAGTAGTTTCCTCAAGTGGAATGTTATTAAGTAATGGGAATTCAGTATGTTTCAATGAACTTGGTGGCAACATTGGGAGAGCGGATGGTAACACGCTGGTTCTGAATGACCCGACTAAAACGATTTCCCGTGTTCATGCAACTATCTCTTTCCGGATGGGGCAGTATTTTATCAAAGGTTTAGGTAAACTCCCCCTGTATCTAAATGATATGCAATTAGCCAATGATCAGGATGCTCCTATTCATAGAGGCGATATGATCAGAATTGGTCCTTATCAGCTAAAAGTGATTGCAGACCAGTCCGAACAACTTGGTGTTGCCGATTTCGATCCGTTTGCACCGAACAGACAACAAACACCTGCAGGTGTAAAAGGTGCTCAAAAGTCGATGACTAATTTTGATCCTTTTGATGGCATTGTGTCTGCGCCGAATTCATTGCTGAATGGATTAGATAAAGCTACTGTTCATACAACAGGTCTAGTTAACCTACAGCCAGATCAAAAGGATACTGGGTCAGGGTTGACTGGTATACTGGCAACCCGAGATCCGACTATATCCAAGGGTTCTGAGATTGTTGATGATCCATTGATTGCGATGGATTTTTCTGCTGAAAAAGGAGCGCTTTCTTCACCGTCAGCACAAGTGCCGGAGATCAATGCGCCCATGCCGCCTATTCGAGTCAAATCAGCTGAAAGTGTGAGTGATTCGATTGAAATATCAAGTGAATCGGTAAAGAAAGATAAGTTTTTTTCCAATGAAGTTAATAAGCCACTAGTGCGAGATTCAATAAATTCTGTTGATCAGGTAAGAAAAACAACTTTGTCTTCTGCAGATGAGTTGCTTCAGGCATTTCTTGCAGGGGCTGGTATCACCAATCAAATGAATCCGATCGAATTAACGCCAGAGCTAATGAAACTCATTGGGATGTTATTGCGGGAATCTACTCAAGGAACCCTGGATTTATTGGCTGCTCGCGCAAATATCCGAAAAGAAATGCGTGCTGAAATGACCATTATCGCAGCTAAAGATAATAATCCATTAAAATTTTCTCCCCGGGTGGAGGTGGCACTTAATCATTTGTTAAATTATAAGGGCGAAGAACAGGGGTTTATGCCGCCCTTGCCTTCCATAAGGGATGCATACGACGATCTGCGTTCTCACCAATTTGGATTCTTAGCGGGAATGCGCGCCACATTATCCGATCTGCTTAATCGATTCTCACCTGATCAGTTAGAGAAACGATTGGTACAAAAGAACTGGGTTGATTCTATCTTACCTAGTTCCCGAAAAGCCAAGCTTTGGAATTTATTTGCTGAACAATATGAGAAAATTTCTCGAGAAGCTCAGGAGGATATTGATACTGTTTTTAGCAAGGCTTTTCTGCAAGCTTATGAGGACCAGGTAGCTAGGCTTGATCAAATCAAGAAAAAAGAATAATAGTCTTGCTTTTCTGTTTACTAAATAATTCTTTAAATTTAAATCGCTTAATTTCTCTTTTTATAAAAATTCTTATGCAGCTTGATATTGCAACGATTTCAAAAAAGGGTGGACGCAAAGTTAATGAAGATGCTTGCAATTATTTGTCTTTACCTAACATTTCTTGCTGTGTCTTGTCTGATGGATTAGGTGGTCATTATGGTGGAGAAATCGCTTCCAAGCTGGTGATTGATGGTGTATTAGAAGCGTTTGAGGAAGCTTCTGAATGTAGCGGGCAGGCGATCAAGTTATTATTGCAAAAGGGAAATAATGACATTATTCAGGCTCAGCTAAATAATACGAAATTAAGTCAAATGCGAGCAACGGCGGTTATTCTTATTGTTGATAAGCTAAATAAGATAGCAACCTGGGGACATGTTGGAGACTCTCGTTTATATCATTTTCAGAATAATCAGATTTTTATACAAACTCACGATCATAGTATCGCCCAAAGCATGATAGATGCGGGGTATATGCGGGCAGAGGATTTACGTTCATCTCCAACACGGAATCAGTTGTATGCAGCGTTGGGTGATGTAGATGATAGTAACTATGATGTTGCAGCCTCTGGAGTATCACTAAAGCATGGCGATGCATTCTTAATGTGCTCCGATGGATGGTGGGAATATATTGAAGAAACTGAAATGGAGAGTACGTTAAATTTTGCAAATACTGCTCAAGATTGGTTAGAGAAGCTTGAGCAGCTTGTACTCGCACGGGGACATGATAAGCAAGATAATTATTCTGCGATTGCTGTTATGTGCAAAGATTAATTAATACTTATTCAAAAATAATTTTCTAGGAGAAAAATCATGATGATAAAGCGAATAAAGATCTTAGTTACAATGATCTTTTTGAGTCTTTCCTTTTTCTCAGTACTTGCAATGGCACAGGAGAAAGTCTACAAAGAAACTGAATTGAATGATGAAATGATTAATGAGGGGCTTTCTTTCAAAAATTCAGGTGGTTGTGCGAAAAAGAAAGAGAATGGTGAATGTATTCGAACTAGAAGTTTTCGTCCAGAGTTAAACGATCAATCAGAGTTACCGAGTAAACAACTTGCTAGCTTGTCTGTGATGATTACATTTGAAACTAATTCTGCTGAGTTAACACCCAAGGCCAAACAGGCGCTGGATGTTATTGGTAGGAATCTAAATCACATTTCAGATTCCGAATTTATAATTGAAGGGCATGCAGATTTACGAGGTTCATATGAGCTAAATCAACGTTTATCAACTGCCAGAGCTGAATCTGTAATGAACTATCTCGCAAATAAACATAATATAGACCGTGGTAAGCTGTCAGCAATTGGGAAAAGCTATACCGAACTGGCTAATACGAAGAACCCCACGGCGCCCGAAAATCGACGAGTTACTTTTATTCGAATAGAAAATTAGTCAAAATTTTAGTTTATTCATTGACTTCTTTAAGTGTGAATAAAGCGGCTCCATAAGATTCTGAACAGGGCTCAGATAATGTTGCTGCAGTGCAAATTGCGTTTCCAGCCAAAAGTGGAAGTGATCCAGAGTAGTTTTGATAGCGAACTTTTAATTGTTCAATGGGAAAATGGCCGAAAAAATCATCTTGCTGGAGCCCAGTACTGATGAAATCACGCGGATGTTTAGAGACAATTACGATTAGATGATTTGTACCAGCAGGACCTCTTGAAGTAAGTTTCCATTTGCCTCGCGGTAGCTCAATTTGTTCGTTTGCTGCTATATAGTTTTTATTATCGACTTCATTGGGAAAAAATAGTGATAGCTCAGAATCACTAGAGTCGACAGCTAGTATGTAAATATAGCCAGGTTTTGAAGAGTGAATTTTAAAATTGAGCTGGTCTTTATTAATTTTAAATTGTGCTTTCTCAACCGAAACTGCTACTGCATGATTGCGATCGCGATAATCAAAAATTTCTTCAAGCGCACTTACCAGGTTTAATTCTTTTAAGGTCGTGTGTTTTGTTAAATCGGGCTGGGTTGTTATTGATAGAGGCGAAGTTTGCTCATCAGAAAGATAATAGATTGCTGAACTGATCACGATTAAGATAATACCGACTAGAGTCTTACGGGAAAGCTTATTGCTGGTTTTTTGTTGAGAATGTTCCTTACTTTCAGTAGCTTTGAGTAAGGATCTAAATTCATGAACCGTTTGTGGGCGGTCGCTAGGCTCAATCGCAAGTGCTTTGTCAATTAACTGAAGAAATTTTTCACTATATTGATTTTTTGCACGTCGGTTTAATGGTATTAGTGAATCTTTCCTTATACGCTTGGCTGAACTTTGCGGGATTTCTTTTGTAATAGCAAAATAAATCACAGCAGCCAGTGCATAGATATCTGTCCATGGTCCTTGTTCAGTTGATGATTCGCTAGCATATTGTTCAATAGGAGCATAACCGTGTTTTAAGATAACGGTTAATTCTTTATTTCGAATTACTTTACGTGCAGCCCCAAAATCAAGCAGTAATGCCCTTCCGTCTTTGAGTATCAAAATATTATCCGGGGCAATGTCGCGATGTAGGCAGTTCTCTTTGTGGAGGATAGTTAGAGCATCAATTAATTGGTACAGCAACGCTCTAAGCCATTCTTCGCTGGGTGCTGTATCCATCGCTGGCAAGGTTTCTTTCAATGTTCTGCCTTCATAGAAGGGCATAGCCATATAAGCTGTACCATGGCTTTCCCAAAAACGAAATACCTTGACGAGTGAAGGATGATCGGCATGTTCTTGCAGTTTCGCTAGTATTCTTGCTTCATTGATAAAGCTACGAAGCCCAGCTTCAAAAGTTGCTTTGTCTTTGTCAGACCGAATTGATACAGTGCCATCGTGATCGCGAAAGGCAAGCGATGAGGGCATATATTCTTTTAGAGCTACTTGACGATCTAGAGTTTGATCATAAGCTTGGTAAACGATACCAAACCCGCCCCAACCAATGATATCGACAATTTCAAATTCACCCAGAATGGTTCCAACTGGTAAAGCGCTTTCGTTAGACCGAATGATTAAAGTATTCAGTTCAGATTGGCTCATTGCATCAACTGCTGGCGCGATAGTTAAATCGTCTTCATTTGAAGTGTGACTATTATATGCCATGGTAAATTTTCAGGAGACTAAGGGAGCATAGACTTATAGAAAGATTAAATAATTAAAGCTTATTTTCTACAAGAAACATTGTGAATAAATCTACTTTGGGTAATCCAACAAAACAATGTAACTTTGTCATGATTTGTTGATCAGTTGTTTGTTCAGAAACATTCCACCAGATACTTTTTTCCTGCCCTTTTTTAAAAAATATATTCTCAGCTGTTGACTCAAATTGTTTTAATAATAAATTGGGATCTGACAATATTGACGTATGGTAATCTTCTGGCTTATTTAGGGAGCTAGATTTCCACCAATCAGCAAAGTTAATTACTGAATAATCTTTATCCATTCGATGCATACTGGGGAAAGTATGATCTAACAGTGCTTGATCAATATCATCTGGAGTCACTGTAAGGTTAAGTGTATTAAGTGCAAGTTGTTCAAGCGATAAGTACCAAGATTGTGCTGATAGTGCTGTAAATAGCGTTGTGGGTTGAGGGTCAACTTCTATTGCAAACGTGAGTGGAAAATGCCGCCCAATTTTGTCAATACTTGGCATCAAGATACCAATCCACATACTATCTCGACAAATTTCAGGCATAAGAATAAAGCGCCAAATTGGGCTAACTAAATAATGCCCAACCCAATTGTCACCTAACTTCGTTTGGCTGCTAGCAATAGCCTGCTGAAGCCAATTATCCCATAGAACTATAAAATCAGCAGGAAGTCGCCGTGAAACAAAATCGCCGAGTGAAGGTATTTTCCCATACCAACCTGGAATTAATGGTTCGTTAAGATTTACTACAGTTTTGTGGGGCATTTAAACTGTTCAAGCTCTTTTAAGCGAAAAGGGTTTTTTACACTGTTAGTTGTTACCTCAAATTGCGCTTTCCGCCCATCAATATTAAAAATTGCAGTGAACTTTTCATTTTGGGTTGAGGGGATAATTTGAATATCATCGAACATTCTAAATAATGCCCACGGACCATTATAAGTTTGGCCTGACTTGTTACTTCCTGAAGCTGCTGGGGAAACCTGTATGCGTACTTGCGAACTACCCCTTGGACCAGGCCACTGGATTGTGATGGGAACTTGCGGGCCGTGACTATATTTGACGAATTGTCCATCAAAATCCAATGTAAACTGAGTAATTGTTGGATCCATATCGATAGGCGTAAAGGCGATACTTATTTTTGCTGTAGGATTGCTATCGTGGAAGAAAACATCTCGAATTACCGAGGCACGATAAAATTCTTCTAGGTGTCTGGATATACCACTACTTTTTGCCTCATCAGTTTTACGAAAACGCCAGGACTGTGAAGAAGTATCTACAGATTGCGCTAGATTTTTCTGAAAAAAATCATCAAAAATTCCCCCCGGCTTAAATAACCGAGCGAAATCGTCTTGAGTCACATCTTGATTACTCTTTTTAGTGAATGGATAGCGACCTGTTAATGCATCGTTGCAGAATTTGGTAATAGTATTTCGAAGGGGTTCAACCAATGCTTCCCGACTGCCTGATATAACGTATTTTCTACCATCCATGGTTAAAGTAGTGAACATCGATTTAAGTGGTGCAGGTAGGTGAACTGATCCATTTATAATATTTTCAAAAATTTTACTTGTTGGTAGAGCAACTTTTTCTTTTATCGCTTCTTCAGCCGCAGAAAGTTCTACAAAAAGTTCGTGAAGCTGCATAATATTTTTATCAATTGGAGCTAACTGACCAGGTCCAGGCGGTTGTACCAATTCTCGTAGTGCTCTGAATTGTTTATGATTATTTACAAGATCTTCTAGCTGAGAGATTGAGTTTATTGATTTCTTTCTCTCTCTCTCGGGGTTAAGCAATATTTCCAATTTTTCACGAGCATTTTTGACCTTCGCAGCAGCTTCTTTTACAAAATCAGAATCATTTTCTTCTTGTATAAGCGTGATCTGTTTAACAATGGATTGTAAGAGTTGTGGAAGAACCGAATCCGGTGTGGAAATTAATCGGGTTAGTTCAATACTATCATTCAAGGTATTTGCTTTAATAAATTCGATATCATTAATGAATGCTTCCCATCGATTAATAAATTCCCGTAAGTAAATTTCTCGAACTTTGATTTCAATATCAGTGGGGCTGAGAAATAAAGCGCGCTGATTCTCGGGTAAGTCTAAAACCCATACTTCTTCTTTTGTTAACTCAGTACTGGCTGCTTTAACTGCGGGTATAAAATGTTTGTAGTAGCCCTCTAAGCTAAATAATCCAGGAACCCCTCTAGTAAGGGGGAGCCCGCTTGTTCGTTTGAAAACCAATAGAGCCGCAGGGCCTACGCTGGACGATATCGTAAATTCAGGAATATCTGATCCCACTCCTTGTAACATTAATCGGTTATAAATTCGTTCTGAAAGGTTTTTATTCGAAAGTCGTTCGCGTATCTTCTTTACTAAATTTGCATTGATTTCAATAGGAGAGTTGAGTTGTCCATAGCTTAATAAGTTATCGAGATGAGACTCAAGCGCTAAACGATGCTCATGGGTAAATTCCCGCGGTAAAATATTTTGCCAATCATTTAAAATGAATGCCTTTAATGCAACCGAATCAAAATGATCGGGCTGAAATAGCATGAGATAGGCTTTTAACCCCTCATACATAATTTCTAGATTATTGGTATTGATGGCATTGTTAAGTAAGCTTTCAATCCGCATTACAATTTGTGGTAGTAGTGCATTTTGTAGTAGTTTCTCATAGGCAATATTTGCAGCAGCCGATATTTTTTCACCTTGATACAGACCGAGCCCCATCGATAAAGAGGGAGATGAAATATCCATTCCAGGAATCGTTGGTAGTTCTTGTACAGAACGAAGTACAGCTAAAAGATGTAGCAAATTCATATTTTGTGAAACAGGAAGCTCTGCTACTTGCTTGGTTATCAAAGGTATTTTTGATTCTACCTCGTTAACATAAGCTTCATTCTGTGTAAAACTGATTATCCATGCAGCGATCAAGCTGATTGAGATTAATAACGCGGTAGCAAAAGTGCTCCATTGCAATAATGCTTGATGTCGTTCCCATCGAAGATTTGTTCCGGCTAAATCAGCTTCTGGAAAAATGACGTTTTTAATGAGTTTTGTCAGAAAAAAACTTTTTCCACTTGGACGGTTTGGAAAAAACAATTTACGATCTAATTGGAGAGATCGTGCCAGATTGGCCATTACACGATCTATTGGATTGCCTTCTTGGGTGCCACTTGTAAAATAAACACCGCGCAGTAATGGCTGCTGCTCAAAGCGGGATGAAGAAAAGATTTCATTGAGAAATTGATTTAATATTTTTGTTAGATTGCTAAATTGTTGCGGAAATGAATAAAGCAGCGCTCTTTTCTGGAAATCCCTTTCCTGCTGAACATAATCAACGAGCCTATCAAATAAACGTTGTTCTAAAGCAGAAAATTCGGTCTGAAAATTAGGAATTTGGAAATCTTTTTGATTTTCCGAAAGAGGAAATGTAGTGCCCCATACTTGTGATCGCTCTTCTTTGCCAAACTCGCCGAAAAATTCCATGAAGCCGCCTAACAAATCCATTTTAGTGACAAGCACATAAAGAGGGAATCGAATATTAAGCTCAGTATGCAATTCCTGAACACGTTTTCGTATTTCATTAGCGTGTTGCTCTCGCTGTGCAGCAGTTTGTTGAAGCAGATCAGACAGGCTAATCGTTACGATAACACCGTTGATTGGACGTCGAGGTCGATATTGTTTTAATAATTTTAAAAATTCTAACCATTCAGCGCTATCTGCTTCGTGATGGCTTTCTTGAGTTACAAACCGACCTGCTGTATCCAGTAGAACGGCTTCATTCGTAAAGAACCAATCACAATTGCGCGTTCCACCAACGCCAGTGATTTCTTTCTTTTCATGCTGCTCAGTTAGCGGAAACTGAAGCCCAGAATGCGTTAGCGCTGTTGTTTTCCCTGATCCAGGCGCACCTATGAAAATATACCAAGGAAGTTCATATATGTATTGCTTATTGAGGAGGGAGAGAAGTGATCTTGATTGATTAGTACTAAAGTTGGTTTTCTTTAATTTTGAAACCGCTTTTTCAAAACGTTTTTGCAATTCCGTTACTTCTTCAGCTTTAGCTGCGTTGCTTAGGTCTTGCGCGGAAGATGATTTTTGAAGGAGACTATCAATAAATCGTATATTCAAATTTCTTGATTTGATGAACCGCCATAAGATTCTACTAATGATAAAAATAATGATAAATGTGATGGTGGCTAGACGAGCTGTGCTTGATTCTAGCAATCGATAATCCCCGATGGCGATCAGAGGCCCTGCGAACCAGATGAGAACACTGAATGCAATTAACCCTAATAGCGTTAATGTCCAATAATTTGTTAAGAGCTTAAAAAACTTTTTCATCGACTAATTCCACAGTTTTAAATTTATAAGGGCTTTAAGTGCATTATTGAATTGATTGCAAACCTACAATGCTAATTTCAACTCTTCGATTGCGTGCACGTCCTTCAGGTGAATTATTTGAAGCAATGGGTTCAGCATCTGCACGTCCAATTGCATTGAGACGATTTGCTGTTACGCCATTTTGGATGAAAAGTTGCATTACGGAGCGTGCGCGCTCTTGGGATAAATGCCAATTCGATGGAAATCGGGCCGAGCGAATGGGTTGGTTATCCGTATGACCGATAATTTGAACTTGCCCTGTAACAGTTTTTAGAGCTTCTGCTATACGTGTTAGGACAGCTACAAAATTTTTAGAAACGACCGTGCTACCAGGTAAGAAAATACCATCACCAATCAAAGTTACAATGCTGCGCCCATTTTCCTTGCGAACAGAAACTAAACCCTCCTGAATTTCTTTTTGAAGAAACTCAGCAAAAAGGGGATCACCTGTAGTTATGGGTAATGGCTTTAGAACGGAATTTTGGGTCTGAATCGCCTGTATCTGGCTGAAAACTGAATCAGAAGCATTATTGAGTAAAAAATTAAAACTTAAATAGGTTGCTAAAAGCGCTACGCCGCATAAAGCGGATAATATCCATAGCGGTAATAGCAAAAATATTTTAGTTGGTTTAAATGAAGAAGCTTGCCAATGCGGAGACAGGTCTCGTTCAAAGGCACCTCTTTCCTTATTAATTGCTAGGGATACTTTTTCACGTAAAGCTTCTAATTTTGATTGCCCATTCTCAATAATACGATAGCGACCTTCAAACCCCAGAATAAGACAAACATATAATAATTCTATTAGGTCACGGTTCGCTTTGATATTTTCCATGAGTTTTGCTAATAATTGAAAAAATTTCTCTCCACCAAAGGCTTCATTGTGAAAAGTAACGAGTAAGCTATGCTTTCCCCACTCACCACCGCCCCAAGGGGTAGATGCAATAGATTCGTCGATAAGGGTGCATATGGCATAGCGAGCCGCTATGATTTTCTCTGAGGGAATACCCAGGGTTCTAGCTTGATTTTCAAATGATTTAATTCGCTGAACTAATTGATTTCGTAAGCCAGAAGGGTCTGGATGTTGCGCACTCATACGCAATTGTGGCACGCAGTTTAATAGAGGGTTGGCTGCGGCAATCAGTGGATTCAATCCAGGGAGTTCTATAAACTCTTCTGCTTCAATTGAATCTGATTCAGTAAATTGAGTATCTGATTTTTTTGACCAGGATTGAGTGGTTTCATTTCTAAGAGGATTTCGACCACCTGGTGATGGCATGATTATCGTTTTCTCTAGATCGGGTGTGGCAAATGGATCATCCTGATTCATAGTTTGAGCTCATCTCAAAAAGTGTCAAAATTTCGATAATAAGAACTGAGAAAAAATATAAAATGACTAAAAATATTCATGATTTTTCATTATATTCAACCGGTAATTGCCCAGAATTCTAATTCGAGACCTGAAAAATTACCGGCAATGTGCATTCCTAACCCACCTGAATATTCAAGTTGATTCCAGAAGCTATTATTGTGATCAAGTTCAAAATAATTAAACCCCGCATGGAAAGGTATTTGCCTTGGCGCAACGGGTAATGGAATTAGAGGAATACCAGGTAATGCTAGATTGACTAATTCTTGAACTTTTTCTACTGGCCCAATTTTGACTAGATCAGGAAACTTTGCTCGCAGCACTTCTGCAGGCAAATGAGCGTTAACGGCAAGAATGAATTGGGCTGATTTGAATAAACTTTTATCATTGATGATAGCTAGCCAATATCCGCGTTGACGGTCTTGGAGCTCAATAGAGATAGCATTTCTTTCTATTGGTAATTCGATAAGTCGCCTTAAAGTTATTAATAAAGGCTCAAAGCATTTAATGAGTTCATCATGTTGATAGACTGGATATTTAGGCGGGCGGCGTGATTGATCAAAGATAGCGAGATCACCTGCTAAATTAAGGCAAATACGATAAAAGCTTTCAGGGTGGAACGCTGAAATGGTTCCATAATGGGCAAACAGTACCTCGTAGCGATTAATAATCTGCAATCTTAAAAAATCAGCGATCTCTGCAATGCCTCTGTGGCCTGGTTGTGCAATTAATGAAGCTAATTCATCTCCGCATTGCTTGATTAATCCTTGCAATTCTTGGAAGTACTTGAGTAGCGTTGCGTCGATGTGGATATTCAGGACGGGCGGAATAAATTCTTTTTGCAGAACAAGTTGATTGTCTGGGCGTCGTTCAATGATTTGAGCAACTGAAAGTGTTGTATAGGCATCAGTAATATCGCGTCGAGGCAATAGCTTTAAATTTAATTGCCCTATTTGTATCTTGGCGCTGTTGTTAGTTTCAGCGTTTGAATCTTTGATGTCGGTCTCATCAACCGAAAAGCGTGCAAGACTTTGTTCCTGATTGTTACCGGAATCGGTCTCTTCTGTACCATCTCGTCTAATCGGTAGTGCAAGAAAAATAGGCTCGTCTCTTAATTCAGCCTTGACATCTAAAGGAGCAGGAGGTTTATTATGATATGGAAAATCAAAAGGTGTTCCATCCGGAAAAATGCCCTGTGCAGAAGTAAGTTGAATTTTTCCCAACATCAGTGCTGATGGGTTCAGTTCTATATGACTAAATCCCCAATAATAATTTATTAAAGAGGAGACCCGATTTTCAATCAGTTTTTCTAGATAACGATCATGTTGTTGAAAATGGTGTGGCTGAAGAAACATACCTTCAGACCAAATAATTTTATTGTTCCAAGACATCTGTGGCTCCCTATTTATAGAATCAGGCAGGCTATAATAGTTATTAAGTTAATACTCTGTTTGTTCAATTACTTCATACAAGCTGCCTGCTGGTGGTTTAGGTGCCCAAAGCTTACAGAAAAAACCACACTCGGGTTTTGCGCCAATCAATACCTTATTATCTACGAGTAGGATATATATCTCTGGGAACTTTTCATCAACAGGAACCGCTGTACTTGCCCTCCACTGAGCTGTTTCAATTTCTCGAAAAGCAGCAACGACACCGATATAGCGTGTATCAAGATTTAAAGGCCGGGTTAATCTTAACTTTTGATTTGGAACTAAATAAAACTCCTCACTATTAAGTAATTCATTGCTTAATACTTCTTTGTAATGATCTCGAACAGAGAAAAAGTCTGATTCGTTAAATGTTGCTAAGGACTTCAACTCATAAACCCTAATGACAATCGGTCTGGACTCACTTTCCCTTTTTTCGTTAACTCTAGGATTAACATTTTTCTGAACATTGAGCGAGAGTTGTGCGATCGGTGGTTTGGGTGTGCTAGTACAGCCTGATAAAAATGACAGAATCAAGGCAGCGAAAATCAAGCATAACAATGATTTCATAATAATTTAAATATTTATTCTTATTAAGATAACTCGCATAAAGCTTATCCTATTGGGGTAAAAGGTTAAAGGGGTGATTCTAAAAATTTATATTCAGCTAATGTTAAGGGTAAAGGTTTATACTTTCAGATGTCATTACCAATGATTAAATGTCTTTGGCATAGAATTATGACTAACTCGTAATTATCATTTTTTTTTAAATTAAAAGCGTTCGAACTACAGAGTTAGCGCTTAATAAGTCTAAGATGAAGAAAAAAAGCGATATGTGATTTTTTACACAGTTTTTAGATTTGAATTAACGTATCTTTGCTCAAAAGTGAAATGAAGGAATAAAAATAAACCAGCCTAATTAAACTCTATAAATTATATGCAATTAGATATCGAAGCATTACTAAAGCCGATTCCAGGTGACAATCCTGCAGGCAGTGATATTCAATTTTCTCCTGAAATCGATCGACTCAAAGAAGCGCGAAGGTCTGAAGATCCTACGCTTTTCCAAGGTGAGTGGAAAACGGAACTTAAGAAAGCAAACTGGCCTCAAGTTGAGAAGCTTGCATCTGATTTATTGGTAGAAAAGAGTAAAGATTTACAAACATCGATTTGGCTTGTGGAAGCGCTGACGCATAACTATCAATTCAACGGAATTGATCAAGGTTTTTTGTTTCTTCGTCGCTTCCTTGAGTCGCTCTGGGAAAATTTATACCCAGCGATCGAAAATAACGATCTGAGTTATCGTATTGGTCCATTGGAGTGGATGGATAGAAATTTACCCCCTGTTATTCAATCATTATCGCTATGTTATGGAACTGAGGCGAAATACAATTGGTTTGACATTCAACAAGCACGTGAGGTTGATAACTTAGGCCGTAAAGATCCCCAGGAAATGCAAAAAGCAATAGCAGATGGAAAAATAGTTCTAGCTGATATTGATAAGGCACTGAAGGAGACTCCGAATGAAATTATTTTAGGTCTCAATGAATCTCTCACGCAATGTCGCCAGCGCTTTAACGAGCTGGATGAATTGATAAACAAACTGTATGTTGTTGAATCTGAGCCATCCTCTTCTAGAAAAATGAATGTTGCACCAAGTTTAAGGAATATAAGCGGCACGCTTGAAAATATCCAAGACTTTATCACTGGCGTTGTTAAGGAACGGAGACTAATGGAAAGTGATCAATCGCAAGATAACCAAACAGCCCCGCTAAACAGTCTTCCTTCTGGAGGATTCACTTCGGTTAAGCGGCAAACCCATGTTTATAACGGAATCCATTCGCGTGAAGATGCTTTGCGCTTACTAGCAGAAATTTCATACTATTACAAAACCACTGAGCCGCATAGCCCAATCTCCTATCTGCTGGATCGGGCTGTTCAGTGGGGTAACATGTCACTCGATCAATGGTTGCAGGCAATGATTCAAGAAGGATGGAGCGATCTGCCTACCTTGCTGAAGTTAATCGGGAAGAAAGAATCTTCCTGATTAACAGAGAAAGGAAATCATTAAGTGGCCGAGTTTTAAGAAGGCGGTAAATTAATTTTCTAAATCATCATCGATAAGAAGGAGAAAAAAATGGCTAAGGAAAGTACGCAAAGCAAGCTTGATCGTGTTCGTCCGCCCCGTGTGCAGATTAAATATGAAGTCCATACAGGCGATGCAATTGAGATGAAAGAGCTACCGTTTGTCATGGGAGTTATGGCAGATCTTTCTGGTAATCCACAAGATCCTTTGCCGCGCCTTAAAGACCGAAAGTTTGTCAATATTGATCGAGATAATTTTGATAATGTGCTGGCGGGCACTAAACCAAGGTTAACTTATCGAGTTGATAATAAATTAGCCAATGATGGGACGCAAATTGGTATCGAGCTTAATTTTAAATCGATGGCAGACTTTGAACCTGAGCAAGTCGTCAAGCAAATAGAGTCATTGCGAAATTTACTAGAAGCTCGGAATAAATTGGCTGATTTGAGAAACAAAATGGCGGGTAATGAAAAACTAGAAGAAATGATGCAGGAAATTTTACAAAACACGGAGAAGTTGCAAGCGCTGGGAACAGAGATTGGTCGTGCCGCAACCGATCAAACGAAATCAAGTGCAGAATAGGAGAAGGGGATGAGTGAAAAAACCGATCAAATTCAAGAATCTGCTACAGCAGCACCTGCCACGCTAGCAGAATCAGAAAGCCTGTTGGATAGTATTCTAAAGCAAACCAAAGTTGCTCGATCTGATGAAGAACGTGAACGAGCTAAGGATTTGATTTCAGAGCTAATTACCGAAGCACTCAATGGAACGGTGACGGTATCAAGGGATGTCATATCCGCGATTGATGCGCGTATTGCAGATATCGATAATGCTTTATCTAATCAATTAAATGCAGTGATGCACGCACCTGAGTTTCAACAATTGGAAGGAACGTGGCGAGGATTGAATTATCTGGTCATGAATTCAGAGACAGGCACTCAACTAAAAATTAGAGCCATGAATGCTTCCAAAAAAGAGCTGATCAAAGATTTTAAAGGCGCATCTGAATTTGATCAGTCAGCAATTTTTAAGAAAATCTATGGCGAAGAGTATGACATGTTTGGAGGCGCGCCTTATGCAGCACTAGTGGGTGACTATGAATTTAGTCGACATCCGGAAGATATGTATTTACTGGAGGAAATGTCGCATGTTGCTGCTGCGGCACACGCGCCTTTCTTAACAGCGGCATCCCCTGAATTATTCAATATGGACAGTTTTACCGAATTATCGGGTCCACGAGATTTGGCGAAGATTTTTGATACAGTTGAGTACGCCAAGTGGAAAAGCTTTCGTGAATCAGCGGATTCCGCTTATGTTGGGCTGACAATGCCGCATGTGCTGGGGCGTCTTCCCTATGGAGCGAATAATGTTCCAGTAGAAGCCTTTAATTTTGAAGAAGATGTAAGTGGGAAGGAACACAAACACTATTTATGGACTAATGCCGCGTATGTTCTCGCTTCACGATTGACCGATGCATTTGCAAAATATGGTTGGTGTGCCGCTATTCGGGGCGTGGAAGGTGGGGGGTTGGTTGAAGGACTGCCGACACATACGTTTTCAACCGATGAGGGTGATATCGCGTTGAAGTGCCCAACTGAGATAGCAATTGGTGATCGAAGAGATAAAGAATTATCGGATCTGGGTTTCATTTCTTTGGTGCATTGCAAAGGAACCGATAAGGCTGCTTTCTTTGCGACACAATCAGCGCAAAAGCCCAAAAAATACGATACCGATGCTGCCAATGCCAATGCGCGGTTATCTTCTCAATTACAGTACATGATGGCAGTGAGCCGATTTGCGCATTATTTTAAATCGATAATGCGCGACAAAATTGGCGGATTTACGAGCCGTGATGAGCTAGAAAAATTCATGAATCGCTGGATCATGAATTATGTCACTGAAGATGATTCAGCCTCGTTTGCAACAAAAGCGCAATATCCATTGCGGGAGGCGCGTATCGATGTTGTCGAGGTGGCCGGAAAACCCGGTGTATATAAGGCTGTGGCATTCTTACGTCCACATTTCCAGTTAGATGAATTAACAATTTCGCTGCGGTTGGTAGCTGAATTACCACCCTCAGCGCGATAGCGAAGCACAAGCGCAGTAAATATGGATTAGAAGTACTGGTTAATTAACTACAAGGAGTATAGCGATGTCGACAACAGACTTTTTCTTAAAGATCGATGGAATAGACGGTGAAAGTGCGGATGGTAAACACAAAGGTGAAATCGATTTGCTTTCTTGGTCATGGGGAGAAACGCAATCAGGTGCCCATGCAGCGGGTGGTGGGGGTGGTGCTGGTAAGGTAAGCATGCAAGACTTTCATTTTACGATGACTGTCAATAAAGCAACACCTAAATTAATTCAGGCCTGTGCGGGGGGCGATCATATCAAAAGCGCTATTCTTACCTGTCGTAAAGCGGGGGGGCAGCAAGAGGAATATTTGAAATACACTTTCTCAGATCTGATTATCTCTTCGTATCAAACGGGCGGCTCGAGTGGATCGGGTGTAGTTCCAACTGAGCAAATTTCGTTTAATTATGCCAAGATGGAAGTGGAATATAAAGAGCAGAAAGCAGATGGTACGTTGGGTGGACCTGTAAAAGCAGGATGGGATTTGAAGAAAAACGAAAAGGTTTAGCTCAAAGAAATGGCAGAGTGTGATTAACTGTTCTGCCATTCGAATCTATACTTTAGTATGGTTTTGATAATTCTGTGTTCATTTTCTCAGGAGGAGTATTTGTGTCGTATTCAGGTGAGATTCTTGACTCGTGCGGATTGATTGATATTGATTTATCCGAAGTTGCTGTTGTTGCTGTGAGTGGTGATGGTCCAAACGTATGTGGACACTTGCTTCTTTATGCAGGGCCTAGTCGAGGAGGTTATTATTTTCATGTGGCAGAAATAAGAGGACATCCTCACTATATGAGTGAGTCGGGTTATGGTCGATATTTAAGAGAAACGAGCAAAGCAGAAATAAGGCGGCGCTCTCTATCATTACCGAATCCTCAAAATGCTTTACTCTATTTAGAGAATCTGATGGCGAATAAGTGGACATGGGGTGGCATACCAAATAATTGTGTTGCATTTGTTGAGGAAATTATTGCGGCAGGTGGAGGGCGATGGAGTTCATATAGCAACTGCCCAGTCATTGCTACCCAAGATACTATTTCTCAGCAGATCGAACGTTTTTTGGGTCAATTAGAAAATGAAATATACAGACAATATGGAGCTTCTCGTTATTGATGAAGATAGTGATTATTTTTTCAAGCTATGAGCTCACCGGAAACCGCTTACAACACGATTTTATATCCAGGTCAGTCGCTTGCACAGGCACATCCTGATCGGATAGCAACGCTCGCAGTACTGCATGGTGTTTGTATGCCTCATCCAGCGACGAGCCGAATTCTGGAGCTAGGTTGTGGTGATGGGATCAACTTAATTTCTGTTGCGCAGAGCTTACCCGAAGCGATGTGTGTTGGAATCGATTTGGCGGAGGCTGGAATTAAGAAAGGTCGAGCTTATATTCAACAGCTTGGGCTTAAAAATATCGATTTACAGCAGTACAACATACTGGAAATTGAAGGTGATTTTGGTCAATTTGATTTCATCATTGTGCATGGTCTTTATTCTTGGGTACCTGAGAATGTCAGAGATAAAATTTTATCGATCTGCAAAGAGAACCTGGTTGAAAATGGCGTGGCGTATGTTAGCTACAATACCTATCCGGGTGCTTATCTGCGCAACATGGTGCGCGATATGATGCGCTATCATGTAGGAGAGATGGAAACCGCGCAACAAAAGATCGAGCAGGCGAGGGCTTTTGTTGAGTTTGTTGCTGATTCTGCACGTGATGATAGCGAGGTTTATCGACCTTTACTAATGAAAGAACGTGAACGTATTCGGGGGTTTCTCGATAGTTCGTTATTTCATGACGACTTGGCTGATTGTAATGCGCCGGTTTATTTTTCTGAATTTATGGCGCATGCGGCACGCCACGGTTTGCAATATTTATCGGAAGCTCAATTTTTTGAAACTCAGGCAGGTATTTTTCCTCCTGATGTTGTTGAAGTACTGAATCGAATTTCTGATAGTCGCATCGCGAAGGAGCAATACTTAGATTTTCTTAAAGGCCGGCGCTTCCGCCAGACGTTGTTGTGTCACGCTGAAAATAAAGTGATTGCAAACCCGCAATCGGAAGCAGTTATACAGTTTTATATTGCAGCACCTCTTTATCCGGAGGCACAGCCATGCGATGTTAATTCGCAAGCACTAGCGGTATTTAGAGGTCCAAAGAATTCAGCCATTCAGACTGATAATCCTTTGATAAAAGCCGCTTTGTTGCGATTGGGTTCAACTTGGCCCAGAGCGCTCCATTTTAGCGAATTATTCAATGAAGCATATAGCGCATGCGCCATTAAACCCGATCGATCTGAAAGCGAAAAAGCCTTAGCTGATATGTTGTTGCGTGCTTATGCCGGAGCCGTGGTTGAATTTCATCTAATGCCATCAGACTTTATCGTGCAGCCCGGAGAGTATCCTGTTGCTAGCCTACTCGCCCGATTACAAAGTTTGAATGGTAATAAAGTTACAAACCTTAGACATTACACGATACGAATTGAAGATCCGGTCGGTCACCATTTGCTGCAGCTTTTAGATGGAAGTCGAAACCGAGCAGATTTGGTTGATGCATTATCGCAATGGGTCGATTCCGAAAATGTGGATTTTCTGAAACAGGCTACTGAAACCAGAAGCAGTAAAGCGATTCGTGAGAAAGTGGCAGATCAACTTGAAACAAGCCTGACTGAGTTGGGTCATTTGGCGTTACTAACAGCGTGAGCACTGATGATGCCAAACCTATCTGATAAGCCGAGTATTATTCCTTCCTTATTAGACCGGCTTTTAGATGATTGCCCTTATTTATCTTCCGACGGTATTCCTGGTACCCATCTTAACCCGTCAGTAAGGGCTGTGGCAGCTAAAGCGATAGCGCTAAGTGGATTGACTGTAATAGATGGCGTTGAATTAAAGCCTGGGGATCGTGTGTTGATTACAAACCAAGCGCCTAATTTTTTGAATGGTGTTTATTTGGTTACCCATAATGACTGGGTGCGCGTTGCAGACTCGGCAGTATCTGAAATGAGACCTGGTGGGTATTGGATTGTCAGTGAAGGACAAGAGTATAGTCATACGCAATGGAGATTAGTGAATCAACAGGAAATTGTCCTGGGTACAACACCGATATTGATCGAGCGCTTTATTGCTAAGTTGCAATTCCAATCGGTGAGAGATTTGAAAGCGTCTGTAGCTAGGGATTTGGAGGCGCTATTTAATACGCATCAGGAAGCTTTATCCGCAATTGCAGATGATTTTCCCGAAGTCAGCCATTCGCTTGTAACTTATGGTGTGCCGGATATAACATCATTTGATGTGCGTAATCCTCAGGATCGTGATCGAATAAGCAATTTATTAAAAGAAATGATCGATGATTTTGAACCACGCTTGAAAAATATTAACGTCGAGTTACAACAGTTAGGTGAACATGCACAGAATTTGCATTTTCGTTTGGATGCTTTATTGGAAGTTCATCCGGTACGGGAGCCAGTTAGTTTTGATGCAGTTCTGAAGCTAGATAATAAGTCTTATCGGATAAAGGATAACTAAAATGCTACAAGAGTTACTACCTTACTATGAGCGTGAATTGACTTATTTAAGGCAATTGGCTAAAGAATTTGCCAACGAGTACCCCAAAATAGCGGGCCGATTAAAGATTGATGGTGAAGTATGTGAGGACCCGCATGTTAATCGATTAATTGAAGCTTTCTCATTTCTGGCTGCACGCGTTCACAAAAAGCTTGATGATGAATTTCCTGAGATTACGGATGCTTTGCTTGGAATGCTTTATCCCCATTATCTGCGCCCGATCCCATCGATGGCAATCGTACAGCTTAATGTGGATCCAGACCAAATTCAAATGACCGGACCCTACACGGTCCCACGCCATACAATGCTATTTTCGCGTGAAGTGAAGGGCATGCCTTGTAAATTCCGAACTTGCTATCCGCTTGAACTTTGGCCTGTCAAAATCACGCATGCGCAGTTTTTCCCAACAGGAGCTTCGGCTTTCAATCGTCTGGCTGAGGATACTGCTGCAACATTACAAATTCGTTTGACGTGCATCGGTGAAATGAATTGGCAAAAACTAAAATTAGAATTGCTAAAGCCAAGTTCTCAGGATGAACCCAGAACGACACCTAAATTAAGATTATATTTGGCTGGTGAAACACCTACCCAACATGCGTTATATGAGATCTTAAATAATAATATCCAACAGATTGGATTGTCTGCTGCTAAAGATCGGCACATTGAAATTCCTTCCGATAGTCTTCAGCCTGTTGGATTTGAAAGCGATGAAAGTTTGCTCGACTATGAACCACGTTCTTTTATTGGTTATCGGTTATTACATGAGTATTTTTCTTTCCCCAATAAGTTCATGTTTTTTGATTTATATAACTTGGACAAAATCGATTCTAGTTTCGATAAAGAGCTGACTATTACATTTTATTTTTCTGACTTTCAGCGATCTGAGCACATGAAACGGCTTGAGCAAGCTGTTCAGGCTGATACGTTTCGTTTGGGTTGCACACCGATAATTAATCTTTTTAAACAGCAAGCAGAGCCCATTAATCTAACTCATCAGAAGACTGAATATCTGGTTATTCCTGACGTACGTCGACCCTGGGGAACGGAGGTTTATTCTGTTGATCATGTTAGAAAAATAACGCGTCTTCGAGATCAGGAAGAAGTCATTGATTTTCATCCTTTCTATTCAGTAAAACATGCTTATGATACAACCTCGCAACAGGGCACTTACTGGTGTGCGAATAGACATGCAACTCTTTATAAAGACGGTAGCGGGACTGACGTGTTCTTGTCATTAGTTGATTTGAATTTTGATCCTAAGGTTCCGCAAATTGAAACGCTATCAATCGGCATAACCTGCACTAATCGGGATTTACCCGCTAAATTACCTTTTGGAGGTAATGAAAGTGATTTTCAGTTGGATGGTTATCCGGTCATTTCATCAGTTCGTTGCTTAACAAAACCGACTGAGACATTACGACCTCCTTTACGTAACAGTGCACGCTGGCGCTTAATTTCTCACTTGGCGCTAAATCATTTATCACTGATAGAAGATGGAAGAGAAGCATTACTAGAAATTCTTAACCTCTACAATTTCACCGATTCTGAAGCGGTAAAAAAACAAATTAATGGGATTTTGGAAGTGAAAAGTCGGAGCTGCGTCAGGCGTATCCATCAAAATATGCGATTTGCTTTAGTGCAAGGTAATGAGATCAAGCTTGATTTTGATGAGGAGCAATTCACTGGATCAGGGGTTTATTTATTTGCCAGTGTGTTAAGTCATTTTTTTGGCTTGTACTCAGGATTAAATAGCTTTACTCAATTGACTGTTACTAGTAAACAACGAGAGGGAGAACTCGCAAGATGGCAACCGAGATCCGGAGAAGCAGCCATAGTGTAGTTGAAAATCTACGCGATGAGCCTTGGCGCTTCGAGTTCTTTGAAGCTGTCAGGTTGTTGCACCTAATTCATCGATTGGATTCGAAGTTCTTAGATGTTGGCGATTTAACTCCTCCTAACTTTTTGACTTATAGAACAAATTTATCACTCAATTTTCCTGCAAGTGAAATTCAAGCGTTAGCACTGATTGAACGAGATTTTGATGAAGTCTCGGCCATTTCATCGAGCACCATGACAGTCAATTTCATAGGTTTAACAGGCCCTTCAGGCACCTTACCAAGGTACTATACCGAATTATTGCTGACTCGAAGGTTACGCTATAAAGATGAGGTAGCACATAAGTTTTTTGATTTATTTAATCATCGTGTAATTAGCCTGTTAGTAAAAGCTTGGGAAAAGTATCGCTTCTATATTAACTATGAACGCGATAATTCTCAGCATTTCACGCGCTATCTACTTGATCTGGTAGGCATGGGCACTAATGGCTTGCAGAGGCGACTAGAAGTAGCGGGAAAAGGCATTAAGGATGAAGTGCTGGCCTATTACAGTGGACTCAATGCGCAGCAGCCACATTCAGCGATAGCGCTTGAAGCGATTTTGCGCGATTATTTTCAAGTAGATGTGCAAGTGATGCAGTTTCAAGGATGCTGGTTACGATTGGAGCCCGATCAATTGACTCGCATAGGAAAAAGAGGAACCTATCACAAACTGGGTGAATCAGCTGTAATTGGCTCCGCTGTATGGGATCACCAATCAAAATTCAGAATTCGTATTGGCCCGTTAGATAAGCAACTCTTTGATGCTTTTTTGCCTATAGGCAATGTTTTTGAGGCATTGAAAAAATATATTGATTGGTTTAAGCCAATGAGCCAAAGTTATGAGGTGCAATTGATGTTAAAAAAAGAAGAAATACCGAAGTGTTGCCTAGGAGGGGACAAATCGATTCGCTTGGGGTGGTCTACTTGGCTAAGAAGCAAACCATTTGATCATAATGCAGCTGATACGATATTAATGTCGTGAAAGAAAGGATAAATATGATAACAAACCTTAAATCACTGATTGATAGATTAAATTCAACGTGCCGCAGTGCGATGGAAGGGGCAGCGGGTTTGTGCCTTTCAAACACGCATTACGAAGTTGATATCGAGCATGTTTTGTTAAAGATTCTAGAGCAATCTAATACAGACTTGCACTGTATCCTGCAGCATTTCGAAATTAACCCAAGCAATGTTCAACAAGATCTAACAGATGCCCTAGAGGGGTTAAAAAGAGGTAATACTCGAACACCCGTATTGTCTCCGCATTTGCCCAAACTTTATGAACAAGCTTGGTTGGAAGCCTCCATCAATTTTAAAACTACAAGTATACGAAGTGGACACCTGGTTTTAGCATTGCTGAGTAATAAGGAACTGATTCGAGTATTACAGAATTCACTGAATCAGTTAAATAAAATCAATATTGATGAATTAAGAGCAGGTTTCTTAAACATTACGGCAGTTTCCGCTGAGATACAATATTCTGAGTCGCTTGACTCAATACAACAAACATCAACCGATAGCACTACGCCAAAAGGCAAATTAGGTAAAACGCCGGGTCTAGATCAATATACAGTCAATTTAACGGAACGTGCCCAGCAAGGAAAGATCGACCCGGTGCTAGGGCGTGATCGTGAAATCCGTCAAATGATTGATATCCTAACGCGTCGTCGTCAGAATAATCCTATATTGACGGGTGAAGCCGGGGTTGGAAAAACGGCGGTAGTAGAAGGGTTAGCTTTGCGGATAGGGCAAGGTGATGTACCGCCACCCTTGAAAACGGTCGCTTTGCATATGCTAGACCTAGGTTTGCTGCAAGCCGGTGCAAGTGTCAAAGGTGAATTTGAAAATCGCTTGAAATCAGTCATTGAAGAAGTTAAACGAAGCCCTCACCCCATTATTTTATTTATTGATGAAGCGCATACCATGATTGGGGCCGGTGGGGCGGCCGGTCAGAATGATGCTGCGAATTTATTAAAGCCAGCACTAGCCCGGGGTGAATTACGTACGATTGCAGCTACAACTTGGTCGGAATATAAGAAATATTTTGAAAAAGATGCAGCGCTTGCAAGGCGATTTCAGGTTGTGAAAGTCGATGAACCGTCAGAAACCCAAGCGGTAGCGATGTTACGTGGATTAGCGGATATGATGGAGCTCCATCACAACATCCGAATATTGGATGAGGCGGTGGCTGAAGCGGTCAGACTTTCTAGTCGGTATCTTACAGGCCGCCAATTGCCTGACAAAGCTGTAAGCGTTTTAGATACGGCATGTGCTCGAGTCGCCATTGGACAGACTGCGGTTCCTGCTGCAATCGAAGATATGCGACGTGCTATCACGAATGTGGAGACAGAGATTCGTGTTCTAAAACGAGAGGAAGCCAGTGGAGGAGACCATCAAGATCGAATCAAGGCATTAGAAAACGATAAGGAAAACAAAGTAACCGAATTGGATTCATTGGAAAAACGTTGGCAGCAAGAATTGGGCCTTGTAGAAAAAATTCGAGCACTCAAAACCGATCTTGAAAAGAATCAACTTAACTCTGCTACACAATTAAATCAAAAACAACAGCTCAATGAGCTTAATGAAGCGTTAACACAACTTCAAGGCGATACACCGCTAGTTCAAGTATGTGTTGATGGACAAGTGGTGGGTGAAGTTATCTCAGCTTGGACGGGCATTCCACTTGGCAAGATGCTGAAAGATGAAATCAATACTGTGCTATCGCTTAAGCCACTTTTAGAAGAGCGCGTGATTGGCCAAACACACGCACTCGAAGCGATTGCTCAGCGTATTCGTACTGCTCGAGCTAATCTTGAAGATCCAGGTAAACCTAAAGGGGTATTTTTGCTCGTTGGCCCTAGTGGTGTAGGTAAAACAGAAACAGCCCTCGCGCTAGCAGATATTCTCTATGGCGGAGAACGTAATATCGTAACGATTAATATGTCCGAATTTCAGGAAGCGCATACCGTTGCTACCCTGAAAGGATCCCCTCCCGGTTATGTTGGGTACGGTGAGGGAGGGGTATTGACTGAGGCTGTGAGGCGTAAGCCTTATAGCGTTGTTTTGCTTGATGAAGTCGAGAAAGCGCATCCAGATGTATTAGAGTTATTCTTTCAAGTGTTTGATAAAGGGATGATGGATGATGCAGAAGGGCGTGAAATCGATTTCAAGAATACGGTTATTATCCTAACGTCTAATGTAGGTACTGCAACGATTATGGATCAATGTTTGGATGCGGAAGTGATACCGGATGCTGCAGAGTTGGCTGAGATCTTGCGGCCTGAACTACAGCGTGCGTTTAAACCTGCTTTCTTGGGACGACTAGCGGTAATACCTTATTACCCTATTCGTGATGAAATCATGCATAAAATTATTTCCCTGAAGCTAGGAAAAATTCAACGCAGAATACTTGAGAACCATCGAGCTGAATTTAGTTATGATGAATCCCTGGTTAAGGCGGTTTGTAGTCGATGTACTGAAGTAGATAGTGGGGCGCGGAATGTAGATTACATTCTCACGGGAACATTACTCCCAGAAATTTCTCAATCAGTGCTTGCGAAAATGGCGGAAGGCGAAGCAATTAATCAAATTCAAGTCACTGTTGATGAACAAGGCGCTTTCTTATACACGATTCATTAAGCGTTAGCGTGAATTAACTCGGAGAAATAACGTGGAAAATTTTGTCCAAGAAAATCGCTTCATTGCCATAGCGACGGCGCTAGAATCTAACAAGCTATTATTGCGCTCATTTTCTGGCACGGAAGCGATTTCCAACTTGTTCACTTTTCAACTGGAATTACTATCTGAAGACCATAACATCGATGTGAGTCAGATTCTCGGTAAATCAGCAACGATCACACTTAGAATGCCTGATGGAATTGGGAAAGAACGTTATTTTAATGGATTTATAAACCGCTTTAGACAATTGCCTGGTGTTGGTCGGTTTGCTTGTTATCAAGCTGAAGTGGTTCCCTGGCTTTGGTTTCTGACGAGAACAAGCGATTGCCGAATTTTCCAGAAAATGACTGTTCCAGATATCGTAGAAACCATTTTCAAAGAATTTAATTTTCAGGATTTTAAGCGAGAGCTACAGCAGAGTTACAAAACTTGGGAATATTGCGTGCAATATCGGGAGAGTGCTTGTAATTTTGTCATGCGTTTAATGGAAGCAGAAGGGATTTTTTTCTACTTTACGCATGAAGAGAATCGTCATGTACTGGTGATGGCAGATTCTCAGAATGCTCACAAACCGCTTGAACCCTTGAAAATTGTTTATGAGTTTGTTGACGGTGCTGGTTATAAACAAGGGGAAAGTCGGATTGATAACTGGCTAATTAATCACGATTTACGTGCAGGACGGTATGCCGTAAAAGATTTTAACTTTGAAACTCCCTCGAATAGCTTATTATCAAAAATTGATAGTAGTACCAAGCTTACTGACAGTCATGCTTATGAACTTTATGAGTATCCCGGTGGTTATGAAAAGCGGGATGAAGGCGAAAAATATGTGCGCATGCGCATGGAAGAAGAAGAAGTTGAGCATGCCACAATTTATGCTGAAGGAAATTGTCGTCATTTTAATCCAGGCTTTCGTTTTGAGCTCACAGAACATAATCGCCGAGATCAAAACAAAGCGTACGTATTAACTTCTGTGACGCACAGTGCCAGTATTGGTGGAAATTTTCCTGATAGAACTGGCCCTGAAGATCATCATTATCGTAATAGCTTTACTTGTATTCCCGCTTCAGTCCCATTTCGACCCAATCGTTATACACCCAAACCGATGGTACGCGGTACCCAAACGGCGATCGTCGTCGGACCCAGCGGCGAGGAAATTCATACGGATAAATATGGGCGAGTCAAGGTGCAATTTCATTGGGATCGCAGAAGTAAAGCGAATGAAGATAGCTCTTGCTGGATACGTGTTGCAAGCTCATGGGCGGGTAAAAATTGGGGCATGATTGCTATTCCACGGATTGGTCAAGAAGTGATCGTTGACTTCTTGGAGGGAGATCCAGATAGACCGATTATCATCGGACGAGTCTATAACGCAGAGCAAATGCCACCCTATGAGCTACCAGCGGAGATGACGAAAAGTACGATGAAATCCAACGCTTCGAAAGGAGGGGGTGGTTTCAATGAATTTCGTTTTGAAGATAAAAAGGGGAGCGAACAAGTATTCTTACACGCTGAACGCAACCAAGATATCCGTGTTAAGAATGATTCCATGGAGTGGATCGGGAAAGATCGCCATTTGATTATTAAAGCGGATCAACTTGAAAAGGTGGAAGGTGATAAACATTTAACGATTCAGGGTGATCAGAACGAGAAGGTTAATGGAGTGCTTTCTCAAGATATCGCGATGGATCTCCAGCAAAAAGTGGGTATGAAGCATGCGCTCGATGCTGGAACGGAAATTCATCTTAAAGCGGGCATGAATCTGGTTATCGAAGCTGGTGCAAACTTAACCCTCAAAGTAGGGGGTAATTTTGTGAATCTAAATCCTTCCGGCGTTTATATTCAAGGTGCGATGGTTTTCATTAATAGTGGGGGGAGCGCGGGGAGCGGCTCTGGTAGCTCCCCTGCGGCTCCCAAGGCACCCACCGAAGCTGACAAAGCGAAACCAGGCGATAAGGGCGCGCCTCCTCCCGCGAATACATTTCAAGAACCAACTGCTCCCAGTCGCCCTTCACCGCAAGCGATTGCATTAAAAGAAGCTGCAAAAACAGGTACACCTTTTTGTGAAAAATGTGAAGCAGCTCGAAAAGCAGCGAGTGCACATGCTTAGGATCTATTGAAAATGGTATCGTCCAACTCAGAAAAAATTACTAATTTACTTTGGTCTATACCGCAAGCAGGTGGTATTTATTTATATGCTATTTTAGATGGGGCACGCAATGAAGGTATTTATCCGGCAATCCTACAATCAGGATGTGAATATGAATGCCTCTATAGAGGCGAGCTTGACTCCGGTTTAGCAGAAGCAGCACCTTACTTAGTGAAACTCGAAAAAGACAAACTATTCTCAAATTGGTTGATCGACGAAGGATGGGGAGATAGTTGGGGAGTTTTCATACATACTGCAGCGACTTTCAGAGATCTCAAGCGGCATCTGCGCAAGTTTCTAATGGTTTACGATACAGACACCAAACCAATGTATTTTCGTTACTACGACCCACGTGTGCTGAGAGCGTATCTACCAACCTGCAACAGTGAAGAGCTAGCAACCGTATTTGGCCCAGTCACAAGCTATTTAATGGAGGATAAAAATTCTAATATGCTGCTTCATTTTTCTATCAACGCAAACAAACTTGAAACGCATCAACTTTCATTGATGTAACTCATGAAAACCCTGAATCTTTTTAATAGACTAACGATAACGCAAAGGAGGCAAATATGCCCATGCACGTATGTAACGGCGCAACCTTAATGTGTAGTTTTGGTGTGGCACCCAGCACATTGGTCGTGTTACCGCAGAACCGCACATTGACCAGTAATATGCCCGCAGCCAATATCATGGATCACAAACCGATGGTGAACATTATGCCTTTCGGAATGTGCACCACTCCGAGTAACCCGGCAGTTGCATCTGCTACTGCAGCAGCGATGGGCGTTCTCACACCGATGCCCTGTGTGCCGGCAACCACAGCGCCCTGGATAACGGGAACGCCTACCGTTCTGCTTGGTAATATGCCCGCACTGGATAATACCCACACCCTCATGTGTATGTGGGGAGGGGTGATCTCAGTAGTAAATCCAGGGCAGGTAACGGAGCAGATTCCTTAAATTAAGGAGAAAAAGATGCTGGTTATTCGTGCAGAACAAATGGATGTTTTCAAAAAAACAGCATTACTGTCTTTTGAAGATGAAATGGTTGAGCATCTGGCCAAATTTTCTCCACCCCTGTACAAGGTTGTTGGCGAAGAACAGATGCGCAAGGTAATTCGACTTGGAATGAGTCAGGCTGCGCAGTATGGCTTTACTTATCGCGGCCCCGTACGTCTTTATCTCGAGCTAATGTTGTTATTCGGCAGCTATTTTGATACTGACCCCCAATATCCCTGGGCAGCAGAAATACTGACGAATCAGGAATCTGGTACGCAAATGCAGCGCGCAGAGCATCTTTATGAAAAGACGATGGATTATCGGCTGAAAGTCGCAGGGCCAGAGGATGCTTATACATTGGAAGCTTTAAAAAAGATTGCAGTATTTGCAAAGCAACCATTGACTATCCCGGCTGATAATTTTATTCCTGCCATGCAGCGTGAGATCGAGTATATCTATCCGCAGAAAGCGGCCTATGTGGGTAAAATCGGACTAGAAGCGCTGATTCGTAAAGGTGTAGGAGGAGCGCAGCGGCAGCAATTTATGACGGAAAGAAGTATGGCTTTGGTTATTGTGCTCATGCTGGCTTTCGGACATGGTTGTGGCAAAGACCCGCTTTATCCCTGGATTGCAAAAACATTGCAAGATGAAAAAATATTAGATGCAAAAGCACGTGCAGAGATATTGGAGAGAAAAGCAATGACTTGGTTGGAGCATGTGTTGGGTTATTTTGGAAAGGGGGGGCAAGTATGAGCTGCCGACAAGATCCCGCTCCTCCCGGTGATGGGGGGCTTTTGTCAGGCGGAGTTCCAGCGCCTGCGGCGGCTACACCATGCAACAGCACTATACAATCATGCCCATCACAGGGGGTTACCGTTATTATCAGCTTGTCCGCTTCCGTGGCATGCCCTGGGCATCCGTTGCCGATTACGGCAGTAGGTACTCCCGGCGGAGGAACCTATGCCTGGAACGTTTCGGGTGGAGGAGCGGAGCTGGTGGATGACGCGGGGGCGCCTATTGCAACGGGCCCCTCCGTCAACCTGCGTAGCTTTAGGCCAGACGATGCAACTGGCAGAATCCCTGAGCAAAATGCTACCGTCAGCGTCACGTATACGCACCCGAATGGCACAGCGACGGACTCGAAGCCAGTGAAGATACATAAGATCAAATTCGCTGTGACTAACAAGGCCATCACCAGGGGGTTTACCGATGCCCGCGAGTCTGCGACGGCTGTGCAACTGTGGTCCAACGGTACCGAAATGTCGACGGATCCCAGGGTAGAGATCCGATTAGACGCGAGTTGCCCTAGGAAGGCGGCGTGTGCCGTGAATCACCGGGTGGGATGGCTGCAGACTATGCTCACCGACACCAGGCAAGCCAGGTATTCGCACACCTCATTAGATGTTGTGGTCACCACACCCATTCGCGATGTCTGGAATGCCACCGTATTCCCTTTCTACTCGACGGTGACGGCGTTTACCGGCGATAGAGACCGGCAAACGGCGCATCACGAGGATAGCCCGTCTTTTCCGGGGCCTCCTGGAGCGCCATGGACGGATCCACGCGCCGGAGTTGGCGCGAGTCCGCCGCCTGGGCCACCGCCAGCAACAAACCTGCAATTACGGAACATGCGCTTCTCGGACAGTTTCACTGCCTGGCTGGTGGTGCAGAATATTGAATGGGCAGCACACCATCTGGCGGACTCGTTCGCTTATCAAGGCCACTTCGACTGGTCGATGCAATTGAACGTGACCGTGGATACCACCCAGCCCGTTGGCAGCCGGGTGACGCCTAAAAGGAATCAGATCACGGCACCGGCTACGATCCAGACCGGGAAGGGAGGCGGCACGCCTAACCTGGCGGCTCCGATTTTCAACACCTCGGCGGTGCTTAACACGAATCCTGCACCGGGAATCTAACTATGAATCGCATCTTCAGCAGCGTGATGGCATTAGCTATGGTGATGCAAGGAGGAACGATGAACCGCTTTGATGAGATGTTTACGATAGGACCCGAAACACTGGTCGCACAAGCACGTGCGATTGTGGCAGGTCCGGTATCACATTACTCCAAGGAAGTGAAGGAACAATCCTTGGGTTCAGCGCCCATTCCGGTCCGATGGGTGATTTCGGGCCAACTCGAACACCCGGAAACTCTGAAGGGCGACGCGTCTGGAGCTGCTCTGCACTTCAACCGTGAAGAGCAGTCGCCGTTTCTAACGATCCCAGAACCCGTACCTGCCTGGGAAGCGGAGTATTCTCAGTGGCAGCCGGACGATAAGGCTGTCGTGTTCCTCGGCGAGAAGCCGGGAGAAATCCTGCGTATACTTCCTAGCGGGGTGGGCGAACGCGACCTCATATCGCTGGTGCGACTCATTGTTTCGATTTACGCCACGGCCCAAAGTGAAAATGCTCAAGCCATCGCGTGGCAGAGGCATCTGCTGAACGGTACGGCGTCGAGCGCTGAAAGCAAACGAATCGCCCTTCGCTCGTTAATGAAGCTAACACGGAATTGGGACGACGTGACATCAACGTTGTATGGGGTAATGAGCAGAAAAGACGCTGATCTTCGACGATATGCATATGGGATTGTCGCTTACGGGATTATGCATGAAAAATGGAGCGATACATCCAAACCAGTGGAATTTTTGTGCATGCAGCTTGCGAATGAGACGGATACGGAGGTTACTGGAAGTCACCTTCAGTATGCCAATCTCGTACTGCAGTTTGCCGCTGATGAAGATTTTCGTGAGCAGCGGAAAGGGCTCTGGGATCAGCTCCATGGTTGCTTTAAGGATTATTGATTGCGAACCAACTCGCATGATAGTAATAACACGAAAAAAGGGGTCTGACCCGAATGGCACTAAGTTAAGCCTTTTTAGCAAGGGAATAAGCTGAAAAATGGTGAGTGAAATGGCATAATTCGCTATGCAAAATACAACGCCTTTATTTCCTGGTTTTCACCTCCAAACACT
>WBZN01000142.1_pt1 | contig 101426 bp, 95 predicted proteins | sample 5204281 | NCBI WGS metagenome assembly WBZN01 (sample SAMN12344347, study PRJNA552823) | activated sludge metagenome | biome: Activated sludge suspended growth; feature: Nitrification reactor; material: Wastewater; isolation source: activated sludge from nitrification reactor of wastewater... | reverse complement strand
AATTCGGCTGCACCCCGTTTCTCCCAGGTGCCACGTCAATGGGAATACTCGTGGTCGCCGTCCCTGTAAATGGATCGGCGTGAACTGCACCTCCAACACCACCGATTGGGGACTCGGTATCGGTCTCTTTTGACCATGATGTAGTTAGAGGTAGAAATATTACGGCCGTGGCGAGTAGCACTCTGAAGGACAGACGACGAATGAGACGCATTCCAGCTCCTTGTTGCGCGATGACGTCGAGGGTGGGAAACACCTTGTGCATGCGCCAGAGAGTAGTAGGCCAGCGTCATCTCCACAATCACCCCAGATGCATGTACACCCATTTGGAGGGCGTCAGATCACAAGCTGCCCGATTCACACAAAGGAAGGAATTCAACACGAGGCAAAGAGCAGGCAACGCTTCACGGTGTCGTTCGTGAAAGAACAGGTCACATGTCTGGGGCTTCCAGCAGAAGCCAGCAGGGTCGCGAGTGACCGCCGACGCTTACTCAGAAGAAGGGCCCCCGAAGGCGGGATTGAGTACGTCGTGTCCTGGCATTAGACTCGCCGGAGTACTTCCCTTCCAGCAAACACGACTCAGGCTTCGATTTGGAGCAAGGACAACTTATGGTGGCTGCACAGAGGTCTCATCTGCCAAGTCCCTACAGGAGACCGATGGGTCGACCGACTGAACCCGGTGTGCTTCTGCTTTCATCCACTCTTGAGGTGGTCTACGTAAATCCTGAAGGTCGCGCATTTCTCCATGAATTCATCATGCGGCCAGGGCCGGCCGTAGACCTGCCTCCGACGCTTCGATCGTGCTGTGAGAAACTTATCCAGAGTCTTTCTCTGACTCCTGGAGCCCCAGACTGGGAGAGTCTGCGCCACACACACATACTCGCCTCCTCTTCTGGCCGAATACTGCTCCGCGCATTTGGTGTTCCCACCCCATTGGATAAGGGCAACGGACAACTCCTGCTGCTCCTTGAACGAGTTGGTCTGTCACATGACAACGGCCATTCACAGCCATTCACGAGCAATCCGATTCATCTCACACCACGGGAAGTCGCGGTCATGCGCTACCTCCTCGAGGGCCTCACGAATAAAGAAATCGCCAGCAAGTTACGCCTCAGCGAGCACACCGTGAAGGATCACCTGAAACGCATGATGAAAAAAACGCAGGTGACGACACGGACGGCCGTGGTCAGCCGCCTGTTGAGTGACCATACGTTGCTGGTTCAACTCTCGCATGAGACGCCGTGCCCTGAGGACGCACAGATTCATGACCTGGCGGGGTAATCACTTTCCGGCCAGGGTCCTCCTCGTCGTGCGAGCGGCACAGGCACCGCTGCTCACCCTCCTGGCGCTCATACTATTGGTGGGGCCGACATCCTTTGCGACGGACACCCTCTTTGAGTGCAGGGATGTCCATGGCAAAACGGTCTTCACGGATAGCCCTCGCCAGCTTCTTGCCTGTCACACCGTGAATCTCATGTTGCCTCACACTCCGGTGGCGCCGTTTCCTTCGATCAAACTGCCGTCCTCATCTGACGCTCCACGAGATGCCGGTGACATTCCTCCCCAACCGCGCACCACTACGGTTCCGGTCGAACGTCTGGGAAGTGTCCTCGTTGTCTCGGCGACCTTGAATGACTCCACACAGGCACGGCTCATTGTGGACACCGGTGCGTCGCAGACCATTATTTCGCACCGACTCGCCGCGAATCTTGGGATATCGTCGCTCGCCCATACGACACAGGTCTTGCTACACACGGCAAGCGGATCGGTTCGGGCAGACGCAGTGATCCTTGACGCCATCCGTATCGGCGGGGCAGAGCTTAGGAATAGCCAGGTGTTGATTCATGACCTACCCGACCTTCCATTTACGGTGGATGGCCTCTTAGGATTGAGCTTTCTCGGGGCGTATCAGATTACCCTCGACAGCAGCCGAGGAGAATTGCATCTGAAGTGGCCGCCGGTTCAATCGTCCGAAGCCTCGGATCACAAGTAAATCTTCCCCGGTCTGCGTTTTGCGAATGGCTGGTGAGAGGCGGACCAGAATCCCACGCTCTCGCTGCTCCCACAATGGCTCCGCAACGTCCTGCGCCCCGTTTAGTATCGCCGTACCAAGACAGATTTGAGAGAGAAACGTCCAGCCCTGTTTTTCATAGTGCTGAATGTGGCTCTTTTGGCAAAGACAAGGTGCGTCCGATGGCGTCGTAGAGCAGCCTACCGTCCTGAGGGCGATGGGTTTCCACATCCAGGCCTTGCAGGGCTGACCGGCACAGCCCGGTAGCACACGTCGGTCCTGCCGGGATAAAAGGCGCGGGGGCGAATCGCGTCTCGCCGGTTCCCCCTTGAGAATGAGATAAAAGACTGAGCCTGGCGAGGACAGCGCCTCACCGATTGCATGGAGCCGCGTTCATCGAGAATGCGGGTGACATAGAGCGGTTAAGCGGTATGGTTCGGCTGTTTGATGCACCAGCTTGTCCGTGTGGGATCGTCATCTGATAGGTGGCGACGAAACCCCATCCTATTCGAAGACCGTCACATGGCAGGTCACTCCTTGGATCGGAGACTGGTTGAAGTTCTGCCCATGGGTTTAAGGAGTTCTGTACGCTGGCGGTGTGCAGCTGATCAGCAACTTCTGATATCCGGGAGGCACCTCTGAGTTCCCGACCTTGGCTGCCTCCCTCTCAAACACAGCCATTGGCAATCCGTAGGAAATAGAATCGGAGGACACCCAGAACAATCGAGTTGGACAAGGCGCTTTGGGGCGATTTTTCAATTGCGCGGGGTGCAATCGTTGCGGCTTATGCGGTGCAAGACAAGGAGAATTTGTCCAATGACTGTCCAATGGAGTTTCATTGGACAAAGTGAAAATCGTAAGTCATTGAAATATGGTGAGTCGGCTGGGATTCGAACCCAGGACCCTCGCCTTAAAAGGGCGATGCTCTACCAGCTGAGCTACCGACTCTCCCAAGATGGAGACGACACATCGTCACGCGAGGATCGTGACGGGAGGGATCTTACCACTGACGCGTCATGAATCGCTACGGCGCGCTTCCGTTGCACGCGAAAAACAGGACACATTATCATGAACGTGGCGTACGTGCGCGGCGGCCGGCCTTGAGTGGATTGTTGAGAATGATGGTTTCATCCCGCCGTGAACCGGTGGAAATCATATCGATCCGACACTCGGCCAGTTCCTCAATCCTCGTGAGATACCGTTTGGCTTCCGCGGGCAAATTCTTATACGTCCTGACACCCGTGGTGGGCGCGCTCCACCCGCGGATACGTTCATAGACCGGCTCACACCTGGTCAAGGCCAGCAAGTCGGACGGCATGTCCCGATGGAGCTTGCCATTCACTCGGTAACCCGTGCAGATCTTCAATTCTTTCCGGCCGTCCAACACATCCAATTTCGTGACAGCCAGTGAGGAAAGCCCGTTGACCCTCGTCGCATGCCGGACCACGACACTGTCAAACCACCCGCAGCGACGTGCCCGTCCGGTGGTCGCGCCAAATTCTTTTCCACGCTCCTGGAGCCATCCGCCGACTTCATCGGTGAGTTCAGTCGGGAACGGGCCGCTGCCGACACGCGTCGTATAAGCCTTGGTAATCCCCATCACTGCATCGATTTTGGTGGGACCTACCCCGGTTCCCGTACAGGCGCCACCGGCCGAAGAACTCGACGAGGTCACATAAGGATACGTCCCAAAATCCACATCCAGGTGTGTTCCTTGCGCGCCCTCGAATAACACCGTCTTTCCGGCATCGACGGCTTTATTGACGACCAATGTCGTATCGACGATGTAGCTCTTCAGTCGATCGGCATAGGCCATGTATTGCTGATAGACCTTTTCCAGCTCGAAGCAGTCCACCTTGTGCAGTTGTTCGAGCAGCCAATTGATGTCGACCAAGTTTTCTTCCAGCTTCTGCTTGAAGAGCGGAGGATTCAGCAAATCGCCCATGCGAATGCCGATCCGCGCCATTTTATCCCCGTAAGAAGGGCCGATGCCGCGACCGGTAGTGCCGATACGACGGACGCCTTTGGACTGCTCCGAAGCCTTATCGATGGCCTTATGGTAGGGCAGAATCAAATGGGCGCGGTCGCTGACGGCGAAATTCTTGCCGATTTTGACGCCCTGCCCCTGCAGGTGATCCATTTCTTCGATCAATGCGCCGGGATCAACCACCACCCCATTGCCGATCAGGCAGCGGGTGCCGCGGTACAAGATACCCGAGGGGATGAGATGGAAAATGAACGTATCTCGCGCATTGATGACCGTATGGCCGGCATTGGACCCACCCTGGTACCGCACGACCATGTCGGCATCCTTGGCCAGGATATCGACAATTTTCCCTTTACCTTCGTCGCCCCATTGGGAGCCGATGATGACGAGATTCGCCATTGTTCGCTGCCTCTGCTCTTTCTTCCCGTCTGAACTCGAAAAAAAGGCCCTGACCTCGTACTGATCAGAGCCGGAAGGGCATCATCGTAGGATTCGCACCGCGGTTTGTCAAGCAGGGTTTTCAGGCAGCAGCGTTGTCATTGAGCTTCCGTCCTCACCGAGACGGGCTGTGTGTGCCTCCTTTTTGCGCATCCCATTTTCTCCTCCAACAAAGGCGGACGCACTTGGGCCTTCACTGCGCGTATCGAGCGAGCACCTTCCCATCGTGCGCGCTCCGTTCTCCCCTGCTAGTTCTCCCGGGGACGGATGCTCTGCCCCCTGTTCCCTGCGCGCGTCCAACGAGGGCCTTCCGAGGCCGGGCGTTGCGCGAGCACACAAGAGGACGAGCGTCGCCTCCGTCCCACCCTTTTCTTGACTGACAAAATCCGCCCATGCTAGATTGCGGAGTTACGTCTGCAGCAGCATTCGTTTCGTTGATGCCTGTGCACAGAGAGATCCAAGCTTGCGTGGGGCTGTGGCGCAGTTGGGAGCGCGCGTGAATGGCATTCACGAGGTCGCCGGTTCAATCCCGGCCAGCTCCACCAAATCAAGCTTGTCCGACCAACACTCCGGATGTGTGCGGGGATATCCGAACTCTACGAGTCATACGCTTAGCCAGCCGCCGCTTCACACGCAGGCGCTGACACTCCGCAGCGGGTACCTCGCCGAACCGTTCACCTCAGCCCCCGAGTACTACTGATCCATGCTTCAGCTTGAATCCGTTCATAAGCAATATTCCACGAAGGTCCTGCTCGAAGGCGCCACCGCACACTTGCGGCCTGGAGCCCGTGTCGGTCTCGTTGGCCCCAATGGCGCCGGGAAAACGACGCTCTTCCGGATGATTTTGGGCGAAGAGTCGCCCGATAAAGGCACCATCCGCAAACGCCCGCGACTGCGCATCGGCTACCTGCCACAGGAATTGGAAACCATTGTCGGCAAAACCGTGCTGGATGCCGCGCATCGTGACATCTACCCGGAACATGAAGCCGAACGCATCCTCTCCGGCTTGGGCTTTACTGAAGCGGATTTTTCGCGGCCGATCGAAAACCTCTCGGGCGGATACCGCATGCGCGTGGCGCTGGCGCACTTGCTGTTGTCGAACCCCGACGTCCTCATGCTGGATGAACCGACGAATCACTTGGACAAACCAACCCAGCGTTGGTTCGAACGGTTTCTCCTCGAATCCAACCTGACGCTGTTGGTGATCAGTCACGACACGAAATTTCTCGATGGCATCGCCACACACATCTGGGAGCTCCGGGATCGCACCCTTCAGGAATATCGTGGAAACTATACGAAGTTTCAGGAACTGCGGGCGGCCCGCGATGCACAACTTGAAGCTGCGGCGAATCGGCAAAGTAAGGAAGTCGCCCGCGTCCAGAGTTTCATCGACCGTTTCCGTTATCAAGCCAATAAAGCCAAGCAGGTGCAGTCGCGCATCAAGCAATTGGATAAGGTGAAGCTGATCGAACGGCAGCGTGATACCAAGCGGGTGCGGTTCAAGTTTCCGCTTCCTGCTGCCAGCGGCCGGCATGTGCTCGAGCTGAAAGGCGTGGCGAAGAGTTATGGAGAAAAGGTCATTTACCGTTCGTTGGACTTCACCGTGGAACGCGGTCAGCGCATCGCGCTGGTGGGTGAAAACGGCGCCGGCAAGAGTACGTTGCTCAAGATGCTAGCCGGGGTGTTGCCGTTTGAAAAGGGATCGCGCCAGGTCGGCCACGGAGTCACCCTGCACTACTTTGCCCAGCACCAGGCAGAATCCTTGAACCAGGAGGACACCATTCTGGAATCGTTGGCCGAAGTGTCGGCGCAGGCTGAAACCAATTTTCTCCGCGGCATAGCCGGGGCGTTCCTCTTCACCGGCGATGACCAGAAAAAGCCTATCAAGGCCCTCAGCGGCGGCGAACGCAACCGCGTCGCGCTGGCTCGCATGCTGGTGGAACCGGCCAACACCCTCCTGCTTGATGAGCCGACCAACCACCTCGATCCGGCATCGGTGGATATGTTGACGGACGCCATGACCGACTTCCCGGGTACCATTGTGTTCATCTCCCATGATCCGACCTTCCTCGCCCGCGTCGCGACCATGATCGTCGAAGTAGACGAAGGCCAGGCCAGGAATTACTTGGGCGACTACGAGTATTTCTTGTGGAAGAAGGCGCAGGAATTCGAGTCGATCAAGGAAAGCAGCGCAGAGCTCGCGGCCGCCCAGGCCGACAAATCGTCTGGCCCTACGAAGGCCATGGCCTCGCAGGTACAACCGAAGTCCTCCGGCGGAGAACGGCGAGACCTGAGCAAAACGCAGGCACGCCTCGAAAAACAAGTCTCCCGCGCGGAGTCTGAAATCGCCTCAATGGAATCCAAGGTGAAGGCGAGGGAACTGGAACTGGCTGATCCGGCGCTCTACCAGGAACTCGGCCGCTGGAGCGAGCTGCAGCGAGAGCAGGAAACCTGGAAGAAGGAGTTGGAACGGCTCACGGCGCGCTGGGAATCGTTGTCGGAGGAATTACAGGAAGTACGGGAAAAACTGACGGCAGCCGGTTAGTCCGTCGACTTCAGCGTCTCTTCCAGATAGTAGTACAACCAGCGGTTCTTTTCTTTCGTCACCAGGTCGTCCCACACCACCCCGAGCAACATTCCCTTCTCCCACGGCTTCGCCCAGGCCACCGTGGCGCTCAACTTCTCCTGTTGCTCCACGCGATCGGGATCCAGAAAGGCCAACGAGACAGTAATTTTTGCGCCGATCGGCAGGGTTTCTTTCGAGTGCAGTCCCGCGCCAATCTTGTTCACATTGTTGAGAACCGCCGTAAATCCCTTGGCCCCGCTCTGCGGGGACACCAGGGCCGACCCGATCAGTGTCGCCCGGACATATTTCCGGCGTTCGCTCACACTTTCCGTTGAATTGGCCTGACGCGCCATAGAGACCTCGCTGCTAAGTATAACCGTATAACCAGCTTTGTCTAGCCCCTTTCTTCATCACCTGCGGAGATCCTGGGACGGTAATACCGCGAGCCTTTCAGCGGGTCAGGAAGGTGGTCTTGCTCGGCTTTGGCTGCGGGGTCCTCGTGTACATACCGGTATCCCTTGCCATATCCAATGTCATTCATCAGCGAAGTCACGGCATTGCGGAGATGCAACGGCACGCCCAGATTGCCGTGCTGGCGCGCATCCCGAACGGCCTCCTGCAGCCCCACATAGGACGCGTTGTCCTTTGGGCGGGTGGCCAGGTACGTCGTTCCGTGCGCCAGGCTGATCTGCGACTCCGGTAGCCCCACGAACTCCACTGCCTGCGCCACCGCATTGGCCAGGATGAGCGCCTCGGGTTCGGCATTGCCGATGTCCTCAGACGCGAAAATGACCATACGCCGAGCGATGAATCGAGGATTCTCGCCGCCCTCCAGCATACGCGCGAGCCAATAGAGCGCCCCATCCGGATCGGAGTCACGCAGACTCTTGATGTAGGCGGAGATCAGATTGTAATGCTCTTCGCCACCCTTGTCGTAACGCAGGGCCTTTTTGAGCAGCGCGGACTCCAGCACCTGTTCATCGATGATGCGTCGTCCATCCGGTCCGACCGGCGCCTGGCCGGCCACAAACTCCAGCGTCGTCAAGAGGCTTCTCGCATCACCATTCCCGAATGCAATCAACCGTTCGCGGGCAGCAGGGCGGATCGTCAGGCGAAGCGACCCCAAGCCGCGCTCTGAATCAGCCACTGCGCGATCAAGAATTGAGCCGAGCGCCTCAGTTGCCAGCGGATGGAGCACGATCACGAGGGAGCGCGAAAGTAAGGGCGCAATGAGTTCGAAGGACGGATTCTCAGTGGTGGCGCCGATCAGTACCACCGTTCCCCGCTCGACATGCGGAAGAAACGCGTCCTGCTGCGCCTTATTGAAGCGATGAATTTCGTCGACAAAGAGGATCGTCGCCAGCCCTCTGTTTCGCCGCTGCTCCGCGGCTTTGATGATCTCGCGCAGTTCCGGGATGCCTCCGGTCACTGCTGAGAATGGTACGAACTGCGATTTCGTATACTGCGCGACCAGCCCGGCCAGCGTGGTTTTCCCGCAACCCGGAGGGCCCCAGAAGATCACGGAGGAGAGCCGGTCCTGCTCAATCGCATTTCTCAACGGGCGCCCGGGCCCCACCACGTCGTCCTGGCCGACGAGATCGTCAAAACTCCGTGGGCGCAGGCGTTCCGCCAAGGGTACTTTTCCGGATGGCGTGACTCGCTGGGTAGGCTGTGATGCCGCGAATAAATCGCCGGTAGAATCGTGAACAGACATCATCGAGCTCAAATGAATGGCCCTCTGCATTCTATACGTCTCAACGGAATCACCGCAAACCTATTGATTCTCGAACTTGGGAATGGTACCACCCATCCAACCACACTTTGCAAAGGGCAACCGATGTTTTATCAGGCAAACAGTATTCGATTGGCGTATGACGACGAGGGCTCAGGCCTCCCACTCGTATTTCTGCATGCGTTCCCGTTGAATCGTTCGATGTGGAAGCCGCAAGTCACCGCCCTGTCCACACAATTCAGAACCATCGCGGTCGATCTTCGCGGGCATGGCGAGTCCGATGCCCCGCTGTGGTCTTTTTCACTTGAGCAGTATGCCGACGATGTGGCTGCGCTGCTCGACCACCTGAACATTCCACAAGCTGTGCTGGTGGGGCTTTCCATGGGAGGCTACGTCAGCCTGGCATTCTCGAGAAGATACGGCAATCGGCTCCGCGCACTGGTACTCGCCGATACTCGAGCGCAGGCAGATAGTCCGGAGGGGCGAACAGGACGCTTTCATCTGGCACAAACCGCGTATACACAAGGCGCCGAAGCGGTCGCGAACACCATGCTGCCAAAGCTGCTCGGCACAACGTCTCTGAAAAGCAAACCCGAACTGGTGGAGTCTATTCGCAGGACGATTCAACACACGCCGGTAAGCGGCATGCTCGTTGATTTGATGGCCATGGCAGCGCGCCCTGACTCCGTCGCCCATCTTAAGGCCATTTCCTGCCCAACCTTCGTCGTGGTCGGAGAGGAGGACCATACGACCCCCCTCGCCGACGCTCAATTGATGGCGCGTGAGCTACCGAAGGCCCGGCTAGCTGTCATTCCAGCCGCCGGACACGTGAGTAATTGCGAACAACCTGAGACGTTTAACGATCTGCTGCGAGGATTCGTCGAGGAGCTAGCGTAAGCGACCGCGGGAGAGATTAGCCTCCGTCTCTGACGCTGCTGCCACGAATCAGCTTGAGAAACTCTTCGCGGGTCTGCTGTTGGGTGCGAAACACGCCCAGCATGGAACTGCTGACGGCGACGGTATTTTGCTTTTCGACCCCCCGCATCATCATGCAGAGATGGCGCGCTTCCATGACGACCGCGACCCCATGGGCATTCAGCTTTTTCTTGAGGGTTTCGGCGATTTGAAGCGTCAGCCGCTCCTGCACTTGGAGCCGCCGGCTGAAGGCATCGACGACCCGCGGAATCTTGCTGAGGCCTACGACCTTCTTGTTCGGCAGATACCCTACATGACACTTCCCGAAAAACGGCAACAAATGATGCTCGCACATGCTGAAGAAATCGATATCCTTCACGATCACCATTTCATCGTACTCTATGGGAAAGAGGGCGCCATTGAGCAAGTGATCGATGTCCTGTCGATAGCCCTGGGTCATAAACCGCATGGCTTTCGCAACGCGTTTGGGCGTATTGAGAAGACCATTGCGGTCCGGGTCCTCTCCCAACTCGACCAACAGCTTGGTCATCAACCCTTCAATCGGGTCCTCGGCGGTTGGCGTTGCAGCGACACGCGACCGTCTGGCGCGGGACCCGGAAACTACTTTAGCCATGCCTCACTCCATCTTCTCTCCGCACCTGCTTCGCGGATCCGGAATATTCGAAATAGTTGTCTCGCGTCTCGATCACACCGACCTTCACGAGACGTCCCCCCGGAACTTCATTGACCAAGAGTTCCCAAATGAGCACCACCAGATTCTCTCCGGTGGTGGTCTGGGTCGCAAACTCCGGATCCTTGTTCAAATCCTGATGATCGAATCGTCGCACCACAATCCGCTGCACCACATCATCGAGCCTCGGCAGGTCCACCACTTGATGGGTCACGGGGTCCATGTCACCCCTGACTGAAACGAACACCACATAGTTATGCCCATGCCCGTTGGGATTGTTGCACTTGCCGAACGTGGCCCAATTTTCTTCAGACGACAACTGATCGGTGTGCAAACGATGAGCGGCGCAGAAACGATAGCGGCGCGTAATGGTGGCCTCAGACATCCGAGCAACTCTCCAGACAGATGATCAAACGAACAAGCCGGGAGAGCTACCCGCTAGAGAGGGAGCCACTCCCGGCTTGATCCGTCACTCAACGAAACATCGGCGCCCCGGTTGAACCACAACCGGAAGGCTCTTACGCACTGAAAGAACTGCCGCACCCGCAGGTGGTTTTCGCTTGCGGGTTCTTAATCGAGAATCCGGACCCTTGCAGACTGTCGACATAATCGACTTCCGCGCCTTGCAACAGCGGAGCACTCTGCGAATCCATGATCACTTTCACATCACCTTTTTCAATGACCGTGTCGTCATCGGCCATTTTTGACTCGAAGGCCATTCCATACTGATATCCGTGGCATCCGCCGCCGCGAACATAAATCCTCAGACCGACCACATCTTTTTCTTCGGTCATCAGTTCTTTTATCTTCTGCTCTGCCAATTGCGTAATCGTTACCATCGTTGGTCCTCCTTCTGGTCTGCGTGTTCGGCACGTTGTGTTACTTTACCATCTCGCGGGAACTTACGGAAGCCCGACTCCTTTTTTCCCGAATTGGCTGGATGCCGCTGAGGTCGGTTGCACCCACTTCGTTTCAGGAACACGAACCACCACATCACCTAATACCTTCGCCTGACAACCAAGCCGATGCCACGGCTCAGAGAGTGCTTCACGATCCAGGAGATCCTGCTCGTCGAAATCAATCTCGGATAGGTTCTCCCCGCCCACCTGCACTTCAACCCGGCAGGTCGTGCAGGATGCATTTCCTCCGCAGTCGTGATTGAGCTCAAACCCGAGTGCCTTGGCAGCTTCCAATAAGGTGAGGTTCAATTCGACCTCCCCGCTACGCCCCTCCGGATGGAGAAAACTCACACGCGGCATCTGCCGACTCCTCTAAGCCTTCACGCCGGTCCCGGCCTGCGCCGGCTGGAACGGACAGCGCTGCAGTCGAATATGTTCTTCGAATTCATGCTGGAATAACCGGAGGCTGCTCTGCACCAACACTGCGGCCCCGGTAATGAGCGTGCAATACCCCGTTCCCTTCACGAACCCGCACAGCTGCAGCAAGGAGTCCAGATCTTTCTGGCTGCCTTCTCCCCGCTCAATCTTCTCTACCAGGGTTGCCAGATTGATCGTGCCCATTCGACAGGGAGGACATTGCCCGCAACTTTCGCCCTTGAAAAAATTCGAATACTTGAGAGTCGCCGCCACCATGCAGGTCGCATCGTCAATGACAATGGTCCCGGCCGAACCCAATCCGGTTCCCGCCTTTTTGAGCGAATCAAAATCCATGGGAAGGTCCAACTGGTCGGCCGTCACCATTGAAAACGCAGGCCCTCCCGGAAAAACCGCCTTGATCTTGCGCCCGTTCGGAACGCCCCCGCCGCACGTTTCGATGAGATCCCTAATGGTGACCCCCATCGGCATCTCATACACGCCGGGCCGATTGACGGATCCGCTCAGAGAGAAGAGCATGGTCCCGGGACATTTTTCCGTCCCTACTTGAGTAAACCACGCGGCGCCGTTTCTCAAAATCTGAGGGATATTGCACAACGTCTCCACGTTGTTCACCAGAGTCGGCTTGCCGTACAACCCGAAATCCGTGGGATAGAACGGAGGCTTCTGACGCGGCATCGCCGGACGACCTTGCATAGACTCCAACATCGCCGTTTCTTCGCCCGCCACATAACTTCCATGACCGGAAAAGACTTCCAGTTCTAGGTCCACGCCGGTGTCGAGGATGTTCTTCCCCAACAGGCCTCGTTCCCGCGCCTGAGCAATGGCTTTTCTCAGGTTGGCTTCCTCTTCCTCATACTCATGGTTGACGTAGATATAGGATGCTTTCGCGTTGACCGTCCGGGAGGCGATCAGGCAGCCTTCGATCAACTGATGCGGAATATGTTTGAGGAGGTGACGGTCCTTGAAGGTTCCAGGCTCGTGCTCACCGGCATTGCAGACGAAGTAGCGTTCCGGCACGCGATGAGTGAGGACCTTTTCCCACTTGATACCGGTGGGAAAACCCGCCCCGCCACGCCCGCGCAAGCCTGCCTTCTTGATTTCGCCGACGATATCGTGAGGTGTCAGGTCTTTCAAGCACTTCCGCCAGGCTTCGTAGCCGCCGGTCTTCAGGTAGGGGTCGATTTCCCAGGGTGCCCCTTCACGCTTTTGCAATACCCTTGGTTGAGGTAGGGTCACGTTGTTCCCTTTCAGGGGTAGCACCCCCAGGTTAGCAGGCACCTACTATACGGCTGCCTTCCTGAAGCCGTCAAGACAAGTTCGCCTGATTAGGCCTGAATCTCAATCAGTTAGGCCTGATAGGCCCACAACGACTCAGTCCAAAGACTGGCAAAGACCGAAACAGGATTTGGTGAACGGGTGGACTCAAGAAAAAGGGGACTGATCATCCTCTCGGATAACCAATCCCCCGTTCCTCTGGTCCACGTACTGTTACTTCAAATGGCTCCCTGCCCCCATGAAGAACAACATGGGGATAGACAGCAGGAAATTGATCCGCGATGCGATCAAGGCGGTCTTTCCCCACTGAGCCATCTCCGGCGGGGCCGGTGTGCCCTGAGCCGCGGCCGCGACCGCAGCGATGACCTTCTTCTGGTTGGGCCAGATAATTGCGTGCACATTCCCCATCATGATGATGCCAAGCAGCCCGCCGATCCCCAATGCCAACGCTCCCGTGCCACCTTTCGAATAGAGGTAGCCATAGAGCACGACACCTGCCAGAACCGTGACCGTGGCGCCGTGACGGAACCAGTTCAGCGCGGCAGGCATCAGCTTCGGGATGACGATGTTCTTCGTCGGCCCATCCAAGCTCTTGAGAAAGCCCGCATTGATCAGATTAAAGAAATACAACAGGCCGATCCAGGTGATGCCCGCCAAAAAATGGACCCAGCGGACAACCAGACCGAACCAATCGGCCTCGCCCGCTCCCACCCCGGCCATCCCCAGATAGACGACTATCAACCCGACAGAGAGCGCAAGCCCCGCGCCCAATGTCTGATATGGATCTTCCAGAAATTTCATACGCCTCCCAACTATAACGGTTTATTGCCAATCACGTTCTCTACTGCAGGCTGCCGAGCCTTGTCAAGCAACCTGCCCTCCTCCCTGTCCTGGTGGCGATCGGCTAGGCCGTCAGCAAACGATCAACCACGCCGCACAGGTCCCGCACCGCATCGGATGAGGCCTGTAACGCCGTCCGTTCTTCGACCGTCAGATCATATTCCACAATGGACTCCCCACCCCCGCGGCCGAGCATGACCGGCACACCGACGATGACATCTTTTAATCCGTACTCCCCCTCACACAACATCGCGCAGGGAAGCACACGCTTCTGATCCTTCATGATCGCCTCAACCATATCCACCGCTGCGGCTGATGGCGCATAAAAGGCGCTGCCGGTCTTCAGTAGTCCGACAATCTCGGCCCCGCCATCCTGCGTGCGCTTGATCAATGCCGCGAGCCGCTCCGGCGACAACCGCTCTGTGATGGGCTTGCCCGCCACCGTCGTTTGGCGAACGAGCGGTACCATGGTGTCTCCATGCCCACCCAACACCATGGCCTGCACATCCGTCCCCGGCACGTGTAATTCCTCCGCGACAAACGACCGCAGACGGGCCGTATCCAACACCCCTGCCATGCCGAGTACACGCGATTTGGGCAGCCCGCTGACCTGTCGCGCCACATGCACCATGGCATCCAGGGGATTAGTCACCAAGATCAGAATGATGTCCGGTGAACGCGATACCAATTCCTGCACCACGGTCTTGACGATTTTGGCATTGGTCCCCAAGAGTTCATCCCGGCTCATGCCGGGCTTTCTGGGAATCCCCGACGTGATGACCGCGATGGACGACCCGGCTGTCTCGTCATATCCGTTCGTCCCGACCACGCGAGTGCTGTATCCGCAGACGGGGCCGGCCTGGGTAATATCCAACGCTTTCCCTTGCGGAATCCCCGGCACAATATCGACCAGCACGACATCATACGCATTCTTCTCTGCCAACCGTTGCGCGGCCGTTCCACCGACATTCCCCGCGCCCACTACCGAAATCTTTGGTCGTCCCATTATTCCCACCTCGTGAAGCGTGAAACGTGAAGCCTCGAGCGCAAAGTCCTCTTCGCACCCGCTTCACACTCCTTACGCCGGTTCATGCCCCGTCCAGCCGCCGACCTTAAAATTGATCGTGCAGACAAAATTATCGCCGTCATAGAAATTCACTTTGATTTTCTTTTTTCCGTAATTCGCCGCAAGAAACTCTTCGGGCGCCTCCACCAGCCCTTGATAGCCGCCGGCCGGGTACTCACCCAGCTCATGGAACACCACGATCATGCCGGCCTTCACTTCCTCCAGAATCTTGGCGGTGCACCGCGGATAGATTTCCCAAAACTTGGCGTCGATCGCTTCCCGAGTCGGTTCTGGCCGGTCCTCGCCGGGCTTGAAGTCTCGATTCGCGAACTTGGCCTGCCGTCGAACATAGGGGTACTGATGGCCGGTGAACAGTTTATACAGCCAGGGCGGCACGGTCGGTCTGAGCGGCTGCTCAATCATGGTTGGTATGCTCCAGTACTGAAAACGCCTTCTGCGCGACCGGTCAGGCCGTCAGCCGATGGTAAATCCTCGGAAGCTTCTCCGGCAACCCCTCCACCCGATCAATCACCACATATCGCACATCCCCGTACATCCGTCGCAGATAGGGATCCGCCTGCTTGTCGATCGTAATACAGACCGGGTCAATCCCGCCGGCCCGAGCTTCCCGCAAGGCCATGCGTGTGTCTTCCAACGAGTAGTCATCCTTGTATCCGTCATCCAGCGGACGCCCGTCGCTGATCACCACCAATAACCGCGTCTTCGCCTCACGAGCGAGCAGCTTGGCCGTCGCATGCCGGATCGCTGCGCCATCCCGATTCTGCTGTAAGGGAACCATTCCGCCCAACTTGGCCCCCGCGCGCCCGGTCACCGGTTCGTCAAAGTCTTTCACCACCACGAAATCCACCTGATGACGGCCCTGCCCGGAATAGCCATAGACGGCAAATTGGTCGCCAATCGCCGTGAGCGCTTCGCAGAGCAGCACCAACCCCTGTTTTTCGATATCGATGATCCGCCGCCCCTGCTCAACCTGGCGGCTGGTGGACCCGCTGAGATCGACCAGAAACGCTGCGGCCACCTCACGTTCCCGCTTTTCACGACGCACATAGATCCGCTCCGACGGCTCTATCCCCGCTTGCAGATCGGCGAGTCGGCCGATGACGGCATCCATATCCAGGTCTTCACCATCCAGTTGGCCTGGGACGCGCCGCAACCCCGGGGGACGCAGGCTTTCGAAATAGCGTCGCAGGAGTGCGACCGGCCCGCGTTGGGCCGCCAAGGTCTCTTCCACAAAATCCGACGACCCTTCGACCGCTTCCCGTTCGACCACACGGCACCACTGCATCCGGTAGTCCTGAATTGCGGCATCCCATTCTCGGTAGCGAACCGCTTTGACCATTCCTGACTTCTCATCCTCAGGCTGCGCCCCTTCGCCTTCTACCGCCAACATCTCTTCAACCAACGGAGGCTGTCGACGGCCCGGCACCAACATCTCTTGAGACACCTGCTGAGAACGCGCCGTCCCGGCACCGGACGATCCGCTCGAATCACCGGCTAAACCAGCCTCGCCCTGACTATCCCCTTGGCCGGAAGCCGGACTTTGCTCAGGCGCAGATTCGGCGCGATCCCGCACTAGGTTGGGATCCATCGCGCCGCGATACTCCCAATTATCCATCGGACGGTAGGTGTCGGAAAGATCTTCCGAGGCCTTGGGCGCAGGAATTGACTGTTCAGGAGCTTCCGCTTCGTCGGGACTGGGAATAGCCTCGCGACGAATAGCCAATAACTCATCCATCGAGACATAGAGGCGGTCGGCCAATCGCACAGCTTCTTCCGCAGTGGCCAGCGGATGGAAGATGGTTTGACAGAGACTCCAGAGATGCGTGATCTCATGCTTGAGCGCATCAGGAAGCGGCAAGGAGCCGGCCTCGACCGTGGAGAGGAGCAGGAGCTGATCGACGACCAACTCGCGCACCGTCATCCCATGCGCCAGACTTCGAACCTGCACCGCATCTTTTGCGATCGAAGCCAAATCACGACTCAGACCCGGATATTCCAAACGCAGCAAGTACTCGACCCGGGCATCTTCAACGAGCGCCCACAGATCACGGATGAGACCCGGCTGAGGATACCGTGCGAACAGGTCGCCCAGGGTATGAGCTTCCGGCGAGGCCTTGCGTCCATATCGTTGCGTGAGTTCCTCGCTCAGGTCTCGCAACCGGGTGAGGGGCACATCGAAGGTGCCGAACTCCAGATGTCCCGCCTCATGCGCGGCCATGACCATATAGAGGCGTACATTCTCCTCGTAGGTCGAATGCCGCCTGACAAGCGACGGCAATCCGATGCTCCGTCCATCGTCACTGACCGTGGCGCGCACCATCGGCTGGGCTGATTCGAGCGAATCAGGCAGATCGTAGATACGGAGATCGCGGCCGCAGAGCGCCTGAGCGAACAATTTGACCCGTCTGGCAATCTGCCGCAAGGGTACGCCGCTCATCGCCTGCGACACAGCGCCCAAGGCTTTCTCGGACTCCATGCCAAAGTAGGCGCGGCCCCCTTCCAAGCTGTACTCCAGTACGTCCATCCCGGAGGCAAACCAGGATTGAAACTTCTGTAGCGCCCCTTCACCTGGTCCGATCAACGCTATCAATTCCGGACAACGGCGAACATAGGCCAACGCCGTCTCGGCATCGCGTTCGGCCAGCAACAGGCCGTATTGCAGGACCTGTCTCCGCCATTCATCGGTCGGGAGCCGGCGAAGAATCGACGGGGCTTCTGCCAGGAGCGCAATACCCGATTCAGGCGACCGTTCTGCCATCTGGGCGCCCACGCGGATCACGTGCTGGCGTGACGCCGGATCGGGAATATCCTCAAGGATGCCCGGACTCGTCCGGAAGAACTCCAAGGCGCCCAGGTAGTCCGGTCTGCCCAGGCTATTCTCAACAATGAGTGTCATCCCGAACTGCACCCAGGCGCGAACCGTATCGAAGGAGAGCACGCGAGCAAGGGCGGGAATCTGACGGATATACTCCACAGCTAAGGCAAAATCGGTCTCCGACAACTCACAGGCCAGTTCCATCCAGGTCGGCCAGTCTGTCGGGGGCAGAACGGGCACCACTTCCGGCGAAACCCGAATAAACTCCACCGCCACATTGGCCTGGCGGTCAGCGAATTCCAAACCGGCAGCCAATACAACCGCTCGTTGAGGCGGATCGAGAAGGCCCAGCAGCAGCGGGCTCTCTTTGAAAAATCGTAGCGCCAAGGCTCCCGAATCAGCCGCGATGGCGACCCCGAGATCGAGCCATGGCAAGACCTCGGCAAGCAACCCCCGGTGCTGCAATTCCAACAGGGCCGCTATCGCGCCCTTGGCCGCTTTCGGCGAGGCTTCGGTGAGCTCCTCCAACAACAGCCACACTCCAGCCGGCGTATCCGACCTGGTGGCCGAGGCGAGGATAGCCTCTACTATCGCCGCAGCGGAGTCCGGACCGAGTTGGTCGGCCAAACGGTCAACAAGTTGTGGGAAGGAGTACCCGGATGCCATGGCGTTGATCCATTTTGAGGGAAGTGGTGGATTGTAAAGGACACAATTTCGCTTGTAAACTGTGTCCTCGCAGGCGGGACCGACTGGCACCGATCGACGTTTTAATTCGACCATTGTCACGTGAGGGACGGAATGGCTGAGCCGAGCAAAGAAAGTCTCGAGAAGATGTGGAAGTACGTCAAAGGGTTCGCCGAGAAGAGCGGCACGGCCATGCACCCGAATCCTGCCGTGACCAATGCCGTGGTGTTGGGACTAGCCGCTCACGTGGATGAGTTGGGAAAGCCGCTCTGCCCCTGCAATTTCTACCCAGATAAACAGGCCGAGGCCAAGCTGCGTCGCTGGATGTGTGCCTGCGACGAAATGCAGATCTATAAATATTGCCATTGCCTGCTCTTTGTAAATGAAGAAGGGCTGCCGATTACGGAGTACTTGCCCGAAGACCACGAGGGACGCCAATGTTACGGCCTCGTTCCTGATCCGACTCCGGGCAAAGGCCGAGCACTTCGCCACAAAGCGCTGCCCATGGCTCCGAAGGTGCCGGAATCCTCGGCGGCTCCGGATTCCTCCGCACAATCGTGATCAGCCGGTTTTGCTGCAATCCGATAGTCGGCCTTCGCTATGGCTTGGCAGTTGTCGCCGTACTGGCCTCTCTGAGTATAGCCGGCTGCCTCCACACAATGGAGGCTCTTGATCCGAGAGCATTGCCCGTCACAACAGCTCAGGCGCAACGATTGCAGTCACACGTCTCCTTCCTCGCGAGTCCTGCACTGGCTGGCCGCCAACCGGGAACACCAGGCAACCGCCAGGCCGCGCAATACATCGAGGAGCAGTTTCGCCAAGCCGGACTGCAGCCGCTCCCCTCGCTTGGCGGCTATCGACAGACCATTTCTGACCGCATGGGCGACAACATCATCGGGGTCATCCCGCCGGTCGGGCAGACAGGTTCCGCGCGCTGGATTGTACTCGGCGCCCATTATGACCACCTGGGGTATCCCTTCCTCGGAGCCGACGACAACGCGTCCTCCATCGCCATCCTGATCGAAACCGCGAGAAACCTGACAGGTCTCTCGCGCTACGGCATCATGTTTGTCGGGTTTAACGGTGAGGAACTCCCCTATTTCGGCACGGCCGAAATGGGATCACAGTTTTTGTTTCATCACCTGCCGCCAGAAGTCGGTGCTGCAGACAATCTTCAAGCCGCGATCATCATGGACCTGATGGGAGGCGCGCACTGGGCACCGCTCAAGGATGCGGTTTTTGCCACCGGAGCGGAGAAAAGTCCCGAGCTGTATCGATGGGTCACCCGCACGTCGACTCCTTCTCTCACCGTGTTCCCGGTGGGAATCCATCTCGTCGAGGAAATCCCTGATCACGGTCACAAGGCCTTCAGCGACTATGACGTGTTCCGCAACCACAAGATCCCGTTCCTGTTTCTCTCCGCTGCGCGCTCACCCCGGTATCACACGGCAGGCGACGTCGCCAGCACGCTCAACTACGAACGAATGGCCGCGACCGTCGAGTGGCTGCGCCGTCTCCTCGCATTAATGGCGCAGGACGAAGCGCCCTATTCCTTCGATGCGCACCGGGTAGAGTTCGCCGATGAAGTGGCCTCATTCCGCACCATTGTGGAGCAGGCGCTTCACGAGGAGACGCGCATTCCAGGCACCTCACGCTGGTCATTGAGAAAGTTGCGGCAGGATGCGGAATGGCTGCGGGATGTACGCGGGTCGGCGCCGACGCCGCAACAGTTGGAGCGACTGGAACGGATTTCTATTCGTGTCCAATGCCTGATGGCCGACTATTCAGGCTGTTTTACATTCTGATCGGCCGGCCGCTCACGGCGTTTCGTCCGGGACACCAGCATTATTGCCACCCGTCGGTCTCATAGCCCTTCTCCTTGAGACAACGTTCGACGAAGGCCGCATAGTCCTGTTGCGGCTGTAAGGGCTTGTAGGTCCCGGCGAACAGACCTAAGATCCCGCCGACCGCGCCGCCGGCTGCCGCCCCGATGGCGATACCGGTCGGCCCGCCCATCAGCCCTGCCGAGGCCCCCACTGCCGCCCCGCCGATGACTCCCAGCGCGGCGCCGGCGCCGGCATTCCCGCTGCGATTCGTTCCATGCTGCAATCCCGCCCGTTCGGCTTTCACCTCGCAGACTGCCGCTTCATGCTCGGCCTGCTGCTTGCCGTGGAGCTGCAAATGCGTCGTGGACTTGAAGATGGGTTCAGGCCCGGCACAAGCGGTCAAGGCCACGACGAGGAAAGCAATGGAGCATCGAGACATTCTCGATCCGACGCGCTTCAGAAGCCACGGCCGCTGCCATACCCCGACACCCACCTCACTCTGCATACCGCCCTCGCATAGACAATGCTTCGTGCATTCGTTCGGCCTGAGCCGTTTCTTACTCGATCTGAAGTTGTGCGAGCACCTGTTCGGCGGAACGCCCCCTCAGCAAAATGCGCTTCTGCCGGCTGCTCGCCCCGCTGAGAATCTCTACGGCGCTCAGCGGCAGGCGACACGCGCGGGCGAGGAACCGGCATAACTCCTCGTTCGCCGCGCCATCAGACGGCGGTGCCGCCACACGAATCTTGATCGCGCGACCGTGAAGCCCAGCGCATTGCGTACGAGAAGCTTTCGGCTGAACATGGACCGACATGACGGCCCCCTCAGCTGTGGTGCGAACGACCTGTTCTGCTGCCGGAGATGGAGACTCCCGCCCGAAATCGTGGTTGGTCACAACGTTCTGGAGAACATAGGGCGGCGAGGCGCGACACACGAGCGGTTTAAAACACCGCTTTCACGACCTCGATGATGCTGCGCAACATATCCGGATCATCAGTAATAGGCCGGGCAATGGCGACATCGCAGGCGCGATCGGCAGGCACGCCCTGCTTGATCAACGTCGCCGCATAAATCAACAGTCTGGTACTCACGCCTTCTTCAAGCCCGTGATTCTTGAGGTTGCGGACCTTTTCCGCAACTTTGACCAGCCGCTGGGCAAGCTCGGGACTGACTCCGGCCTCATGCGCCACGACCCGGGTCTCGACATCCGGCAGCGGATACTCGAACTCGATAGCCATAAACCGCTGCTTGGTGCTTTGCTTCAGATCCTTCAGAATGCTTTGATAGCCGGGGTTGTAGGAAATCACCAGCATGAAGTCATCCACCGCCTCGATGACCTGTCCTTTTTTTTCGATCGGCAGAAGTCGCCGGTCGTCGCTCAAGGGGTGGATGATGACCGTGGTGTCTTTGCGGGCCTCGACGATCTCGTCCAGATAGACGATCGCTCCCTGCTTCACGCCGAGGGTCAGCGGACCATCCATCCACACCGTCTCCTGGCCCTTCAGGAGATAGCGCCCGACAAGGTCTGAGGCCGTAAGATCCTCGTGGCAGGCCACCGTAATGAGCGGACGGCCCAGGCGATAGGCCATGTGCTGGACGAACCGTGTTTTCCCGCAGCCCGTGGGCCCCTTGAGCATCACCGGCATGCGGCTCTGCGCCGCAATGGTAAAGAGCCCGACCTCGCCTCGCACGTCGGCATAAAACGGTTCCCGTGCGATCCGGTACCGGTCGATGTCTTGTGCCTGCCCTTTCGGAGCCGTCGCTGCTCGCCCCTCGCTCATTCCGCTACTCCTGCCTGAATGTGAATAATCTGGATGGTGCGCCACGATAAACGGAAACCGGCAGGAAGTTCAAGCGACCGACGGAAGGCGTCCGACGACTTCGCGCCGCTCAGCCGACCTTCGATCCATCCAACACTTCCCGAACTTTTTGCGCCAGCGTGGTGGGGGTGAAGGGTTTTTGCAGGAAAGAATGCTCCGTATCAATGCCGCCTTTGGAGAAGGCCGGGTGGTCCGGGTAGCCGGACATATACAGCACTTTGACTTCCGGCCGGACCGTCGCGAGTTTTTCTGCCACTTCCGGGCCGCTCATCTGCGGCATGACCACATCAGTCAGCAGTAAGTGGATGGGACCGGCATGTTTGGCCCCGGTCAGCAACGCTTCGATGCCATGCCTGGCTTCCAAAACGGTATAGCCGTGAAGGCGCAACGTCTCATTGACCAGGCGTCGCACACCGGGTTCATCCTCAACCAACAACACAGTCTCGCGCCCTCTGACCGAGTCACCGCCGACGGCGACCGATTCGGTTTCGTCATTGACCGCTTCGATCCGCGGAAAGAAAATTTTAAAGGTTGCCCCACGGCCGGGCTTGCTTTCCACCTCGATGCACCCGCCGCTCTGCTTGACAATGCCATAGACCGTGGACAATCCGAGCCCGGTCCCTTTGCCCTTTTCTTTGGTGGTAAAAAACGGCTCAAAGACGTGGGACTGCGTGTCCTCGTCCATGCCGTGGCCTGTGTCGCGCACAATCAAGGCGATGTACGAACCAGGCTCGGCGCCCATCGGCGGACGGTTTCGGCGCTGGCCAAACTGCACATTGGCGGTTTCCACCGTCAGCCGGCCGCCGTCCGGCATGGCGTCGCGGGCATTGACGGCTAGATTCATAATGACCTGTTCTACCTGGCCGGGATCCGCCTTCAACTGCCCCAAGCCCGGATCCAGAACGGTACACAGCTCGACGATGTCCTCTCCCAGTAATCGCCGGAGCATGCCTTCCATGTTATGGATCACCGAATTCAGATCCAGCACCTTCGGGGCGATGAACTGCCGGCGACTGAACGCCAGCAATTGACCGGTCAGACCGGACGCGCGATCCGCCGCTTTTTTAACCTCTTCCAGTTCTTTCCGGAACCCGTCGGTCGGCGAGAGCCGGCTCAGCACCAGTTCGCTGTATCCTCGAATCACCGTCAGCATGTTATTGAAATCGTGCGCCACACCGCCGGCGAGTCGTCCAACGGCCTCCATTTTTTGCGACTGCTGCAGTTGCGCTTCCGTGCGGCGCAGCGCATCCTCGGCACGGGCCCGTTCGCCGAACTGCCCAATCTTGAGACCGACATCAGCGACCATCTTCAACAACTGTTCATCCGGCTGCTTGATTTCGCGCCGGAAGAGTTCGATGACGCCTTCCACCTCCGTCCCGACTCGAACCGGGAATCCGAAGGCGCCATGCAATCCCACGCGTGAGGCCGCGCCGCTGCGAGGGAAATTCGCTTCCTGCACAACGTCCTTGATCCACGTCGGTTCTCCCGCCTGCCAGATCCGTCCGGGAAGTCCCTTGCCGATCCCGAAGGTATGCCGCCAGGTCTCAAGAACAAATTCTTCGGCGTTCAGCCCCGGCGCCTGCCAGACATCCAGACAGCGCAGCACACTTCCCTGCCGGTCGAGTCGCCAGAAGATGCCTAACTCCCATTCCAGACTTTCGCAAATGGCCTGCAAAATCTTCGGCCCGGCTTCTTCCAAGGTCCGCGATTCCGCCAACACGCGCGTGACTGCGTACTGAGATGCCAACTGGCGCTCGGTCCGTTTGCGCGCGGTAATATCGCGAATGAAGGCGCTGAAAATATAGGCATCGCCCAGCCTGGCCGGAGAGATGGTAATTTCCACCGGAAATTCATGACCGTCACGATGACTCCCCATCATCTCAATCCGTCGGTTGAGAAGGGCGCCTTGTCCGGTATCAAGGAAATGTCGCAGCCCGCGTTCATGCCCTTCCCGGTCCCGGACGGGAATGATCGTCTCCGAAACACGCCGGCCCAACGCCTCTTCGCGTTCCCACCCGAAAATGTTGACGGCCTGCGCATTCCAATCCGTAATGATGCCGCCCGCATCCATGGAGATGACGGCGTCTAACGCCGTATCGACGATGACCCGGTTGCGTTCCTGGCTCTGCAACAGGGCTGCCTCCGCCGCGCGGGCCCATTCGCTCTCTTGCTGCGCTTGCCGATGTTGTTCGCGCAATCGTCCCGTGGCCCATAGCAGCAAGCCCACCATCGGTAGCCAGACCACCGCACCGGCGATGCCGAGTTTCCACATCATCGCCCGGATCGGCAACAGAATGACGTCGCGATCTATCCGCAGCAGAATCGTCCACTGCAAGCCGGAATAGCCGCTGTACCCGTTGGTTTGGGAATACCCTGTCACGACGGGGACGTAACGGCGAACATGCATTTCCTCGACATATCCCGCCTTGCCCGAGCTGCTCCGCAAGACCGAGGGCAGATTGAGCTCACGCAGGTTGACCTGGTCGATGCTGGAGGAGGAATCCACGAATACCAGACCGCCCCTCGTTAGAAATTGATATTCGAAGGGACCGGCCGCGCCGTCGCTCTGCTGAATTTCGCGCACCGTTTCGATGAGCACATCTTCCAGCATCGGCAGTCCGATGCGGGTCGTGACCACGCCGAGAAATTTCCCGCTGACGCTGAGAATGGGCGCGGTAAAGGCAACCGACTCGATCTTGTGATCCGAGTCACGGACCTCGACCTCATCGACCAGCACAGCGCTGGTCTGCCGCACCCGGTCGAACCACTCACTCTGGCTGTAGTCCTGGCCGATGGTGGACGAATCCGTTGCCGCAATCATCCGTCCATGAGGATCCGTCACCCCCAGCCAGAGATAGACCGGCGCGTAGGTGTCCTTCATCCACTGCAGATACTCATTGATATATTTCTTGTCGGCAGCCCGGTCAGTGAACGCCCGGGCCATCATGCGCACATCCGCATGACGCTCGAAGAGCAGGCGGTCGAGTTTGTCCGCAATCTCAGCCGAGGCGAGCGTGAGGTTTCCTCCGGTCGCCTCGACCATACGCACTTCAATCGACCGCAACATGACCACGCCGATCACCAGCGCCACGATCGTCATGCCGACGATCAACACAGGCAACCAGGGATAGGAACGGCGGGGAGAACCTGGGAGAGGAGCGGCCATCATCGTCGGGACTCCGTCACAACGTAATTCGGTATCAATCGCGCGGGATGGTACCAGCGCTTGGCTTTCGCCAGACTCGGGAGACCGGAATCATCCATGGTGTTGATCCAACATGCGCCTTTGGCGAGCGCTTGGCGACAGAATTCACGAAACACGAACGCGCCGGCCCCCACAATATCCCGATCCGCCACTTCCAGCAAGACACAGAACACTGATTGATTGAGCCGCAGGCCCAGCGTATACGCCCGAATGCGCCCCGCCACTCGAACCACTGCTCCGGTCAGTCCCAATTCAGCATGGGCGGACAATGCCGTTTCATGGGCTCCGGCGGCATCGTCAAGCAAGGCATCGGCCCAACCATCCGGTCCGGTCCGCTGTTTCTGTTCCCGCCATTCATGAAACAAAGTCAGACAGGCGGTTTGATCGCGACAGTCATAGGGTTCAAGGATCCCGCCATGTTCGCGCATGAAGCGGTTGCAGGCTGCGCGGGGCGATCGATACGGGTCACCGGCGAGATCGACAAGATCAGCGGCGGCATACACATAGTCCGGCTCTCTCTGGATGACCTCGTACCCCAACGCGCGTAGTGCGGGCACGGAAGATTCCGGTACATTGTCTATCCTGCTGACGGACGAATCCCCATTCCACCCGCGCATCACGCGAAAGGCTTCAGCCGCCGGCTGATCGATCGGCCCTTCTCCCAACGGAGGCAAGGCCAAAAATATCCCGTCGGGCGATTCGGCGAACAGGCACAGGTGCCCCTGCAGTTCGGTCCAGGTATATCTCAGCCGATGCCGCCAGATGTAATGGTAGGCGAATGAAGCCGCAGCGAGCGGTATCTCCTGAACGCCGGCGCTGACGGCCAGTGCGGCCTCCAGACGCCCTCGATCCTGAATGGTCAGGGCCTGCCTGTGGATCCGCGTCTGCCCTCTCTGCACGTGTTCCGTCACCCTCGCCAAGGTCCGCAAGGGGATGACATCTTCCTGAAACCGCCCAATGAGCCTGGGGTAGCGCGCAAGCATCGCCACCCGCTCATCCTGTTCAATCCATTGGGCCACCGCGTCTGCCGCCTGATCGACCAGCGACGCGGGCGCATCACGCATATACGGACACTTCGTATCCCATCCGAGGAGGACATGGGCGCGCTCGACATCCCACATCAGGGCAAACGGATAGAGTCGACAGTCCAACGGGCGGACATCATAGATGCGACAGCGCGACGTGCCACTGTCAAACGCGGGGCAGACATATCCCTCGCCAGCCGGATTCGGGACCAGATTAATCTGGGCGCCTTCGGTAGTTGGGAAACATTCCGGCGCCAGACCGGCCGCCACCGCTCCTTGAATCTCCTCGCCGGTAAAGAAGGGGCGTAAGAAGCTGTCTTGCTCGGGAAACCGGCAACAGACGTCGCATTGAAGACAGGCCGTACTCGGCACGATCTGCAGGAGAGAATGACCTACGGGCCGTGTGGGACTCGCGGGAGAGACTGGCACGAGTGGACTCGTCATGAGCTGCACATATTGTAACACTAACCCGCACGTCGTCCTACTATCCCGCATCTTGGCCGTCGCAGGCCCCTGTTTGCCGGGTGGCGTGAGATGTCGGCGAGCGCCTCGTGGCCCTCGCCGACTTGTACCAGTGTAAGAGGCCATGGTACGATTTGCTCCACCTCGAATCCGACCGCGACTGCGAAGCATGCGACTGCGCTGCGAGCATCGAGGATATTGCATTGGCACTGCCACAACATTCACGTGAGCCGTTGAACTCCGACGAAACCCGCCGACGTTGTCTCGCAATCCGTGATGCGCTCGTTCACGCCGGCGTCTATGGCCCGGCTGAAACGGAACCGGTCGCGGCGACGACCGGTTCAAACATTTCGCCGGCGCGCTTTCGCCTCTCCCCGACACCCTTTCCGCTTTCCTCGTCTGACGTCATGTTTTTTCAGCACTTGGGGCAGGACCTCCTGGCTTTCTATCGGGCCTTAAACCGCCTCTATCAAGACAGTGCCCGCGGGACCCAGCCGGGGTGGGTGGCGGCTTATCTCGATCAGGGCAAACCGGAATCCCTCATCACCTTCAGCCGGATGAACCGGTTTCGAAACCTCATACCCGGCATCATTCGGCCGGATGTGATCCCGACTGCCGACGGCATGGTGATCACGGAGCTCGATTCCGTTCCCGGTGGGATCGGGCTGACGGCATGCATGTCGCGCGCCTATGATGACCAACTCGGGCTCGGGCTCGCCCCCGCTCACGCAGCGTCCGAACGTTCCTCCCTGATCGCCGGTCGAGATGGCATGGTGCAAGGATTCGCCGCGATGCTGCGTGCCCAGCAAGGCGACCAGGAAGGCTGCCTTGCGATTGTTGTCTCCGACGAGGCGAAGGAGTACCGGCCGGAGATGGAATGGATGGCCCGGCGTCTGCGTGAAATCGGTTGGCAGGCGTTCTGTGTCGAGCCACGGGACATTCGTTTTACCGACGAGGGCCTGTTTCTCCAAGATGAACAGGGACCGCGGGCGATCGGATTACTCTACCGCTTTTTTGAACTCTTCGATCTAAAGAACATCCCGAAGGCCGAGCTCATGATGTATGCTGCGAAGAAGGGACAGGTCGCCGTCACGCCGCCCTACAAGCCGGCCTTGGAGGAAAAACTCGCCTTCGGGCTGTTCCATCACCCTGAACTGGCGCCATTTTGGGAGCAGATATTGACCGCTGAGACGAGGGCCACCTTGCGACAATTGCTGCCTCGAACATGGATTCTCGACCCGCAACCGGTGCCCCCGACGGCCGTCATCCCAGATCTCCTGCTCAGCGGACGAGCCGTCTCGGACTTTCGCCGGCTGGCCCACACGACTCAAAAGGAGCGGCAACTGGTGATCAAGCCCTCAGGATTCTCCGAACTGGCCTGGGGCAGCCGGGGCGTCTCCATCGGGCATGATCTCCCGCAAGTCGAATGGGGCGCCGCGTTGGAGCATGCGCTGCAGTCCTTCTCGACAACCCCCTATGTCCTTCAAGAATTCCACAAGGGCCGCTTGTTCGAGTCGGCCTATTGGGATGAACAACGCGAGACGGTGACGCCGATGTCCGGGCGGGTTCGCTTATCTCCGTATTATTTCGTCGTCGGTGACAAGGCCGAGCTCGGCGGGATCCTGGCAACACTCTGTCCCGCCAATAAAAAAATTATTCATGGCATGGTCGACGCGATCATGGCGCCCTGTGCGATCGCGCCGGGCGTCCCAGCGTAGCGCGGGGTGATGACGAGGCTGCTCGCATCGATTCAGCCGCCGGCTGATTACTCTTTTCTCCTATAGGTACTCATGGCCCTCACCCTCTATCATGTCCAATGGTGCCCCGATTGCGCGGTTGTCCGGGATCGCCTGAGTGAATTGAACCTTTCTTACGAAGACGTGGTCGTGCCGGACTTCCGGCCGATGCGCAAACAAGTCTACGAGGTCTCCGGCCAATACTATGTCCCGGTCTTGAAGGACGGAGACACGGTGCTCTCGGAAACCCACGATATTCTGGCCCATCTGCACACACACTACGACAAGGCGCAGCCGTGAGGAGGTCGCCGGGACCCGCAGCGCGACCGCTGATGATCACGGTTAGGACGAGATGCCGGAGAGAGGCGCCGGCCGGTACGGCTTGGCCGATTGGAACGGCATCAGCGAAAGGATAGACACGTGGAGGATTGGAAACGCATCCTGGCTCAGAGCGTGGTAAAGCCAAAAGATCTGGCCGAACGGCTCGGTGTCGACGCCAAGGAGATCGAAGACATCGTGGGGGACTACCCCATGCGCATTACGCCGACCGTGCTGGCCACCATCAAAGAAAAAGGCGACGCGATCTGGAAGCAGGTCGTGCCCGATCGCGCCGAAATGGCCGATGCCGACGCGGAGGATGATCCGCTCGAAGAAGACCTGATGAGCCCCGTGCCCCATCTGGTCCACCGGTATCCCGATCGAGTGCTCCTGATGGTCACCAACCAGTGCCCGATCTATTGCCGATTCTGTACCAGAAAACGGCTGGTCGGCAAACCGGGCTTCCTCAAGAAAGGCGAGCTCGATCGGGCCATCGCCTATCTGCGCGAACATCAGGAAGTGCGGGATGTGATCCTGTCCGGCGGAGATCCGTTGTTACTGCCGGACCATCTCTTGGAACGGATCCTCAAGTCACTCCGCACCATTCCTCACTTGGAAATAATCCGGATCGGCACTCGGGTACCGGGCAGCTTACCCGAGCGGATCACGCCGAAACTCTGCGAAATCATCAAAAGGTATCATCCGTTTTATATGAACCTGCACTTCAACCATCCGGATGAACTGACGCCGGAAGTGAAGCGCGCGTGCGGCATGCTGGCCGATGCCGGGGTTCCCCTGGGAGCACAGACTGTGTTACTGAAGGGGGTTAACGACGATCCCGAAACCATGAAACGGCTGATGCACCAGCTCCTACTGGCGCGCGTCAAACCCTATTATTTGTATCAGGCGGACTTGACCAAGGGAACCAATCATTTCCGGACCTCGGTCGAAACAGGGCTCAAGATCATCAAGGCCTTGCAAGGCCACACCAGCGGTATGGCTGTCCCTCACTTTGTGATCGATGCCCCCGGCGGCGGCGGAAAAATTCCTCTGCTTCCCGGAGAATATCTCGTTAATCTGGATGAAGATGGCGCCGTGCTGAGAAACTACGAAAACAACACATATCACTATCCTCAGCCAGGCTCGCCTCAAGGACGCGAGTTACCGATGGTTGGCGCCCACCCTTCCTGGGTCACTGCCGGCAACGGATGTGACGGAGGGGGTGAGCATCTGTGAGACGTGCCGGGTCATCGAAGGGCATTCTGCCTTACCAGCACATTACCCAGTTGATCGCCCGTGGCGCCATCAAGTCTGATGCCCCGATCGAAGACCGGCAAATCCAACCGGCCAGCCTCGACTTGCGGCTGGGGAGAAAAGCCTACCGGCTCATCAGCAGCTTCCTACCGGAATTGTCGGCCATCAGCAGCCGCCTCAACGTCCTCGACTTTTATCAATCCGATCTCGTGATGTATGAAATGGACCTGACCCAGGGCGCCATTCTGGAAAAGGGCCATGTCTATCTGGTGCCGCTCTTGGAGCATCTCGAATTGCCGGCGACGCTCCGTGCCCGCGCCAACCCGAAAAGCACGACGGGACGCTTGGACGTCTTCACCCGTGTCGTCACCGACCTGAACGCCGGCTTTGATGAGATCCGGGCAGGCTACAAAGGTCCGCTCTACCTGGAAGTGGTCCCCCGGTCATTCGCCATTAAAGTGCGCACCGGTGACTCGCTCAATCAAATCCGTTTCGTGCGCGGGGACGCGACGGTATCGGATACGGCCCTCCAGAAATTGCACGCGGCCGATCCACTGCTTTTTCGCAATGCGTCCTCCCCGAAGCCGCTCCCGCCTAAGGAGTTCCGCACAGAGCGAGGGCTCTTCTTGCGAATTGATCTCACCGGCAGCGCACACGAAGATGCGGTGATCGGGTATCGGGCGAAAAAAAACAGCCATGTCATCGACCTGGCTAAAATTGGTCACTATGCGGCCCAGGATTTCTGGGAACCGTTAAAACGGCATCGCCATGACAGTCTGCTGTTGGAGCCGGAAGAGTTTTATATCCTGGCCTCCAAGGAACGGATCCGCGTCCCGTCCGGCTATGCCGCCGAAATGGTGGCGTACGAGGCGGCCTGCGGCGAGCTACGCACGCACTATGCGGGATTCTTCGACCCAGGCTTCGGGTATGGCGACGGGACGATGCGCGGCACGCAGGTCGTGCTGGAAGTCCGCCCGCACGATGTGCCATTCCTCATTCATGATGGGCAAACCTTCTTCAAAGTAGTGTATGATCGAATGCTCACGGTCCCTTCGCAAGTGTATGGAACGGCGCTTGGCTCGTCATACCAACGACAAGCCCTTACCCTCAGCAAACATTTTAAGGCCTGAACATGGCACCTCCCAGCGACCTCCCAGATCCCTCCACCCGTCCGTCCTGGCCACCCCCGCATCGCCCGGACGACGAGAGCACAACTGATCGCCAGGCGCACGTCTTCGGGATGATGATCGGCACGGCCTTGATGTTCATCGGCTTCCTGGACGTGTTTCTCTCCATTAGCGGCGGATTCGAAATTAACGTCGTCCCGCTCTTGATTTACTTCAGCGGCATCGCCGTCTGGTCAAACGCGGTGGTGGAAAACCCGACCGTCCGCTATTCCCTGATGGCAGGATCGGTCCTAATCAGTTTGGCCTTTTTTCACTACGGCGAAGTCTTGTTCTGGCATAAGCAGGTGGTGTTCTGGTCCACCGTCGCCGTGGTCATGTATTTCATGTTCAAGGACCCCAAACCGACTGCCTGAATGGCCGCAGACGGCCCTGACCAGAACTCCCGACTTCTAACCTCGATGACGATTGCCGTCATCATTCCAGTTCTGAACGAAGCCCGTGGCCTCGATCGGACACTTTCCCACACCCATTCCTTGGGGTTTGACGAGTTGATCATCGTCGATGGTGGAAGTTCTGATGACACCTGTGCCATCGCCCGGTCGTTTGCGGATCGAATAGGTATTCCTCTTGCCCCCTCGGCCGGTTCTATGCGGTTATTGACGGCCCCACACGGCCGAGCGCGGCAACTGAATACGGGCGCGGCCGCCAGCGGGCGCGATGTCCTGCTGTTTCTGCATGCGGATACTCGTCTTCCGTCGAACGCTCAACAGGCCATCCTCATCGCCCTGTCTAATGAAACCTGCGTCGGCGGGCGATTCGATGTCCGCTTCGACTCCACACGCCTGCCGGCCCGCATTATCGGCAGGCTGATGAACCTGCGCTCGCGCTGGAGCGGGATCGCCACCGGGGACCAGGCCATCTTTGTCCGACGCGCAGTTTTCGAGAAGATGGGAGGATTTGCGGACATCCCTCTGATGGAAGATATCGAATTTACGCGGCGGCTCAAACGAGCCGGACAACTGGCCTCCTTGCCGGATCAGGTTGTGACCGCCTTCCGTCGATGGGAGCAGCAGGGTCCTCTTCGCACAATTTTGTTGATGTGGACCCTTCGCTTCCTGTACTGGATCGGAGTCAGCCCGCATCGACTTCAACATTTTTACAGCATGGTGAGATGAATCAATGAGCCCCCACCCCCCTGACCGTAAACAGTCCGCGTCGGCAGCCCTGGTGATCTTCGCCAAAGCGCCGGTCCCGGGACAGGTGAAAACCAGACTCTGCCCTGCCTTGACCGAAGACGAAGCCGCCACGCTGCACGGAAGCTTTGTGCTCGACACCCTGGAACGCACCAAAGCCGCTGCCGGCACATTCAAGCTCAAGTTCGATCGTTTTCTGGCCTGCGCCCCGTCGAGCGCGCACGTATTTTTCAGAATCATGGAAGCGCGCCATGGGGTGACGCTCCTGGCTCAGAAAGGCGACGATCTCGGCGCCCGCATGCGGCACAGCTTCGACCAGCTCTTCGCCCGCGGCTATCAGCACATCTGCCTCGTGGGAACCGACGTCCCGTCGCTGCCGCTCACGCACTATCGCGACGCCTTCGCCTCGCTCGCCCGGCATGATCTGGTCCTGGGGCCTGCCCAGGACGGCGGGTACTACCTGATCGGTATGACCAGGCCTCACCCTGCCCTGTTCGAAACTATTCCCTGGTCGACAGATCAGGTCCTAGCGCTCACTCAACAGCAAGCTGCCACGGAAGGGCTGAAGACCGCGCTCCTTCCGCCATGGAACGATATCGACACCCTGGAGGATCTCCAAAGTTTGATCGATGACTGCATGGCGGATAAGAAACGCCCCAAAAAGGAGCGAGTCTATTCAACCAGAACGGCGGGAACACTGGAGCTGCTCGCAAAGCGCCTGCGCGAACGCCGGACGTAGAAGGAGACCTATGTCGAACCCAGTTGCACTCATCACCGGCGGAGCCAAAGGCATCGGCCGCGCCATCGCCCTCGACCTTGCCGCGCAACAGTGGTCCATCACCCTGTGTTACCGCACCAGCGCCGCTGCCGCAGAGGAGACCAGCGCCGCCATCGTGGCACGCGGCGGCCAAGCCCTCGCCCTGCAATGCGATGTGTCCGACCCGGCAGCGTCCAAGCAGTTGGTCGCACAGGTGGAGGCGAAATGGGGCCGCATCGACGCGTTGATTAACGGCGCCGGCCCTTACCATCGCGTGAACCTTTTTGACGAAACCACAGAAGGGTGGCGCGAAATGTTCGATGGAAATCTGCACCCGATTTTTTATCTCGGGCAAGCGGTGGCGCCGGGCATGAAAACGCGGAAACATGGACGGATCATCAATTTCAGCATGGCCAACGCCGATCAGATGGTGGCCCAGCCGGAGGTGACGGGACATTACATCGCCAAGGCCGGGGTATTGATCCTGACCCGCACCCTGGCAAAGCTGCTCGCCCCCTATGGCATTACGGTCAACGCGATTTCACCCGGCTTCATCGATTCAGGCAGTGCGCCCCCGGAAGAACTGGCAGGAGTGGTCAAACGGATCCCGGCGGGATATGTCGGAAGCGTGGAGGACACGGTTGCTGCGGTCAGATTCCTGCTTAGCGAGGACGCGCGTTACGTCAACGGCGCAAATCTGCATCTCAGCGGCGGATGGGGTATTTAATATGTTCCGACTCACTTGGCGAGGAAAAGAATGGCGCAGATGAGGGCTGCCATGACATAACTTTTCGGATCTTTTACCGCGAACACGACCGGGTCATCATCCATTCGATTCCGGTACGCCAGCATCCAGACCCGGCTGATCCAGTACAGCATCACGGGACACACCAGCCACAGCACCTCCGCCTGGGAATACAGCAGCAACACCTCTTTGCTGCTGATATACAAGGCTAACACCAACACCGCGATCAATCCGCTTGCTGTGCCAATGCTGGAGATATGCTCCAGATCCGTCACCCAATACCCTCGTCCATGCACTTCCGTTCCCTCTGTCTGGCTCGTGAGACGCAACTCGGTAAACCGTTTGACCAGGGCGAGACTGAGGAAGAGAAACAACGAAAACGTCAACAACCAATGGGATGGAACCACCTCAGTCGCAGCCCCGCCGCCATACACCCGCACCGTATAGAGCTGAGCCAACACAATCACATCCAGCAACACGAACTGCTTCAAGTAAAAGGAATAGGCGGTGGTCATCACGAGGTATCCCGTCAGCACTACGAGAAATACACGGGGCAGCGCGAAGGCCAATGCGACGCCTACCACGAGGCAGCCCGCAGCCAGGAGTAGTCCGAATGGAATGGACAGGCTGCCGGAGGCAAACGGCCGAGACTTTTTTCGGGGATGCCGGCGATCGGAAGCAAGATCCAGGCAATCGTTGACGATATAGACGGCGGAAGCGGAGAGACTGAAGGAGAGGAACGCCAACAAGGCCTGAATCATCAATGTACGATTCGTCAGTTGATGGGAAGCGACGACCGGGATAAACACCAACACATTTTTGGCCCATTGATGCACGCGTAAGGCTTTGGCAACCTGCTTCAGCCATTGCACCGGTTGACTGAAGACCCGGCTGACCGGGGCAAGCGCTTGCGCACGGCTCGCTAAACCGGCAGACGCGTTGACGACGATCGCTTCATTGGCTTCGGCCCACACCGGCAAGTCCGCTGTGGAGTTTCCTGCATAGGCAAACCGGCGAGATCCATACCGCTCGACCAGGAGCGCCACCTTGCGCGCGCCCTTGAGATTGATCGACGCATCACTCCCGAACACCCGCTCCTCGAATAAACCAAGGTGAGCGGCCACGGCCTGCGCAAAACTCACATGACTCGCCGTCGCGAGCACAAGTTTCCTCCCGAACCGTCTTTCCTCGGTAAGAAATTCGATCAGATCCGGGTGATAGGGCAATGTGGAGACATCCAGCGTCACCCGGCGGGCGATTTCATGCTTAAAATGGGCTTTGCCTTTGAGCAACCAGAAGGGAAGCAGGACGATCGAGAGCGGATTCTGCTTGAGAAGCGCCAGCAGTGATTCCCACAACAAATCGGTCTTGATGAGCGTGCCATCAAGATCGACGCAGAGCGGACTCTTCGCTGAATAATCATCACCCATGCGTGATGCAGAGGATCCTATCGGCCAGGAAGCGGTCTCGCAAGAATTTATAGGAAACGCATCGACTCACGCGGCTCATCCCCCAACAGACAAGGCGTCTTCTGTTGGGAGAGAACCGGAAGAACGCCGGCGAGGAGCCATCAACGTGGGGAATCGAACTGCACCACCGCCTAAGACTCGGCGCCGAAGGCCTTCTTCAGCAACGGCATCACCTCGCCCTTCGCTTCCATCGGGTCCAGGATATCCGTGTCGCCGTAAAACTGCCCGTCGATGAACACCTTTGGCAGGGTCGGCCAATTCGTCAGCTTGGTCAATGCCTCGCGTTTGGCCGGCTGAGACAAGACATCGATGAGTTCATAGGGATACCCATACTTCTCAAAAAAGTGCATCGTCTCCCTGGTGAACCCGCACATGGGCATGGATTTGGTACCCTTGCCGTAGATCAAAATCTTGTTGGAGGTGATTTCTCGTTGAATTTCTTCTTCAATCGGGTCAGCCATCTGGTCCCCCTTATTATTTCACTTCATCCGGTGTCGTGGCCGTAATCTCCAACGCATGGATACGCCCGTCTTTCATCGGACCGGCTAGTGCCTGATACACCATGCGATGCCGGTCCAGGAGATTTTTCCCGGCAAAACCCGTCGAGGTCACTCGCACGATCAAATGGTCCTGCGTGCCGGTCTTGTCGATCACGGTGACGGCGGCATCGGGAAACACTTGACGGATATAGGTAGTCACGGCTTCAGCGGTAATCATCTGGAGGCAGAATAACGCATCCGGGAAGCCGAAGGCAATCTGACCGGCTGCTGGCCGTTCGTTGGAAATGCGTCCAGCCCCCCACAGATGGCAATTTCACCGGCAGGCCGGAGGAATGGGGTTCATTGTTATCGTCGGAGACAAGGCCACGGCCGAAAAGATTTGGGGACCGGCTATGGGCGGCGAGTACGTCGTGACTCCGCAGCATCTCAGGGGTGGCCAAAATTGACACTTCTCCGGCAATCCTCCGGCTACATAACGCCCCTCGCGCGAATGGGGCGGATACCAGGCGGCCTTCTGCTCCAGCAAACCTATCATTCTTCATCCACATTCATACCTTCCGACATGAGAGCGTACCGGTGGTGCATTTCACCAGGGCTGGTGGATCCCAACCACCAGCCCTGTCGTCCCTCTCCGGATGGTAATCGCTAACAGGCTGAAATATGGCGATTCTTTCACATCTGCTTCGAGGCACACCTGTTGCTGTACCGCATGATCAAGCAGCGAACAGAATCGGAACCTTGACACACCACCAAGGAGGAGATCATGGGAGAATTCAAATCGGGATTTTTCATGAGTGACACCGCTTGCAATGGCCGCGTGCTCGTCGTGGATGATGAACCGGACATTCGCAAAGTCGTCCGGATGACGCTGCAGAAAGCCGGGTACGAGGTCATCGAAGCGGAGAACGGAGAAAAGGCCATTGAAGCGATCAATACCGGAGAAAACCGGCTGCTGCTGGACGTGTTGATCTGTGACATCCGTATGCCGAAAATCAATGGCGTTGAAGCCATTGCCTACTTCCAGCAGGAATGGCCGCGCGTCCCGATTGTTGTCCTGACGGGTTTTCCCGACACCGACATGGCCACGTCTTTCCTGCGCAGCGGCGTGGTCGATTACCTGGTGAAACCGGTGGAAGGGGAAAAACTTCGCACCGCCGTGGCCAGGGCGATGGAGCAACGGGAACTGGCGCAACTTTAACGAGGGGCTGTTGCCACATTCGTCTCCACCACTCTCGTCGGGGAGGGCTGAGCACCTCCCCGACGGCGACGTGCCGCTACACATGGATGTTCCCGGTTCCACCCGGAGTAAGGCATGACACCCAACAGCACAAGGATTGCCATCATCGGCGCAGGAAGAGGCGGGACCGCGCTGCTGGAACTCCTCCATCAAATTCCCGAGGTGGAGATCGTGGGTATTGCGGACAAGGACCCGGCCGCTCCCGGACTCCAACGAGCGCGCGACTTGAATGTGCCGGTAGAGGAACACATTCCCGATCTCATCAGGAGTCATGGCATTAATCTCATTATGGACGTGACCGGGGATGTGGCCATGGCGCCGTTCATTCTGGCCATGAAACGTCCCGGCGCCGAAGTGTTGAGCGGCCCCACCACGCGGTTGTTATGGAAACTCGTTCAACACCAGTCAAAACTGGAAGCTGAACTGTTTCAGGCCGATAAACTGGCCGGGCTGGGCTCCTTTGCCGCCGGTATTGCGCATGACATCAACAACCCGCTGCAGCTCATCCTCGGTCTTGCGGAAAATCTGACGGACGAGCAGGATTTGACCGTCGTGCACGAACAGGCGCGCGACATCACCGAGGCCGTGAAACGCACCAGCGCCATCTGCCGCGACCTGACCCGGTACGCAAGACGCAACGGGACGGGCGAGGATGTCAGGGTCAATCTCAACACCAAATTGGACGAAGCGCTGAGAATCGCCCGCTATGCCGTGACACTGCAGGATATTACGGTCGTGAAACGGTATGCCGAAGACGCATCAGTCCTGGGAAACCCCGACGAACTGCTCCATGTGTTCGTCAACCTCATTACCAACGCCGTGCAAGCCATTCAGCACCGCGGGACATTGACGCTCCAGACGCGCGTCGGACCGGACGGACAAGTCAGCGCGTCGGTGAGCGACACGGGGTGCGGGATTCCGAAGGAGGTCTTCTCGAAAATCTTTGAGCCGCTGTACACCACGAAACCCCCCGGGAAAGGCACGGGGCTGGGATTGTACAATGTGATGTCGGTGATTTCGAAAATGGAAGGGCACGTGTGCGTCGAAAGCGACGTTGGTGTCGGCACCACCTTCCGAATCGAATTTCCACAAGTGCAACCGACGACATCATGCGCGCCCCTATGATGACCACCTGGCGCCCCTTCTCCAACCCGCTTGGATGGGGGCTGAAACGCAAGCTCATTGTTTCGATGCTGCTGGTCGGCGTCGTGCCCCTGCTCCTCGGCCTCGGACTGGCCTTCCTCCAGGGCTCCAAGGAAATCCAAGTGGTCAGCGGCGAGAGCTTCCAGGCTCTGGCCACGGAAACAGCCCGCAAACTGGACTTGCTCGTCGCCGAGGAAGTCGCGAGAACGTCGCGCATCGCCGCTCACCCGGAAATCATCCGCCAACTGGAGCACCACCGAGATCTGCTGCAGACCGCCGATACGGCGCGGTCCGCCGCGGCGGTGACTCAACAACGGACGCGGTGGGCCGAGCGGGATCCGATTGCGATTAAAGCCATCACGGAAAATCGCACCGCCCTCCTGCTACGGGACTTTTACGCGGGGGCCCAACACGAGTCGGATCTGCTCTTGCCTCAGGTCGTTCGCGCCGCCACCAGGAAGCTCTTCATCACAGACGTGCAGGGTAATTTGTTTGCCGCGCTTACCACGACGCCCAGTTTCTCGCATACGGACAATCTCTGGTGGACTGGCGCCTACAATAAAGGGGTCGGCCAGCTGTATATCGAGGACCTGCACTTCGATACCCAGGCCAACACCTATGTCTTCAGCATCTCCATCCCGATTATGGATAGCCTTCGCTACGAAGTGGTCGGTGTGCTGCATCGGGTCCTTGATGCCAAGGAGTTCTTTTCTCCCTCCACCCACCCCATCCGGTTCGGACGCACCGGCCATGTGATGTTGATCGACAGCCGGGGAATCGTTCTGAGCTGTCCTATTCTTCCAACGGGCGTTCAACTGTCCGACCCGTCGCTGATTCCGGAGGTGACGGGGCGAGAACCGGGCTGGGTGACAGCCGACAGCGACGGGCACGGAGGGCAAGGAACCGCCATTATCGGATTCGCGCTACTTCCCGAAACCAGCCGCGCGACAAACGGCTCTCTGGAGAATGGCGCCTGGCATACCTTCGTGTGGCAGTCATCCGACGAACTCTTCGCGCCGATCCGACATCTGATGACGTGGATGATGATCCTGGCATCGATTGCACTCTGCCTGCTCGCCACGCTGGGGTATTTTGCCGCCAGCCGGATTGTGACGCCGGTCCGCCGGTTACAGGAGGCGGCGCGCCTCATCGGCCGCGGAGAACTCCAGGAGCCGATTCAGATTCACACGGGTGATGAATTGGAAGAGCTGGCGGTCGAATTCAACCGCATGCACAAGCAATTGGAAGCCTCCTTTGCCGGATTGAATACCCAAGTCGAAGAAAAAACGCAGGAAGTACAGTATCTCCAAAAAGCCACCGACCAGGTTCTTGATGCCGTCCCGACTCCCATCATCATGGTGGATCAGCAAGGGCTGGTCCAATACATGAACAAGGCTTCGCGCGAAGCCGTGCAGGGAGATACCTGGTCGTCGCGCCCGCTGTTCGACCTCCTGCCCATCGACGAGGAGCACCGCCAGGCTCTGCGGCAAGACCTAAGCCGCGCGGAGGACGGCATGTCCCCGACACCGCCCCGCCACGACCACGATTCCTTGCCGAAGCAGGCGCGCGATCCGCTCAATCAGACCCTCGGCCCCGCATCGTCCTCACCACGGCGGGAGCTCCGCATTGGAGATCATCTGTATCAATATGAGTGGTTCCCGCTGGAGAGCCGCAGCGGCGCGGGAAAACGATTCGGCCTCGTCCTCCGGGACACCACCGATGAGAGCCGGTTGCAGGACCAGCTCATTCAGGCCGAAAAATCTGGCAGTCTCGACGTACTGACGGCCGGCATCGGCCACGAACTCAATAATCCGTTGTTCGGCATTCTCGGCCTCGGAGAAGCGATCCAGGAAGAAGGGGATCTGGCCCGCGCCAAAGGGTACGCGCAGGACATCGTCGGCCATGGGCGGAAGATGGCGGCCATCATACGCGACTTCACGGGAGTGGCCACGCGCGAATCGAAGAGCCAACGGATACCTGTCGATGTGACCGCTCAACTGGAACAGGCGCTGGCCATCGTGCAAACGTCGCACGAATGCCTTGGCCTCAACGTCCAGAAACATTATGTGCCTGTTTCCCCCGTGACGGCGCTCCCCGACCAGCTCCGGCTGGCCTTCATCAACGTGCTCACCAATGCCATTCAGGCGATGAACGGTCAGGGCAATTTGTGGCTGACCACGGAAGAGCAGGACGACCTGATCACGATCAAAATCCGTGACAACGGACCCGGCATCCCGAAGCAACACCTCGGCAAGGTCTTCGATCCGTTTTATACGACCAAGGGGCAAGGCGAAGGATCAGGCCTGGGACTGACCGTCGCGCAACGCTTGATCAAGAAGTTCGGCGGCGAGATCCGCCTGGAAAGCCCCGAGGCTCAAGGCACCACCTGCGTCATCACGCTGCCGGCAGATAAGACTGCGGTACGAAAGGAGGAGCCATGCGTCTCATCCTGACACGCTTCCGATCATGGGCATTGTGGCCTGCAGCGTTTTTGGCCTGTGTCTCCGCCTCTTCATTGCAGGCAAAGGATCTCACGCCGCCGGCAGGCATCGCTCCGGAGAAGGTCGCAGATTTTGTCCATGCCGTCCTCGATGCCGACCGGACGATCTACACCAACCAGGTCGTCAACCGCATGCAGGCGAAAGGCATCGTCTCCGCTGCGGAACATTGGGAGCATGAGAATGCGCTGCCGCTGCCCGCGCAATTCCTGCAACACTCGGGCAAGCTGGTCGCTGAATCCGGCCGCGGCATCCGCTACCGCCTCATCAGCCTCTGGCCGATTTATCAACGCAACGCGCCGGCCACGGATTTGGAGCGCCGGGCGCTCGAAAGTTTCGCGCAGACGCCGGATCGGCCCTTCAGCGGCATTGTGACCAGCGGCCGCAAACAATTCTTTCAAGCCATTTACTCGGATCGCGCGATTTCAGCCGCCTGCGTCAAATGCCACAATAGTCATCCCTTGAGCCCCAAACGGGACTTCGCCCTCAATGATGTGATGGGGGGCATGACGATCACGATTCCGCTCGACTGACGGAATCGGCGATGGAGCGGATCACCGCTTCACAGAGGGCGCGGCGAGCGGCAACTGGTATTCGTCGCGGTAAATCTGCAGCGCGGTCAGGAACAGGCCGACCAGAATCGGCCCGAGAAACAGGCCGAGAATGCCATACGCCGCCAGGCCGCCGAGCACGCTGAAGGTCAACAACAGTACGGGGATCTGTGCGCCCTGGCCGATGAACAGCGGCTTCAAAATCTGGTCGATGGTCGACACCACGCCGATTCCCCACGCTAACATCACTACCCCCTTTCCCACCGTCCCGGACCACAGAAGATAGCCGGCCACCGGCCCCCAGATAAGCGCGGTGCCGCCGAACGGCAACGGAGCTAAGAGGATGGTCAGGGCCATCAACACCATGGGAAAGGGCACGCCCAGCACAGCATAGGCTGCCCCGGCAAGCAGTCCCTGCGCGACTGCCGTCAGCACAATCCCCTTCACCACGGCACGGATGGTTTGGTCCAGGCGGACGAGAATCTTGTCCTTATGCGAGGCTTCGAGCGGAATCAGACCGTACAGCGACTCGAGCCAATGCCGGCCGTCTTTAAAGAAAAAGAACAGGGTAAACACCATGACCAGAAAATCGGCGACCAGCATGAACACGTCCCGCACGAGATCGCTCAATTCAGCCACGATAAACCTGCTGAACGTCTTGGCACTCGACAACAGAAACTGCTCCAGGTCGCTTTCCTGTCCGGTGAATCGTTCCAGCCACTCGCGCGCGATCGCTCCGCCGGGAAGTCCCGAGAGGCGGTCCGGCAGCTGCTGGACGCCTCCGGAGGCAATCCACTCCCGCACCGCCTGTTCCGCGGATCCGGCCTCCTTGACCAACATCACGCTGAGGACGATCAACGGCACTACGACCAAGGCCAGCGCAGCCAGCGTCAGGAGCACGGCGGAATGCGCCTCCTTCCCGCCGAGCCAGGCCGTCAACCGAGCATGGAGCGGAAAGCAGAGATGCGCCAGAATCACCGCCCACAGGACCGGAAACACGAAAGGGCGGAACATCAGGCCCATCTGATACAGCAAGGCCAGGAAGACGCCGAAGAAGCAGGCTGCAAAAATCTGCCGTCGATTCATACCGAGAGAAACATGATTGTGCCAGAGCCGTTGATAACAGAACCGGCCCGTGATGTCACGCGCCGGTTCTGCGATCGTCATGCGCGCACCGAGGACTATCGCTGCGCCGTGGGAAGAGGGGATGCGGTGGAAGGCCCGCCGGATCCGGCGGCCTGAGATCGGGAAGAGACGCCGTTCAGGCGTTTTCACCAACCAGGGCGACTGCCTTGGGACGTTGCGAGGCAATATCCCGCACGTTGCCGGGAAGTTTTTGCGCGTCATCGCCCCACGACGTCACGCCCATATCCGACAGACCCTGAAATTTCGCTCCGTCCTCCATGGAGAATGCCGGCGCGTGCACCTCGCCGACGAGGAGTCCGGTCTTCAGCAATTGAATGCGCTCCGTGGCCCGCACCGTGGCTTTAATCTTTCCGCTGCAGACAATGGTGCCGGCCGTGATGGTGCCCTGCACGACTCCGTCTTCGCCGATCACCACGGTCCCGCTGGTCTGCAAATCACCCTCCAGCCGGCCGTCAATGCGCACCGTGCCTTCCACATGGATTTCCCCTCTGAGCAACACCCCTTTGGCCAGCAGGGTAATATTATCGCTTTCCACAAAGCCGGGCTTCTTCATCATCGGGAGCTCCTTGTCGCAGGCAGTGGCGGATGAACCGGACAACCATCTCAACATGAGCCGAGCCTACACCAGCTTTTTGAGGACACCTAGAAAAAACCAAAACTACGCTTCACCCGCTCCCAGATTCCGCTTCCATGCACTTCGCAGTACACCGACGGCTCCGTCCCTTCGATAAAGAACTCCGTTGAACGTTGCGGACATTTCGAGGTCGCCAACTGCAGGGACTGCGGATCGATGTCGCGTGTGATCACGGCCGGCGGCATGACAAAATCGCGCGGTGCGGCCGGCAAAATCTGGCGCACAAACTCCACCCACATCGGCAATGCCGCTTGCGCCCCGGTCAGGTGCAAGGACTCCTCATCATCGAATCCCACCCAGACCCCCACCACCACATCCGGCGTATATCCGATAAACCAGGCGTCGCGATAGCCATCCGTTGTTCCTGTCTTCCCTGCCACAATTCCGCGCAGGCCCATCCCCTTGGCCTTCGCCGCAGTGCCCCGTTCCACCACGCCTTTGAGTAACGACGTTATGACATACGCCGCTTGAGGCGACACCGCCTGATGCCTCGCCGGCGTGTGATGCCAGGCCGGATCTCCTTCCGGCGTCATCACCGCCTGCAGCGCCGTGGGGGCCATGCTGATCCCCTCATGAGCGAGAACGCCGAATGCCGCGGTCATCTCCAAAAGAGACACGCCGGAGGTGCCGAGCGCGAGGGACAGATTGTCGGCCAGCGGACTCCGGACCCCCAGTTTCTCCGCCAGGTGGAGAATTCGTTTCGTGCCCACAAGCTGCGCGATCTTGACCGCCGGAATATTCAACGATTGTTCCAACGCCGTCCGCAGGGATACCGTCCCGTGAAATTTATGATCGAAATTCTGGGGCGTCCATCGGCCGGCGGCTGATTCAAACGTGACCGGTTCATCAACGATCGAGGTGGCCGCCGTCACCGGTTGTCCTCCGGTCAGTTCGCGACGGGATTCCAACGCCGCGAGATACACCAGCGGCTTGAAGAGCGAACCGGGCTGACGCTTCGCCTGGACGGCCCGATTGAATTGGCTGGCGCGATAATCGCGGCTCCCCACCATCGCCAGGATGCCGCCGGTTTTGGGGTCAATCGCCACGAGGGCGCCCTGCACAGCAGTGGGATGCCCCTTCAATGCCGGATAGGCCGTTTCCAGCCTGGTGAGTTCGCTGTCCAGCGTCTGGGTGGCCAGTCGTTGCAGCACCGGATCAAGAGTCGTATAGGCTCGCACACCATCCGACAGCGGCGCGCCGGTGGCCTCCTCCACCTGCCGCAACAGATAATCGACAAAAAACGGCGCATCAGCCAAGGTGTCCTGCGGCGGCATGACCTGAACCGGCGTCGTGACGGCCCTGGCCCACACCTCGTCATTGATCAGCCCCTGCTCATGCAGGCGGCCCAGCACGATATCGCGACGCTGCTTGGCCAAGTCGGGATTTCTCAATGGCGAATAGGTATTCGGTCCCTTGATCATGCCCACCAACAAGGCCGCTTCTTCCAGGCTGAGGGTATCCACCCGTTTGCCGAAATACCGGTGGGCCGCCTGACCGACGCCGTAGATCGACACGGAGCCGACCTGACCGAGATAAATTTCGTTGGCGTAACTTTCCAAAATGGCCTGTTTCCGGTATTTCGCCTCCAACACCAGGGCGGCGATCGATTCCTTCAGCTTCCGTCCGAACGTGCGTTGCGGAGAGTAAAACAAGTTTTTGGCCAACTGCTGGGTGATGGTGCTGCCGCCTTGAATGACCGTGCCGCGCGTCACATTCGTCCATACCGCCCGACCGACGGCAATCGGATCGATGCCGGGATGGCTGAAAAATCTCCGGTCTTCGATGGCCAGCAGAATATCGAGAAAGCGCGGTGAGAGATCGTCATACGACACCCATTCCCGCACCTGCCGCGACGCGCCACGTAATCCGCTAATCAACTGCGGCTCCAGATAGGCGGGAAAGAGTTCGTCGCCCGTGTGGATGGACAACACCCGCGCCACGCGTCCCTGTTCCAAGACCAACCGCGCCGGGATCGGCCGCAGATGCAAATCGGAAAATTCGTGCAGATAGATATCGATCTCGGCAGGGGTGACGCGATACTCTCCCGGCGCGCGGACGGCCGTCTCGACGGCCTGATAGCCCAACCGGGTCAAGCGCTCGATCAGGTGCGAGGAGGCAATATCCAGTTCGGGTTTCAGCAGAAACGGCGCCCCGTAGATGAGGCGGGGAGGATGTTCATCACCCGTCGGCAACGCGAGGCTGGCGGAAAGGTACAGTCCATAGGCCACGGCGCTCCCCGCGGCGAGGAGTGCCATGCCTGCCAACATCACAAGCCCGCGCAGGCACCACCGCCTCGCGGACATCACCGCCGGATCCCCATGCCGCCGAGCATACGCGATCCCGCGTATGAAAGCACATGCGTCGCGGCCGCCGCCTCTCAGCCGGCCAGGTCCTGCTTGACAAAATCCCCTGCCTTCTCTTAGATGAGCCGCACAAGCCTGGCTGGTTACGATCTTGTACCTAGCAGGGTGCCGAAAAAGTCTGCCAGCCGCGTTCTCGCATCGCTCAGAGGCTCAACGTACGGTCAGCGTACGCTTCACCTCTTCGCTCGCTGCGGCCTTGCTGGACGGCCTTCTTGACCACCCTGCGAGCGTTTCTGATTGTATCTGCGATCTCAAGCAAGGCTGCGTCTTGGGCTGTCGAAATTGTGCGTTAACCAGCCTGCTAGATTTTCACACGAGGCATGACCGGTGAGCATGAAGCGTCTCTTCACTGCCCTTCTTTCATCCACGACCGGCCTGCCGCCCATGCGCGGGAAGGGGTTGGCTCGACCCCGGACCGGTCGCACGGCCACTCGGCCGCTCCTGGCTTGCGGTGCGCTCTTCGCCGCCTTGACGACCATTGGTCCAGCTTCGGTTTTCGCCGGAAGTTTCCGCATCTACGACCACAGCGCCTCGGCAACCGGCCAGGCCTCCGCCTTCACGGCTCAAGCCGATGATGCCTCCGCCGGCTATTACAATCCGGCTGGTATGACTCAGCTGCGCGGCGTGCAACTCTCAGCCGGCACCACGCTCATCGCCGGCGGTTTCTCCTTTCAGAACGCCGCAGGCACGCAGGCCAACGGAGACCTCCGCGGCAGCGTGGCGGTGCCGCCACCGTCCAACCTGTACATGACAGCCAACCTCAAAGACCTGGGCATCGGCTCTTCGGACAGCCTTGCGGTCGGCCTGGCCGTCTTCAGCCCGTTCGGCACCTTGACCCGCTGGCCGGACAGCAGCCCCTTTTCTACAGCCACCACGAAGGCTGCCTTTGAGTTGATCGATATTCGTCCTTCCATCGCCTTCAGACCGCTCCCGGATCTAGCCATCGGATTGGGAGCGGATGTCTACACCTTTTCGGGAGCCTTCGGAGAAGGACAAGTCGAACGTCAGTTCCGTTGGCCCGGAGGGCTCGGCATTCCAGCCGGCACGGGCATGGAATTGAATGGACGAGACACGGCCGCTGGCTTCAATGCCAGCCTGCTGTATACCCCGCTGCGAAATGAAGATGGCCGGCCGCTCGTCAATATCGGCTTCATCTATCGCAGCCAGGCCACGCTGCATCTCGACGGCCAGTTGCTCGCCGGGGGCACACGCGTCGCGGATGCGCGCACGACCTTTGTCGTCCCGCAAGTGCTCACCGGCGGCATCGCACTCTGGCCTGTTCGCAACAAAGAGCGGGAATGGAAACTGGAATTGGATGTGGACTATACCGGCTGGAAATCGGTCCGCAATCTGGACACCCACTTGTCGAACGGCCTTACCGTCGCGACCCCTGCCAATTGGATCAGCGGCTACACGGTGATGATCGGGACGGAACACAAATGGCTGAACCCCGCGCCGCTTCCGGATTGGGACGTCGCCTTGCGCGCCGGATACTGGCATTCCCAGAAAGCGATTCCTGACCAAACCTTCAACCCTGCTATCCCCGATGGCGATAACCACGCGGTGTCTACTGGCATCGGATTCATGTGCCGAGACAACGGACGATTTCTCGGCATGATCCCTTGTGGAGGATCGGGCAAAACGCTCAGCCCGAAAGGGCTCGGGATCGATCTCGCGTACCAGGCTATTTTGTATGAATCGAGAACCGTCGCGGGCAATATCAATCCGACCGTGAACGGCACATACCGCACCACCTTACATGTCGGATCGCTCAATCTTCGCGTGAATTTTTGATGCTCCACTGTTCCTTGATCGTGGTAGAGTACCATCACTCACGATGCAGACCGATCTCCTAACCGTTTCCCCGCTTGTTTGTGCGCAGTGACTCTGTTTTCGAGCGAGGCCTTTCCATGGATCGCCCGCCTCAGTCCGATTCAACGCCAGACCTTCACGCCCAGCAAGTTCACGTGCTCTACCGCAATATGCCGACCGGGGTGTTGGCGAGTGCCGTCAATGCGGCGATTCTCGCCGCGGTAGAGTGGTCCGTCGTTCCACACACGCCGCTGCTTGTCTGGGTCACCATCCTCTGGGTAATTGCCGGTGTGCGAGCGCTCCTGATTTACCGATATCGCCATACGGCTCCTTCAGCCTGGAGCAGCGCCGACTGGCACCGCTGGATGTTGGTGACCACCACCCTGGCGGGCGTTGGGTGGGGTAGCAGCGTCTATTTTCTCACGCCCGAAATTCCGCTGCCTTACGAACTGGTCCAGTTGTTCGTCTTGGGCGGCATGACCGCGGGGGCGGTCTCCGTTCTATCGGTCTCCTTTCCGTTGTTTCTGTGCTACGCGCTGCCCGTGACCCTCCCCATGATCGCGTACCTTTTCCTCAGCGGCCATGAGTTTCATGTGATCATGGGACTGATGGGGCTGCTGTTTCTCCTTGCGACGATCCACTCGTCCTGGACCTTCAACCACGTGCTGCTGTCCTCCATGCGCCTGCAGTTGGAAAAACTTGGTCTGGTGGAGTCGCTCACGGCACGCACGGAAGCGGTGGAGCGGCTGAACCGGGACATCACCAAAGAGATTCACGAGCGCCGTGTGATTGAGGAGCAATTGAGAACGGCCCAGAGCGACCTCGAGCAGCGTATCGCCAACCGTACCGCCGACCTGGCCCGGGCCAATACCAGATTGCAGGAAGAAGTCCAGGAACACCGGCGAACCGAAGGGGCCCGGCTCTCCAGCGAAAAGCGGTTCAATCACCTCACCGACCATCTCAACCAGGGCGTGTGGTTCGCGCAGGCGCAGCCGCCTCAAGTCCTGTATGTGAACCCGGCCTTCGAGCGGATCTGGGGATTGCCGGCCGCGCGGTTCTACGAGAATCCCAAACTCTGGCGGGATTGCGTACACCCGGACGATCAACGGGCCGTGACAGAAGTGTACGATGCGGAATTGACCCGTCCGACGGGACGCGATGTGCAATTGCAGTATCGCATCGTCCGGCCCGACGGAAAGATCCGGTGGATCCATGATCGGATGGTCATTCATCGCACCGCCACGGGCGAAGTCGATAGTCTAAGCGGGATCACGGAGGATATTACGGATGCTCGCGAACTGGAAGACCAGTTGCGCCAGGCGCAAAAAATGGAAGCGGTCGGCCGATTGGCCGGAGGCGTGGCGCACGACTTCAACAATGTCATGACCGTGATTCTCGGCTACAGCGCAGTCCTGCTCCAGGAACTGAGCCAGAACTCTTCAGCCCGGTATTTCGTGCAGGAAATTCAGCGGGCGGGCGAACGCTGCGCGGCACTCACGGGCCAACTGTTGGCCTTCAGCCGCAAGCAGATGCTGCATCCGGTCACATTGGATCTGCATCGGGTGATCCGCGATCTCATGGCGCTCCTGAAGAGTTTGATCGGCGAACACGTCATGATCGTCTTACAGCTCGACCCCAGTCCGCGATGGGTCAAGGCCGACGCCGTGCAACTCGAACAGGTGTTGCTCAACCTGGCCGTCAACGCCCGCGACGCAATGCCCCACGGCGGCACCTTGACCATTGATACCTGCCAGGTGCTTCCCCACGAGGTCTGGGGACCAGGCCACGACTCGCGCACCGTTCGTACCTATGTCCGGCTGCGTGTGCACGACACGGGAACCGGCATCGACCCGGCCACGAAGGCCAAAATCTTCGAACCCTTCTTCACCACCAAACCGCCCGGACGGGGAACCGGCCTTGGCCTCTCCACGGTCTACGGTATCGTGCACCAAAGCGGCGGCACGATTTCCGTCGACAGCACCGTAGGCCAAGGCACCACGATGACCGTCTTTCTTCCGGAAGTCGTCCCCCCGCACATCGCCCTGCCGCCCGCGCCTGTCGAACCAGATCACAAAACCGGGACGGAGATCATCCTCCTCGTGGAAGATGAACCTTCGGTCCGTTTGCTGACACAGCATATTCTCCGCACCCATGGGTATACCGTACATGAAGCGGAAGACGCCTTTCAGGCGATGGACCTCATCCGGCGCAATACGCTGCACATCGATTTGTTGATTACCGATCTGGTGATGCCGGGCATGAACGGCAAGGAGCTCGCCATGCGGTTGCGAAGCCACTTCGCCGATTTGAAAGTCCTCTACATGTCGGGGTACAGCGACAACCTGCCGGTCACAGGCAGCGAGACTCAGGGACCGACGGCCTTTTTACAAAAGCCGTTCTCTCCTGAAGACTTGATCCGTCTGGTGCGTGAGATTTTGCACTCCGTCTCCCCCGCCTAGCGCGATGGACGAGTCCCGGTACGAGACTCCACCGGAATGCGGTGAGACGGGTGTCCGCCCGGCGCATCGAGGGTCGCCGGGGGCATTATCCACTGTGGCAACAGCGATCCGACCACCATGCCACCAGCCGCTGCCAGGACGCCGACCAGCTGCGGCGGCCAGACCTGATCCGGCGTGCCAGTCCCTTCTAACGCCAGCCAGGTCGCCAGCCCGGCAACAATGGCGAACATCGCGCCTTGTGTCGACGCACGTGGCCAATACAGGCCGGCCGAGAGAGGGACAAACGCCGCCACCAAAGTCACCTTGTATGCACTCTCCACCATTTTAAAAATACTGGCTTCCGAATTGAGGGCAAACAGCAATACGAGCATGGCAAACCCGACCAACACCGTCCGCATCACTGCCAGCAGCCCGCGATCGCCGATGGTGGGCAGCAGGCTCTTGACGATATTCTCACTGAAGGCCACGGACGGCGCGAGCAACGTGGCCGACGAACAACTCATGATCGCCGACAGCAAGGCGCCGAAAAAAATGATCTGCGCGGCAATCGGCGTATGCTGCACGATCAGGGTCGGGAGAATGAGTTGGGAATCCCGCTCCAGCAAATCCGCCACCTGCGCGGGGTCGATCAGCGTCGCCGAATAGGCCAGAAACATCGGCACAAATGCGAAGAAGAAATACAGCGTTCCGCCGAGGACCGATCCACGCACCGCCGTGCCTTCATCCCGCGCCGAGGTGATCCGCTGAAACACGTCCTGCTGAGGGATCGATCCGAACATCATGGTGACCCAGGCGCCAACGAACGGAATCCACATCTCGATCCGCGGCGGCGGGAAAAAATCCAACTTCCCCGCCGCCGCCGCGTGAGTAACCACCGTCCCCACTCCGCCTGCCAGCCCGCTGATCACGGACCCGATGTAGAGCATGCCTCCCATGATGATGGTGATCTGCACGAAGTCGAGAATCGCCACGGAGAACATCCCGCCGAATGCCGTGTATGTCAGGACGATGAGCGCGCCCAGCACCATGCCGGAAGACTGGCTCATGGCTCCGTCCGTCACCACGTTGAACACCAGGCCCAGCGCCTTGATCTGCGCCGACACCCACCCGAGATACGAGGCGACGATGCACAGGGTGCACAGCACCTCGATCGCGCGGTTGTACCGCAACCGGTAAAAGTCTCCGATCGTGAGGAGGTTCAACCGGTAAAGTCGGCGGGCAAACCATAATCCGGCTAAAATCAGGCAGAGGCTCGATCCAAACGGATCGGCGACGACCGCTCGAAGCCCGTCCTTGACGAAGGTGGCGGAGATGCCGAGGACCGTCTCCGCTCCGAACCAGGTCGCAAACACCGTGGCCGTTACCACCGGCAGAGGAAGGGACCGGCCGGCGACGGCAAAATCCTTGGTGTTATGGACACGAGTCGCCGCATACAGCCCAACACCGACCGAGCAGGCAAGGTACAGAATCACAAAGGAGAGGAGCATGAGGCATTCGCCTGTCGGTGAGACTTCACCCGCCGGGGACGGCAGGCGAGGGGATTGTAGCGGCAGCCGCCTGTCTGCGCAATGCCGTCAAACTGGAATTGATGGGAGGGAACCTTCGCAGAGGAGACTTGCGCAGGTACAGCAGACCTTGCGCAAGTCTCTTTCGCCTTTTGCGAGCAAACGGGTTACTCGGTCTTCGCGTTTAGTTCCTTGACCTTACCCTTGGCCTTCTCCACGGCCGCATTCCCTTTTCCCTTGGCGCGCTCCACTTCCGCCTGCACCTTATTGCCCTTGGCCTCTTCCACCGCGGCTTTCGCCTCCCCCTTCAGTTCCTCGACCTTGGCCTTGGTGTCCCCCTTCATTTCTTCCATCTTGGCTTTCATTTCACCCGCCCAACCGGGAGCGCCAAGACCGAACATCGCCAGCAGCAACACCAGGACAACGATGGACCCTTGTTTCATAGGCATCCTCCTTCTCCAATCAATAGGGTGGATATGGCACCGATGAACCGCGGCGGTCAGTCTGCGCCCTTGCCATGCTCACCACAATCGCTGAAACCAACTACGGAATCATATGGATCACAACGGCCACGAACCAGACCACAACAGACACAGACGACGAAAAACGATCATTCCGTTGACTACTCGACGCAATGTGTTAGGAATAGGCCATGCGTTACTCACTCTACTTCGTGTGGGTGTTGGCCGTTCTGTCCATCTGTATCCTGACGACTCTGGCCTCGTTTCCGACGCTCGGTAACGGAGAGCGTCCTCAGGAGCCACGGATCACGGCAGGACCGGAGAAGTTGCGGACGATCAAGATACACCGGCTGCGGTGCAATCCGTTCACATCTTCCTGCCAACTTTCCAAGCAAAAGCCTCAGCACTAGGCTTCCGGCCTGGCACCACCCTTCCGCTAGGAGAGGGGGATGCGTGCCTTGTTCGCCTCCAGCCACTGGGCAAAGGTCTGCAATCCGCCATTGAGCGCCCGAGCCATCGCCGGTTCGCGGGCTGTGCAAAAGACGGCATTGAAGTCGCGCTTAAACTGAAACATATTGGCCAGCTCGTCCGCTCCCGGAAACCCGAACGTCCGGTAGACCTCCGGCGGCACGGCGTTATACCGCACCTCGCGCCCAAGCGCTTTGCTCAAGGCGGCGGCCATTTGTGCGCCCGTGAGGTGCTCGCCGGCGATGCCGACGGTTTTGCCGAGATAGGCGTCCCGCTTCTTGAAAATTCCCAACGCGCACTTCCCGATATCGTCCGCCGCAATCCCGGGCAATCTGGCCTCGCCCATGGGGAGGGTCAATGCGAGCGTCCCGTCCGGACCTGGCTTTGGCCCCATACCGAAGTAAATGAGATTGTCCCAGTAAAAGGACGTGAGCAGAAAGGTGGTGGGCACACCGAGCTGTTTGAACAGTTGATCCGCTTCGCCCTTGGCATCGAAGTGCGGCACCTTATATTTTCCCAGTAGCGTCGGCATCCGGTTGTCGGAAACCGGAACCCATCGACGTGTGTCTTCGAGGGTAGACCAGATCACATGCCGCACCCCCGCCGCCTTGGCGGCCTTGGCCATAGCTTCGGCTTCGGCATACTCCTTTTCGGGAGACCCATGCGCCCAGAAAAACGTGACGCAAAACGCGCCGGTCGCTCCCGCAAAGGCTTGTTTCATACTGTCCACGTCATGCACATCAGCGGCCACCACTTCCGCGCCGAGCCGGGCAAGTTCTTTGGCCTTGTCCGAATGGACATCCCTAGTCAACGCGCGCGCCGTCAGACCACTGGCAGAATCGGCCAGTATCGCCCGCACCAACCCACCACCTTGCATCCCGGTCGCGCCGACCACCGCGATCACCTGCTTCTCTCCCATCTTCCGTTCTCCTTTCCGTATTCCTCATCTCTATTAAGTACGGCGCACATTTCCGCACCGCTGCTGTCAACCAACGGGACAATCGTTCGTTCCCCTCTCTACGAGCCGGATCTGGTCTTCACCGGCGAAGCCATGATAGGCTATCAATAGCTAGCCAGGGAGGAGCGTCATGGTACGTCTTATGACTCACCGATTGGAATCCCCTCGGCAATGGTTTGCCTCTCTCGCCATAGGATTGAGCGCCCTGTTGTTCGTGCTTCCGGTGTTCGGTGCGGAATCGTCCGGCCCCTGGGAATGTTCAAATTACACCGGTGATGCGCATACGCGATGCCTGCAGGCTTTTATTGAAATCCAACGGGAAAAAATTTCGAAACTGGAGGCGGAAGTCCATCTCCAGCAAAGCACCGTCGGCCAGCTGAAAGAACAAGCCGATCGACAAAACGCTATGACCGCTGATTTGCAGCGGCAGATGGCGCAACAATCCTCCTCTCCCTCTTACACGTACGTTTCTCCCGGTATTGCACCCGGCTTGCTGTACGGATATCCGTCGGTGGGCTTTGGCCTCTATCTCGGGCGCCCCTGGATGTATGGCTCGCCATTTTATGCGCGCCCCTATGCCTGGGGACCCCGTTTCTATCGCCCCTACTACGGCAGGTGGCACCGGCACTGGTAAGCCGTGAGCCACAGTTATACCCTTCCGCCGGACGGCCTGAAAAAATTCAGACCGCCCCCCCTGTCTCTGTCACCCTCACGGCCCCACACACAGCGGGCACCTCTCGGCATCAGTCGATCAGTGCTCTTCGGTCCGTGGTGCAGATCCGATCCCGGCGCTACTCAGCAATTGACGACACCACTTCTTTGCGACTAAGGTGTGCCGCTCAAGGAGCACCATGCCATGGCTGGACACCCGCAATTTCCCAATGAGCATACTGAGACCGGCGAATTCAAACGGCAGGACGACGCATTCCGCCAGTGGGTCACTGAGGACGGCCGGTCAGGCTACCCCGCTGCGTCCGGTCGCTATCACCTGTACGTGTCTCTCGCCTGTCCCTGGGCGCATCGCACGATCATCGTCCGTAAACTGAAAAACTTGGAGTCGGTCATCGGAATGACCGTCGTCGATCCCATTCGCGACAAACAAGGCTGGGCCTTTCGCAGCGGACAGGGTCCTGTGACCGATCCGATCAATGGATTTCACTTCCTGAGCGAGGCCTATCGCCTGACCGACACCGCCTACCGCGGGCGCGTCACCGTTCCGGTCCTGTGGGATACCGTCACCAAGCGAATCGTGAGCAATTCCGACGATGATCTCATGCGAATGCTCAACGGGGAGTTCAACCGGTTCACCGCCAACACGCTTGACCTCTACCCTGCGGCACTCCGCACAGAAATCGACGAGATGAACACGTTCTTATATGAGCGGGTGAACAACGGCGTGTACCGGGCGGGATTTGCGACTTCTCAACACATCTACGACCAGGCGGCTCGATCAGTCTTCTCCGCACTGGATCAACTGGAAGCCAGACTCAGCCGGCGCCGTTATCTGTTCGGTGCGCAATTCGTCGAATCCGATTGGCGGCTCTTCGTCACGCTCATTCGGTTCGACGCGGTCTATCACGGACATTTCAAATGCAATGTCCGGCGCATCATCGACTACCCGAATCTGTCCGGCTACCTCAGAGACCTCTATCAGGCGCCCGGCATTGCGGACACGGTGAATTTCGATCACATCAAGCGGCACTACTATGTCACGCACGATGACATCAATCCGACCCGTATCGTCCCCATCGGCCCGCAACTGGATCTAGACAGCCCGCACGGAAGAGATGCGCTCTCCTGAGCCGCGCCTCCCGGCACCATGCTGAAACAGACGACATACTTACCTATCCTGGACGCCGGACAGGCTTTCCATTCGGCAAGGCTACAGACGAGTTTGCGTGGTCTTCGCAGGCTGCTCAAAACGACGTCCCGCTAGGCCGCAGGCGAGTCAAAACCGGAGGCGTACCCGCAGGGGTATGTCGAGGATTTTGACGAGCCGAGAACGACGCGGGAGGCCGTTTTCAGCAGCCTGCCCAAGAATTTTCTTGAGCCGCACGGCCTCCCTGTCATAAGGTGGGCTCAGTCATGCTGTTCACCAGAAAGGATCGTCTATGCGTCATGTGACCGGTGCCGTTTCCGCAGCCGTGCTTCTCATGTCCTCGCTCAGTTGGGCCGCCGCCCCCGAACCGGCCAACGATGAGCAGAAAACTCTGTATGCTCTCGGGGCAGCCATCAGCCAATCGCTGACGCCTTTCACGCTGAACGAATCCGAACTCGAATTCGTCAAGGCCGGCCTGGCCGACGGCGTGTTAAAGCGGCCGCAAAAGGTCGACCTCCAAGTGTACGGTCCGAAGATTCAACAAATGCAGCAGGTCCGGTCCAATGCCCTGGCCGATGTCGAAAAGAAGGCCGGCGCCGCATTCCTGGCCAAAGCGGCGGCGGAATCAGGCGCCAAGAAGACGGAATCGGGCGCCATTGTGACCATGATCAAGGAAGGCAAAGGCGCGACCCCAAAAGCGACGGATACGGTCAAAGTTCATTACCATGGAACCCTGACCGACGGAACCGTCTTCGACAGCTCTGTCAAACGTGGAGAACCGGCTACGTTTCCGCTGAACCAGGTCATCAAGTGCTGGACCGAAGCGGTTCAATTGATCAAGGTCGGCGGCAAGAGCAAGCTGGTCTGCCCGTCCGGCATCGCCTATGGCGACCGTGGGTCACCCCCGGTGATCAAGCCCGGAGCCACCCTGGTGTTTGAAGTCGAACTGCTGGATATCGTCAAGCAATAAGCCCCTGTCGGAAGGACTCTTCCGGAGCCTATGTTCCGGTGGAGTCCTTCTGCTGCGTTGTTCCCCTCCTCGCTCAAGTAATCCCTAGCGACTTCCGATAGGCTAGTCAGGACCTTACACGCCGATGTGAGGCCGACCCTATGCATTTCACCCCGATGGCTTGGCCGACAACCAGAGGCATCCCAAATCATGATCTTCCCTCAACCACAGCTCTTACTCGTTGATGATTCGCCTCTGAATCTGAAGATTCTGCTCGAGTTCCTTCCCCACCAGGAATATCAATGCACCACGGCAAACGGGGGCCAACAAGCCTGGGACATGCTGACCGCTGAACCCGATCGCTTTCACGCGGTGCTGCTCGACCGCATCATGCCCGGGGTGGATGGAATGGAAGTGCTCCACAAAATGAAACAGCATGATGCGCTGAACCAGATTCCCGTCATCATGCAAACTGCGGCTACGACACATCAGCAGACCCTCGAAGGACTGCGGGCAGGGGCCTACTATTATCTGGCCAAACCGTTCGACCAGGCGACGCTTCAAGCTATCGTGGATGCGGCGGTCCGCGATCATCTCAGCTACCTGGATATACGGCAGGCGTTGCACCGGACCACGACGACCATGCGCTTGTTGGAGTCCGGAACATTCCACTTCAGAACGCCCGAGGAAGCGAAGAACCTGGCGATGCTGCTCGCGCACGCCTATCCCGATGCCGACCGGGTAGTCACCGGCATCCTCGAACTGACCTTGAACGCCATCGAACACGGCAACTTGAATATCGGATATAGGGAAAAGTCACGCCTGATCGAGGCAGATCAGTTGGAGGAGGAAATCGCCCACCGGCTGAGCTCGCCTCCCTACTCGTCCCGTGTCGCCACGGCCAAATTCTCCCGCCAACCGCATGGGCTGACGTTGCACATCACTGATCAAGGAAACGGCTTTGATTGGAAACAATACCTGGACTTCGACCCCGAGCGCGCCTTTGATACCCATGGACGTGGAATCGCCATGGCCAACAAGGTCAGCTTCGACCAGATCGAGTACCGCGGGCACGGCAACCAGGTGATGACGGTGCTCCACCTCGAACAGGCGGCACAGGCCCTGGCTGTCTAGCGTGCAGATCAAGTCCGATTCGCGTCTCAAACCATCACGACTGCGCACACCGAACTCGCCGAGCGGCGATCACGCCTAGCGGATGTCGACGCGTGCCACCGGGTACCACCGGTCTGTCCGTTTGCCTTCAATCGCCAGCTCGACAACGGCAGAGCCGGCATCCTCAGACAGAATCGCCACATCCAGCATATACGAAGCGGCGGGAACGGTTTCCGGCACCACCGCCGTATCCTCCGTCCGGTGCGACGGACCCGGCAGCCACTGCTTCAGGTCGGCAGCGCTGATCCACTGCGCCACGACTTGATCTGTGTCAGAGCGCAATCGATACGCCAGCGGCCAGGCATGATAGATCGGCGCCACCCCTGTGTTGTCCCACCGTGATTGAATGACGAGCGGCTCGCCAGCCTTGCTCGCTGCCGGATGAGTCAACTCGCGCAGAACAAACCGGTAGCCGATCTTCTTCAGAAACTCATTGACGCGCGGCCGCCACGCCGCCGGGACCGGCTTCGACTTGGCATTCAACACCGAGATGTGCCATTCCAGCCCCTTCGCCAGAATCCTCTCGAGATCGAACCCCCGCTCGTACCATTCATGGATATAGCCGCAGACTTCCATCTGCACCGGCCCGCGCTTCCAGGCATCGGCAATCGCCGGCTCCTCAAACACCGGAGCATAGGCATGCTCCATGTGATTCCAGTCGGGACTGAAATAGCCATAATCCCCGAAACAATCCCCTCGCCAGCCCGCCCCCCGGGTCGTCGCATACTTCAGTTGCCCGCCGTGCAACATGACGAGCGGAGTTCCAGAAAAATATTTGAGATACCAGTCGGTAATGGCGATCTGATTGGCCTCACTCGGGTAATAGGCCTTGCACTGTGCTTCCACACCTTCGCAGCAGGCCGTGTTCCATTCGCCCCAACACCCGACTGATCCGATATCCACGTGATCGATGTCGAGAGATCGGCCATACCGCTCGCCAAAGGCGCGAATGAGGCGTTCATGGTAGTCGAGGAAGACGGGATGGTTATAGTCGGGGAAGATGCCGTCCGATTCCTTGACGCTGCCGACCCCCTTATCAAGCAGCCATTGCGGGGTACCGGTCTTGTACTCGGAGACAATCCGGATGGCGAGCGTTTCCCCTTTCGCCTTTGCCTGCGCGATCACTCCGTCCACCAATGCAAAATTGTATTGCCCCTCGGCCGGCTCCAGCTCCGCCCAGGGCCAACGAAAATAGGCCACGGTCGTATGCGGATATTCGTCGGCCTTTGGAGGATGGCCGAAACCGAAGTGAAAATCGGCAAACCCCATCCCGGGATTGTATAAGACGTCGTCGATTTCCCGCGGCTGCACCGTCACGAGCTTCCCCGGGGAAGTGGCTGCCGTCCGGTCCGCGCTGTGGCTCAGGGGAGACGTACAGGCAACCAGGCTCAGCCCCATCATGACCAGCAGCGCCTGTTTCCATCTTTCTTTCTGCATGCCTGCTCCTTTCATCGATCATGACCCGGTGCGCTTGCGCCGAAGGGCCCGCCACGCCAGGAAGGCCTCCTGATGCATCCGACTGTAGGGTCACGGCGTAAAATATGGTAGGGTACGCGGCCAGACACAAGGAAAACGAGACATGCCAAACTGGTTTTCAGCCTCTTCTCCATCAGACTCTGTCGTCATTACCGGTGCCTCGTCCGGCATCGGGGCGGCGTGCGCCCTTGCGTTGGATACGCTCGGGTATCGCGTCTTCGCCGGTGTCCGCAATCCCACGGACGGCGAACGGCTGCAGCAACAAGCCGGGCCGCGTCTCATGCCCATTCGCCTCGACGTGACCGATTCGGCATCGATCGCAGCAGCCAGCCATACGGTCGCCGCCATGGTGGGAGATCGCGGACTCGCCGGCCTGGTGAACAACGCCGGCATCGGCGTGGCCGGTCCCATCGAACTGCTGCCGCTTGCCGATTGGCGGCGTCAATTCGACGTGAATGTGTTCGGACTACTCGCGGTCACCCAGACCTTTCTGCCGTTGATCCGCAGGGGACGGGGACGCATCATCAACATGGGCTCCATCGCCGGACGAGCCGCCATGCCCTTCATGGCTCCCTATGCCGCCTCGAAACATGCATTGGAAGCGATCACCGATGCCTTGCGCCTCGAACTGCAACCTTGGGGTATCCGCGTGGCACTGATTACTCCAGGCGCGATTGCCACGCCCATTTGGGGGAAGACCAGAAAAGAAGTCGATACCTGGGATGCCACCTGGAGTCAAGACCTCAAGAACATGTACAAGGAAGGCTTCACCCGCATCAAAGAAGCAGCCACGGCAGCCGGCGAACAGGCACAGCCTGCCAGCACGGTGACTGCGGCTGTTGCACACGCGCTTCGGTCCCGCTGGCCGAACACACGATATCTCGTAGGCTCTGACGCCGCGATTCGTTCGTGGCTGGCGCTCCTCCTGCCGGATCGTCTCAACGATTGGATCGTGACGCGTGTCGTGAAGCTTCCCGCGCGCCGCTGACACGAGTTACCGGCGGGCTATTCGCACCATATCGATCACCTCCCCCTGCCCGTCGAGATAAATCGAGACGGCCTCATTGGGATCCAGCTGCTCAATCGCGGGCTGCAGCAGGGGACGCACGGGAAAGGATTGAATGTCATCGATCTTCATCCTCAACCGCATGCGCCCGTCGCCGATCGTCACAAACGCGCCTTCCACACGACGCTGTGGCACAGGCAGCGCAGACCCCACGCCCAAATCACGAGGCTTCCCCAGCGACAACACATCGACAAGCAGATAGGCGCGATCGACCGCGAAATCGGCTGTTTCTCCGACCTCCAGGGCGGCGAGTTTCTCCATCGCCACCGTCCGCGCATAGAACCCCACATCACGCCCGGTATCGAGACGAATCGTCACGCGTTCCTTTTCCGGATTAAACACCTTGCCCAACGACCCGCGAAAGACCTTCGTGGGCGGGGTATCAGCAGGACGCTGATAGGCGACGATTTCATCATGGTCGTTGACCATGATCTCCACCGCCCCTCCCGCCCGTAATCCGCGGGCTTCGTCACCACCGGCTTCAAGCGACAGATAGCGAGGGGTGCGTTCCCCGGTCTCCACTTCCACGCGGTCACCGGTGATGCCGAGGATCGTCCCTTTCAGGAGCCTGGCGCTCGACAGAATACCCGGCACCGGTTTCAATTCCTCGATGCTGAGTCCGGACATCAGTTTTGCCGAACTGCCGCATCCCGCCAGGCACAGCAGCGCCGTCACGCCGATCCACACGGAATGCCTCATGCGTGTTGCTCTCACTCTGTTTCCGGTTATCACGGTATCCACGATCTCTGATGATAAAACAAATCGCCGCCCTGAGGCGAGAGCCCTCCGGCCGTCGACCCGCGCCATACCGATCCAGATCCCCCTAGGCTTCCCGTGACAGGTGTGCTAGAACCGCTGCTGTACGCCACCTTCATCGCGGAAATCGATGCGTCCAACGATTCCTTCGTTATGGCTGCGCGGTCTGATCGGCTTTGCCGCGGCCCTGAACCTCGCGGGCTGCCTCTCGCCGCCGACGCTGACGCGCGCCGTCGTCTCCTACGACAACGCCATCACAGACTCCATTTCCAAGCAGCTGCTGCTGAATATCGCGCGCGCACATCACCATCAGCCGGTTCACTTTACGGGCGTCTCGAATGTCGCCGCCACCTTCGATTTCCGCATCAACGCGGGCGCGACCCCGGCATTGACCGGAGAAGCCGGCAAGACGCTCCTCCCGGTCTTCGGCGGCAGCGTGGCCGAAAATCCCACTATCAGCATTGCGCCGATTGAGGGGGAAGAGTTCACCAGGCGCCTCCTGACGCCGTTTCAAGAAACCAAATTCACGCTCCTGCTGCGGCAGGGCGGGGATATCGATCTCCTGCTCCGTCTGATGGCGAAAGAGCTTCGAGTGAATGATCACGGAGAGGATGTCGCCTACCGGAACAACCCGACCGACAAGCCGGGCTACGAGATGTTCCGGAAAGTGGTGCTGCATCTCTCCGCCATTCAGGATGCCAATCGCCTCTATGCAGAAGCGATGCTGTTCGAACGCGCCTGGACCATCCCGGCCGAATCCGTGACGGCGGAGGGCTTCAAAGCGCTGGAGCAGGACTATCTGGTGGCCTACGATCCGCAACAGAGAACCTACCGGCTGCGCAAACCGGTCTCCGGAAGAATTCTCATCACGAACTACGATCCGAATACGCTTCCGCACGAGGAACGAGTCAGACTGCACGAAGAAGCCGAACGACGCCCCATGAACGATGTCTCGTTTGACATTCGTCCGGGGCACTATGGCGGAGAGTGGCCGTTGAAAGGCGAGTTCCGCCTACGCAGCTTCAACACCATGCTCAATTTCCTGGCGCAATCCGTGGAAGAAGAGCCGGAATATGCGGTCGAGAAAGACAGCCGCACACCGCCCTTTATGGACAATCCGGTCAGGACCATGGATCTTCTTGTGCAAGACTCCACCCCCTCCGAATCGGACCTGACCGTGCGGTCCCATGGCAAGTATTACGCCGTCAACAGTACCGGCCCCCTGGCCCGATGGAACCGTGAGGCCTTCAAGCTTTTGTACCAGCTCTTCCAGATGACCGTCACGGAAGTGTCGCGCAGCGGCGTCCCCAGCATCACCATTGCGAAATAGTCCCCGTCCGCAGGCCGGCGCGCGATCCTTTCCATGCGCGCACACTTGAAACTCCCCAACGCTCTCGATTAGGGTGAGGCCTGGTCTACCAGATGGCAGCACATCGCCTCGACTTCGAGCCGCCGCCCGTCTGAATTCCAGTTTGCACCCATGCCCCGTACCCATACCTTCAGTCTCCTGCTCTGGCAGCGGGCGTTGCTCGTCTGTAGTCTGTGGCTTGCCACGCCGGCCGCTGCCGATGAGGTCTATTTGCTCAATGGCGATCGGCTCACCGGCAAGATCGAAAAAATGGAAGACCACGTCCTCACCCTGCACACAGACCACAGCGGGGAAGTGAAGATCGACTGGGGCAAAATTGAACGGCTGAAGGCCGACAGCCCCCTGAAGATCCTGATGCCGGGCGAATCAGGCGACAGGTTGCATGATTTCTTCTACGGCACGACCAGTCTCAACGACGTCACGAGTCTGAGTCAGAATGGCCCCGTCCCGTTCGCGGAGATCACGGGCATCAATTTGGAGCCGATCCGCCTGCTGGGAACCGTGACAGTCGGCGGCAACCATACCACCGGCAACACCACGACAAAGGCCGTCAACGCCGCCACCCGATTGACGCTGTACGCCTATAAACAGCGGCTGTTGCTCGAAGGCAAATACAACTACGGGCAGGCAGGCGAGCAGGTGACCGCGCGCAATTCGCTGGCGAGCCTGAAACACGATTATTTTGTCAGCAAGAACATCTTCATTGAAACATTCGGCATGCTGGAAAAAGACACCTTACAGAACTTGCAGCTCCGCTCCACCATCGGGAGCGGTTTGGGTTATCAGTTCTATGAGACCCCTGCCACGACCCTCTCGTTGTCAGCCGGTATCGCCCATGTGAACGAACATTTCACCACCAGCCCGAATACGCAGACTCCCTCGGCACGCTGGAGCCTGCGCTGGGAGCACAGCCTGTGGCCGGATCGCGTCAAGGTGTTCCATCGCCACGAAGGATTTTGGGACATCCATGCCGGAAACGCCTTCCGGTTCAATGCCGACCAGGGTCTGCGGATCACCGTCTATAAAAATCTGTTTTTTAATGTCGAGTATGATCTCCGGCTCAACACCCAACCGGCGCCGGGACGCAAAAAGACCGATGAGTCGATGATTTTCGGCGTCGGGTACGAGTTCCGCTGAGCCCGCCTGCGGCTAGCGGCCGCGTCCCGCAGTCAGACTCGCCGCCGCCGCACGGCCCGCTACCCGCCCGGTCGCCCAGGCCCATTGAAAATTGAACCCGCCGATCCGTCCGTCGCAGTCGAGCACCTCTCCGGCCAGATACAGACCGGGGACCAGTTTGGATTCCATTGTGCGGAAATTGACCTCGTCCAACGGAATTCCGCCGGCCGTCACTTCGGCGAAATTCCAGCCGCGATCGCGCACGACGGGAAAACGAAACCGGGTGAGGGACGTCATGAGCCGGTCACGAACAGGGCGCGGCACCTGCGCGACGGCCTGCTGCGAATCAGCACCGGCATGACGGCAGAGAGCCTCGGCATACCGTTCCGGCAACCACTCCGCAAGCAACCTCAGCAGTGACCGGCGAGGATTCTTGGCGGCCTGCGCGAGAAACCATTCCCGCGTCTGTTCGGCAGTTCGGCCGGGCAGGAAATTGCCATAGACCTCCGCCGTTTCACCCCGCGCCTTGGCCAGACACCAGAAGCGACTGGCATCCATCACCACCGGCCCGCTGATTCCGAAATGTGTCCAGAGCAGACTGCCTGTCCGCCGATCGACCGATCGCCCCGCGACCAGCGTCTGAATCTCCACCTCTTGCGACAGGCCAGAGAGATCCGCGTGAAAACAGCGCTCATCCAGCATCAGCGCCACCAACGCCGGAACGGTCGGCGTGACGTGATGGCCCAAATCCCTCGCGAGTCCGTACCCTGACCCGTCACTTCCGCTGCGCGGCAACGACTGCCCGCCGGTAGCCAGGATCACGCGACGCACAGGCATCTCGCCGTGCTGATGGCGAATCACAAACCGGGCAGGTTCGTGCGCGCCGGACTGGTCCGGTCCGTTCCGGCGCTCAACGCCCGTGACGCGATGCCCCGGACGAAGCACGACCCCCAGTTCACGACTCCGCGCCGTGAGGGCGTCGAGCACCGTCCTGGCCTTATCGGTCACCGGAAACAGCTTGCCGGTTTCCTCACGCTTCAGTTCGACGCCAAGCGATGCAAACCAGGCGATGGTGTCCTGGACCGGAAATGCCGCGAGCACATTGCGCACGAGGTGCCGGGTGCCGAAAAAATCTTCCGGTGTCACGACATCGTGCGTGACGTTGCACCGCCCCCCGCCCGAAACCAGAATTTTTGCCCCGATGCTCGCGGCCCCGTCCAACAATTCGACTCTCGCGGCCGGATTGTGCTCTGCCGCGAAAATGCCGGCCGCCAGCCCGGCCGCCCCCGCCCCGATCACGCACATATCCGCCACCGGCTCTGCCATTTCACCTCACGACCAACGGTTGAGTGTTGCCGCCGCATGATGCCCGTTGAGAAACAGGCACGCAATCGCAAAACTCGGCATGGAAACCGGACCCGCCACTATGCCAAGATCCGGGGCAACTTCTATGGAGACGCCAACACCCGCGAAACCCCATGCGCCCATTTCACCGGATTCTCTCAGCAATGTTTCTCTTGTGCCTCGCTGCCGGATGCCGGCTGCCGGGCTCCTCTACGCTGCCGGACACTCCTAAAGACGCGATGATTTCTACGAATATCGAAGCGAAGTTCGCCGAGGATCAGCAGGGTGGACTGTCCGGCATCATCGTGACCACCGAGGAGGGAACCGTGACCCTGACCGGCACAGTGCGGCGGGCCGAACGCAAGGCGAGAGCGGCTGAACTGGCGCGGCAGGTGAAAGGCGTGAGGCGCGTCAAGAACGATCTGGAGATTCGCGCCGACCCTGCGCCGTGACGAGCCGCCGCCAGGGCCGGGCGTCAGAACTCCTCCTCCCCTTCCTCCTCTCCTCCGGTTGCGCCTTCTTCCGCAATTGAGAAGGCCTTCTGCGGCAAGGTAATGGCATTGACCAAAATGTCGAAGGCCAACTGGGCCGTTCCCTTCACGCCCGTCATCAGCGATTCCGTGGGGAGATAGCGCAACTGCGGTTGGTTCGCCGATCCTTTCAGTTCAAACACGGCGGTATCAAACCCCTGGCGATCCCCCGACAGGAGCTGCCCGAAAAGAGGGAGGCGTTTCAAGATCGCGGAATACGATCCGAGCGGGCTGGTCGCCAGCACCATGTCGAATTCATCCGCCACGATGTCGTACCGCCCCGTTCCGCTGATTTTGAGCACGGGGCTGTCGAGCAGGAACTCCTTCGCGCGAATCACGCCGTTGTTGATAGAACCAGCCAGCTTGAGCCGATCAAACGGCATGCCTTCTTTTTCAAGGTCGACCTGCCCCTGCAACACGGCCGGCAGGTTCAGCAGGGACAGCAGGGTGGACAGCACCGGGACCTGATGCATGTGTCCGTCCTGGACCAGAATTTGAAGCGGCTGACGGGTGGTCAGCGCGGCAGGCCGCAGCGCGCCTCGCTCAAATTCCGCCTGGACTTTCCCTGACGTGGTCAGCCATCCCGAGAGCACCGGCTTCTCCTGGAACGGCGCCAGGATACGCTCGATCGGAAGGCCGCTGGCGCGAAAGATACTGCGAGCCTGCGCCATCTGCCCGTTGTTCGTGCGGATCTTGACCTGCCCGGCAAGCTGGCCCTCGTTCGTGTCCCCGCTGATCCGCTCGACCGACAGCAGTTCATTCTCCCAGGTAATTTTGGTGGAGAGGTCGGTCAGCAGGAACTTCTTGTAATAGACATGATCGGCGAACAGAAACGCGTTCAGCGTGGCACCCGTCCACTGGGGGTCTGAAGATCGATGGCCGGTGGTTCGCGGCTGGCGAGACCGGGACATACCAAAGGACGCGAGATCGATTTGAGACGACTCCACGACAAGTCGCGCATGCGGATGATCGGCCCATTGCGCGATCGAGCCGGATATCCGGAGATCGCTCGCGCCCACGTGAAACGCCATGCGCGGAATATGCATCAGGTCGTGATCGAAGCGCAGCGTCACAAACGCGTCTCGAATCGGTTCGTCGAGGGTTTCCACCTTGACCGTGCCCTCATCGAATTTGACCTGGCCGGATGTGCGCCAGGAGGCCCGGTCGTTCATCCGGCCTTCCATATCGAGGGTTGCATCCAATGTTCCCGCCCGAAGGGGTCCCAGAACGATGCCCTTCGGAAGTCTGCCGACGACAACCCGGCCTGAGGACACATGCGCCGAAAACTCCCGCTCCCCGCCCAACTCGATGGTCCCGGATCCTGTAATCATGACCGGAGGAAACCCGAGACCGACATGCCGGACCACCAAACGGTTGTCTTGCGAAAGCTGCCCTTCGAAGTCGATGGCGGCAGGAGCCTGCAGCGGCTTCGTCAACCAATTCTGCAGCCGCACCCCAACCCGTCGGAGATCAACTCTGCCCGTGATTCGCGGGTGTCCAATCCCACCCGTCACCGCTGCGCGCAGGTGAATGACGCCGTCCATCTCTGGGATGAATGCGCCCTCGCTCCGCGTTGTCCACCAGGATTGCAACTCCGACGCATCCGCAGTCATTGCCAACGTCACATCGGAATAGGCCTTGCCATCCACCATGGTCACAGATCCATGCGTCTGGAATGCAGCCGGCCCCAGCCAGCCGTCAAGGCGCTCGATCGCCACCAAAGTCGGCGTCACTGTGACATGCGCGTCCACCTGCCGCACCGGCATGGGCAAGCTGGCGCTACGCCCTCCTCCCCGTTGTAACCAGAGATCGGCATCCGCCAGGGCGAGCGGCTGCCCGCTGAGCGGTCGCCCCATCACGTGTGCGATCATCTCAACATTCCCGACTGCGTCCTCCACATCGGCCACCAGATCCCGCAGAAGCGGAAATTCATCCAGATGGCGCACCGTCTCCACCAACCCATCCACCGGCGCCGCTCCTCTGATGTTCACATCGATGTGCGGATCGGTCAGCCACTGTGTGATCAGCAGGTCCTGACCCGTCAGCCGAACGGGGCCGCATTGCGCGCGCACCTCCGTTATGCGCATTTGATCGGCATCGTACATCATGCTCACAGACAGGCCCTCGACGGGAGGATACTGCGGACCAAGCGTGAACCGGCCATTTCGAACCGTCAGCAGGCCATTGATGCGCGGCTGTGCGGCCGGGCCGATATCACCGGCAAACGACAAGGATTGAAGCGTGATCACGCCCTCCACACCATGTTCCGCGAACTGCGCCCGCAACGGATTCGATATCCAGGCAGAAGGCAGTTCGCTCACAAGGCGCGCGGCAGTCACCGGGGACGCGGACAGAGTGGATGAAAATCGTGCCTGTGCCGTCCCGATACCGAGAACCGACCCGGCCCCCTGCAAGGACACATCCGCGAGCTCTGCTCTCACGTCGTCGGCAAGCAGATCGGATCCCGCTGCTCCGGGCATCCACCGCAAGTGAGCCGTCAACTGCGCAGGTTGCGAAAAACCATCGGAGATCCGGCCGTCGCCGATCCAGGACGACAACAGATGGCGCAAATTGACCTGGTGGATCCGCAGATCCCCTTCTGCCTGGATCTCCCCCCCTTCGTCATTGTGCGCAATCGACCCTTCCCACAGAAAGGCTGCGCGCCCGCCTTCTTGCGGGACCTCTCCGGAAAGATGCAGCCTCGCACGCCGTCCCATCATTTCACTCGCTAACGCGCCCTGCGTCACGATGATGTCCAGCGGCGTGGGTGCGGGCGCAGATTCATCGACGAGGCTCACCATGCCTTGAACCACGAGCAGATTCCGGACGACCTGCAACCACGCGAACGGCCGGGCCGAATCAGAAGCGGTGTCGGGGGACGGCTCTTTGCCGAGAGACCAGTTCCCGTTCGGCCATCGATGAATGGTCACGCGAGGCCGGTCGATGACGAGATCCCTGGCAACGATTCGTCCTTCCAGGAGCGGCAACCACTGCAGCGCGACCTCTACCCGTTCCGCGAGCACCAGCGGCAGGGTGGATGCGGAGCCGTACAGCCGGGGCCCCCTCAGTGTCAGCCGGGGTGATGGAAAGATGCGAACGTCCGATTGCTCAATCGAGACCCGGTGCCCCGTCCGCTCCTCGACTTCCTGAAGCAATGCCGCCATGCCCGCCGGACGATTCACGAGCCAGGGCAACACCAGGACCGCACCCACGCAGAGGATCACCAGCAGAAACACCATGAGCACGAGCAGCCGGCCTATTCGTGCTGGTGACGGCGGGACGATAAGGTGGTTCATGCCGGATAGCTCCTTCGCTCCACTGTACGCAGCGGACAAGGCGGACACAAGTCATAGAACTGAGCGACTCAGTGATCGTCCCGACTACATACGCATAGCTCCGGGCATCAGAGAACCGTGGGAGTTGGTCATTGTGGTGACCAAGCCATGCTACACTCCGCAACCGACAGGAAGGTTAGTCAGGACTGGCAAGACCTGGGATTGATGGCCGGCCCTCTGCTTCCACTCGTCTTCTCGCGCCTGGCCCCGGTGCCGAGAGCGGTCGCGCAGAACCGCCGCCTCGTGATCCGCGCCGTCACCAAAGCCGCCCGCTCCGGAGCCGGGTGGATCACCACCCCGGAATTGGCGGTCAGCGCCTACACCTTTGACGATACACTCGGCACGAATTGGATCGAGCCGCAACCGGACCACTCGATGAGCAGGATCTGCCGTCTCGCCGCCCGGCTCCGCGTCACCCTGTTCCTGTCGCCCCCTGGAAAAACTCCACGGTCCCGGCGGAGAGTGGGAACGCTGCACAAAAGACAGGGGGCGCCCCTGTTCGTCTCCAATCGAACGGGACAGGACCGCACTCTCGATTCCAGACAAGCGGAACACGTCCTGGTCCAGGGCGGAACACGGCTGCTGTCGCTCTCATGCGAACAATCCGCCCGCTTCCGCTTCGATTGGAGTCTCACCACGGGGAGGCTGGCCGGCCCTGGTTATCAGCGCATCCTGATCCAGCAGCATTCATCGTGCAGGGTTGTCCCTCTCACGAGGACGCCAACAACTGTTCGAGCAGGGCGAAGCCGGCAGGCCATTTGCCAAGATCGCTCTCGGCATTGATATGACCGATCGCGCCGGCCTCCACAAAGGCACTGCCCCAATCAGCCGCGCATCGCCTGGCGTAGGCCACCGATCCGAAAAGATCATCGCGACTGGCAACCACGAGACTGGGGAAGGGAAGTCTGTCCGACGGAACCGTCTCAAACCCTCGCGCGGCAGAAGGGAACGCAGGCCCTTGAGGATCAGGCGGAGCCACCAACAAGGCCGCGCGTACCCGAACTGAGGGTTGTTGCCCCCAGTGAGCCACCAGCAGACAACCCAGGCTATGAGCGATCAGCACAACCGGCGCAGAAGACCCGGCCACAGCAGTCTCCAGCGCCTGCAGCCATTCCGTACGCACAGGACGATCCCAATCGCGCTGCTGCACGCGTTGCCAGCCGGGATGTTGCCGTTCCCACTGGGTTTGCCAATGCCGGGGCCCTGAATTGCCGATGCCCGGCACGATGACAGTCCTCCCCCCATTGTTGGTCGTCTTAGGACTTGGCACGTTCTGCGCGCTCCGCGAGCCAGGCCACGGCCCCCGCACCGGCGGTCCGACCACTGGCAAAACAGGCCGTGAGCAGATACCCGCCCGTCGGCGCTTCCCAATCCACCATTTCTCCTGCGCAAAACACTCCCGGCAGCGCCTTCAGCATCAGCCGCTTGTCGAGCGCCTCACAGGTCACCCCGCCGGCCGTGCTGATCGCCTCTTGTAACGGGCGTGCCGCCGTCAATGTGAGCGGCAATGATTTGATCGCGGACGCCAGCCGGGTCGGGTCGGCAAAATCTTCTTTTGACACGATCTCACGCAACAGCCCGGCCTTCACCCCATCGATGTGCGCGCGGCGCTGCAAATGGGTCGCCATCGTCTTTTTTCCACGCGGCTGGGAAAGATCTTTGATGAGACGGGGCAGTTCACGGTCCGGCGCCAGATCCAACCGCAACGTACCACGGCCGGTGGCCTCTAGTTCATCGCGAAGAAACGGGGCTACGGCATAAATCACTCCGCCTTCGACACCGGTGCCGGTAATCACGAATTCCCCCATGCGGCGCATCACCGCGCCGGTCGGAGATTTGGCCACCACGCCGACCGTTTTCACTGGGTGTCCCGCGAACTTCGTTCGAAAGTGCTCCGTCCACCCCACATCAAACCCGCAGTTCGCGGGTCGCAAGGGCGCAATCGCAATGGAGCGCCCGGCAAGCACCGGCACCCATGCGCCATCCGACCCGAGTTGCGGCCAGCTGCCCCCGCCCAGCGCCAGGATCACGGCATCCGCCCGCACAGCGGCCTGGCCTTGCGGCGTTTGAAAGCGAAGCGCTTTCTTCTCATCCCAACCACACCAGCGATGCCGCACGTGAATGGCCAATCCCGCCTGACGCAGGCGTCGCAGCCACGCGCGTAACAACGGGGCGGCCTTCATGTCCGTGGGGAACACGCGACCCGACGACCCGACGTAGGTCTCGATACCGAGTGCCTGCGCCCACTTACGGACTGCATCCGGGCCGAAGCCGGCCAACCAGGGAGCGACGTGCGCGCGCCGCTCGCCATATCTCGTGAGAAATACGTCGGACGGATCGGAGTGAGTTAGATTTAACCCGCCCTTCCCGGCGAGAAGAAATTTCCGGCCGACGGAGGGCATGGAGTCGTAGAGTGCGACCTGCACGCCACCGGCCAGCGCCGCATCCGCGGCCATGAGCCCGGCCGGTCCGCCCCCGACAATGGCAATGTTCACTCGTTACCTCTTCCTCGTCACAGTCAGAAACCACACCGGCTTCATACGCCCGAAGTCGGTTCGAAGGGGAGTCTTCAATGTCGGGCTGGAATCTACCACGTACGACCGGTTCTTCTCTCGCACGAACACGACCCAATGCCAGAACGGTCGTCCCTGCTCCCGATGCCACTTGATGGCCAACAACGCGCAATCCGGCAGACTCGCCCATGAGTGAAACGGCTGACGTGCTCGCGCGGCACGGAGTCCGAACTGCGTCAGCAACTCCCGCACAGAGTCTGTCTCGGACCAGAGGTTCCGGTCTGCAGCAGAAATGCCCACGGATGCCGCCACGGCCTTCGCCCGCGCATAGGACACCCCGGCCAGCGCGGCCGCTGCCGCGATGCCACAACCGGTTCGTTCTTCTTGAACCACAGGCCGGATCACAGCGAGAGTTTCATTTTCCGTCCACCGGAGATACTGAATCCCTGCCGTTCATAAAATGCCAGGGTCCGGTCAAACTCCGGCAACGGCGGCGTGGTGACTTCCAGTCTGACCCAGCCGTTCGAGCGAGCCACACGTTTAGCCTCCGTCACTAACTTGCCTCCCACACCTTGCGACCGCCGGTCCGGACGGACATACAACTCCGGGATGATCCCGAACCGCCCCTCCGCATACAGCGCGCGACATTCGGACAGGGCGACAAATCCTGCAACACAGTCCTCATCCCGCGCCAGCAACACCGTATACCTTCCATCTTCCAGCCAGGCGCGAGCCCGTGCTTCGGTGTCAGCCAACGAAAACCCGAAGGCGGGCGTCTTGATCGCAGCCACGATTTCATGCAGCAAGTCTCCCACCAACTTCGCAATGACCGGCGCATCGACCGGCTGTGCTGCGGCGATATGAATCGGCATGTTAGATCCGGCCCTTTTCCGCGCGCCGCTCGCCGACGCCCTGATGCAGCGCGGCGACATCCAGTTCCTGCTCCAACTGATGCAGCACTTCGTCGCTGATCGTGCCGTCGTCCCGAAGCCCGATCAGGGCAAGCCGTTCGGCCGTGAGCGCTTCATGGTGCAGGCGCTGGACGCTTGCCTTGCTTCCGTCGGGATGGTCATCCTTCTCCAACCCGGCCTGAGTGAGATGTTCCAATCGACGAAGATATCGCAATCGCACTCGTTCGATCTGCTCCATGCCCACCCAGTTTTCCGTTACGACCTGATCCAGCCGAGTCAACGCCGCGGTCGCCGCATGCTGTCGCGCCAAGCGTTCCTCCCGCTCCAGCTCATGTTCCTCTTCGAGGCGCAACCACCGAATGATCGGCGGAAGTGAGAGTCCCTGCAGTACCAACGTCACCAGGATCACCGTAAAACTGATCAGGATAATTTCCGACCGGAAAGGAAAAGGCGCGCCGCTGCCGGTCGTCATCGGAAGCGCCAAGGCCGCCGCCAGGGTGACGATGCCCCGCATGCCGGTCCAGGAAATGAGAAACAGCCCCTTCCATGGAGGCATCGGATCACGCGCGCGCAGAGTGGCGCTCAGCCACCGCGGGATAAGAGCAGCCAGCGGCACCCAGAAGAATCGCACGAGGATCGCCGTCGCGCTCACCATGAGTCCGGCGAACAGGACAGGGCCGTACTGCCCGGCGGGCACGGCGTCCCGGAGAGCCCCCAGTTGCAGACCGATCAAAATAAAAATCACGCCGTTCAGAATGAAGATCAACAGCTCCCACACAGCGCGGGCCTGCAACCTCGTCGCCGGCGCCACCGCGCCGCTGAAATACTGACGGAGCGTGATCCCGCCTGCCACACACGCCAACACGGCGGAGGCATGCACCGACTCGGCAATGACCCAGGCGATATACGGGACGAGTAACGTCACCCCGATTTGCGTATACCCGTCTTCTGTCGCGCAGAGGGCCCAGCGGGTAACCCAGGCCGCGCCGATGCCGATGGCCAGCGCCGCCAGTGCTGCGAAGAGAAAATTGAGGACCGTCCCCCCGAACACGAACGTGCCGCTCATCACCGCCGCCACGGCCGCCCGATACATCACCAGGGCGGTGGCGTCGTTGACCAGGCTTTCGCCTTCCAGAATGGTGACGACGCGGCGAGGAATGCGCAGGCGTTTCCCGATGGCGGTGGCCGACACGGCATCCGGCGGCGAGACAATCGCTCCCAGCGCGATGGCCTCCGCCCAGCCCATGCCGGGTAACAGGACGTGCGCCACCGCGGCAACGCCGGCGGTCGTCGCAAGCACCAATCCAACGGCCAGGAGGGAAATCGGCCTGAGGTTCTGCCGAAACTCCCGCAGCGAGGTGAAATAGGCGGCCGCCCAGAGAATCGGCGGGAGAAACACCAGGAACACGAGGTCCGGATGAAGCGTCACTGCCGGCAAGCCCGGCACCACCCCCAACATCAAGCCGCCCAGGACGAGAAAAATCGGGTACGGGATGCTGATCTTCTGCGCAATCGTGGTGAGGGCCAACACCACCGCGAGCAGCAGAATTATAATTTCGAGTTGATGCAGGCCTTCCATAGGTTCAGAACAAGAGCGGTGCCGACAGTCGGTTATACCCCGATCGTTTCAAGCCGCTGAAGATCCTCAGGCAAAATGGTGAACTGATCGGATTGGAGATCTTCGCTCATATGCTGGGGATTGGTTGTGCCGGTCAACGGCAGCATGCCGACCTGCATCGCAAACCGGAACACCAGTTGCGCCAGGCCCATGCCGTATTTGGCAGCCATGGCGCGCACCTCTGGTTCGGCAAAGATGTCCCGGTTGGCCGTGAGCAACGAGAATCCCTGATAGATGATCCCATGAGTCCGGCAGATCTCCCGCACGTCTCGATCCCAACCCAGGGCGGCGTAACAACGATTCTGTACGACCATGGGTTTATGCGCGGCCCGTTCGCACAGCAGCTTGAGCTGCTCCGCCGAGACGTTGCTGATGCCGATCATCTTCGTGTTTCCCGCCGCATAGATACTTTCGATTGCAGCCCAGACTTCCCAATCCGCCTCGCTCAACCCGCGCCGGGCATAGGGCCCGTGCAACACGTACGAATCGAGATAACCGGTGTGCAAATGCGCCAGTGAACTCTCGAACGATTGCTTCACCTGGGTGGTGAGATCGGCCTGTGCGTCATAGGGCGTCCGATGATCCTGGCCGTTGACCGGCGTAAACTTCGTCTGCACGAACAGCCGTTCACGAGGCGTGCCCTGATGTGCCAACGCCAACAACGCCTCGCCGACCAGGGATTCCTGGTAGTGGATCAGCTGGTTGGCCGTATCGATCGCCGTGAACCCCGCCGCCACGGCCTGTTGCACCAAGTGTGTCGTCGCATCTTTTTTCCACGCCGTCCCGTACATGAACGAGGGAAGAGGCACCTGATTGTAGGTCGTCAACATGACCGGAAATCCTCCATGCCGTACCTTACACAGATCTGCGCGACGGTCTCAATGTTCTCAATGGCCGGAGGACGAGCAGCGCGACGCTGGCGACCGTTCTCGACAACCTGTTACAGTGCGCAGTCACCTTGAGAGGAGCGGAGCAGACATGGATGCAGCACAGGCAAATCAGGTCGTGGAATTGCGACTCACCTATCGATACATCAAGGATCATCCCTGGACCGTTCAGGCCATCAACGGGTTTCTCTCCGCCTATTTTATGGAGAAACCCGGATTCTCCGTGCAGCGGCATTATGACGATCTGGAGTCCGGCATGCACGTCTGGATCTGCGACATTCCTCCCGCCATGAAGATCGCCGTGCTGCTACGACGGCTCCAGGCCGACATTCCTCCCTGCCGCTACTTTCAACCCGCCAGCGAAGCGGCGGCCAGGCCGCAGTATGTCATCGACAGTCCGGCGTAAGCGAGCAGGCTTGCGCCGCTCCAGGCCCCATGACTACACTGCCCGAAACACGAACTACGGAGGATTGCCATGCGAGTGATCGTCATCGGAGGAACAGGCACCATCGGATCGGCCGTCGTGAAGTTGCTGTCGACGCGGCATGAGGTGGTGGCGGTCGGCCACAAGAGAGGCGCGTTTCACGTGGACCTGGCCTCGCCGGATTCCATCACCAGCCTGTTTAAGGCGGTCGGTACCTGTGATGCCGTGGTCAGCGCCGCAGGGATCGCCAAGTTTTCGAGCCTCGACGATCTCACCTATGACGACTACTTCATCGGCCTGAAGAATAAACTCATGGGCCAGGCGAATCTCGTGCGGATCGGCAGACCGTTCGTGACCAACCACGGCTCCTTCACACTCACCAGCGGTGTCCTCAGCCAGAATCCCATAAAGGGCAGCGCCTCCATCAGCATGGTCAATGCCGGATTGGAAGGATTTGTCCGCGCCGCCGCCATCGATATGCCGCGCGGCCTCCGCGTGAACGTCGTCAGCCCTCCCTGGGTGACGGAAACATTGCTCGCCAGAGGCATGGACCCCTCCATCGGCATTCCTGCCGACCGCGTCGCGCAGGCCTATCTGGCGAGCGTCGAAGGCACCATGACCGGACAGACGCTGGATCCCGGACAGATCACCGCCTAAGCAACAATGCGCCGGTTACCCTGCCGTGACGTGAAACCGGCCCAGTGGATACGCGCACCCATTCATTAACAGCTCGATCCGGTGTATGCCGGGATAGTGGGTGCGAGTGGTGAATTGCGTGAGTGCCAGTGATTTGCTCAACCGAATGGTTTCCTTCGGCGCCAGCTCGACGGTCTTCAACTTGAACACCTTCGGGCTGTGCTTGCCGTTTGCCTTCAGGTAGTGCACGCGCAAATCCACCAGCACCCGTTGTCTGCCGGACGCCTGATTGGCAACCTCGCACGAGATATTCACCGACGATCCGATCGCAGGCCGTGACGGCGTGATCCGCACATTCTTCACGGCAACCAGCGCCTTTCCGCCGAAGCCCAAGATACGGAGCGCCCCTGCTTCGCCCCGCTTCACCGCCGACCGCAGGGCATGGCGAATGATCCAGCGGCGTTCCTCCGTCGCGTGCTCCATCCACCGCCCGGCCGTCTCAACCAGCACATCGGGATGGTCTTTCCCGATGTCATTCAGATTGTTGGCCACACTCCGACGCACATAGAGCGACGTATCGTCCTTCAACCGTTCCAATAAGGCCAGCACCGGCCGCGGATCAGTCTGGAAGGCGCGGAGCCTCGGCGCCCAGGGCAACCGCGGCCGCGTGCCTTCAGAAACCAGGCGTCTCACGTCTTCACTCGGATCAGCCGTCCATTCGGCCAGGCGGGCCAGCGTGGCCGCCTGGTGCCGTTCCAGATACCGGCGGATACTAAACTCCGCCGTGAACCGTTGTGTCAGGAGATATTGCGCGCGCATGGACGCGTCGAAGTAGTCTAGTCCATATTCAGCCACGAAGAAGACGTGCGGAAGAAACACAAAGGCGCCCATTCCCGAGGCAACCGTTCGACTGGATGGCTGGTCGAGCGAGGCCAGAAGAATCTCAAGGGCCTGTTCATACCCATCCGGCAAACCACGGCGCAACTCGTGCGCGATCTTCCAGGCGCGCGGCATCAATCCTAACGTGTCATACCCGTCCAGCGCCGACCGCACGAACGCCGGCGCATCGAATCGAGGGAACACGGCGGCAATCATCCGCGCAATGGTGCGGGGAACATCGGCGCCGAAACTATTTTTGAGCGGTTCTGCCATGTCCGCTCATCCACCGGCCAAGACCGGCCGAAATCCGGCCTTCGTCAACATACGGGCGACGTCGTCGCGCCGATCCCCTTGAATCTCGATGCGCCCTTCCTTCACTGTCCCGCCGGCGCCGCAGGCCTTCTGCATTTCCTTCGCGAGTTGTGCTTTCTCAGCCTCACTGATGCCGACAAATCCCGTGATCACCGTGACCGTCTTACCGCCGCGATGCGCCGTCTGCCGAATGATATCCACCCGGCCTCGACTCTTCGCTTGCGCTGACGACGTCGCAACAGGCCCGGCGGTCTTTTCCCGCGGTTGCACCGGTGGCAGTTCCACATGCCTCAACGCCGCGAATGGACTTTTCCATGCGACCAACTCACCGTCCGTGGGAATGCGTTTCTTCTCTTTCATGTCTCATCCTTGCACCATTCGTCGCTCGCCTCTGGCATTTTGTCATTCGCGAGATACGCGTCACGACTCACGCTTCACCGGCGCGCTGGCGCCTTTCCACATCGAGATCTCCATCTGCGCGGCATTCGCTCCATCTCCGATCAGGACCTGCCCGTCCTGGATGGTGCAATGCAGGTCCATATTCCGCTGCGCCAGGCTCGCCAGCGCACGACTTCCCTCCAACGAGAGATTCACGACGGTAAGATTGTTCAACCGGCCGAGCGCCACAGCGTTCTGCCCCCACCATTGATCTGCCGGGCGACCACCATAGGTATAGACACACACAAGCCGGGCCCGGCCACAGGCCTGGCGAATTGCTTTTTCGTCCGGCAACCCCACCTCGATCCATACCTCGATCAGGCCGGTGGCATCCTTCTGCCAGAGCGCCGGCTCGTCTTCGGTGCTCAATCCCCGCCCGAACGACAAGGCCTCATGCGCGTGCCGCGCAAACGCCAGCAGGCGGACCATCATACGCTCGTCGGTTTCCGACGGATGCCGGGCGAGGGTGACGCTGTGGTCTTCGTAATACTGACGATCCACATCGGCAATATGAAGGACCGCTTTGAAAATCTTCGCGTTTGGGGCCATGCGATTTCCTTGACCAGAAGAAGTGAAAGCCCGGTGACCAACCAACCGTTATTTCCTGACAATGTTTTCTTCAGCAAACGTCCGTTCAATCATGAAGCGCAGGTCGCTCGCAACCGTCGCTGCATCGATGCCGGGACTGATCTCGATCCAGTAATGGAGGACGAACACCAGGGCCTGCTCGCTGAAGTCTTCAAACAGGACGTAGGGATCCGGCTCTTTGAGGATTTGCCCGTGTTGACCGGCCAAGTCACGCAGTCTGTCCTTCACGCGCCGCGCATCCGATCCGGTCGCGACTGCAATGCGCACCGAATACCGCTTGCGAAAGCTGGAATAGGTCCAGTTCGTCAAGTTCCGTTCAAGCAGATTGCTGTTGGGGATCAAGGTTTCCACGCCGTTGAGATCCCTGATCGTCGACGAGCGCAATCCGATGCTCGTCACCATTCCCTTGATGCCATCCACCTCGATCACATCGCCCACACGCAGAGGCCGCTCCAGCAGCAGCAACAGGCCGCTGATCACGTTCTTCAGCAGATTCTGGGTGCCGAATCCCACTCCGATCGCCAATGCGCCCCCGAGAAACGCGAAGGCGGTGATCGGAATTTTTACCGACATCAAGGTCGCGATCACGAGGAGCAGAAAAAAACAGGCCAGGGCCCATTGGCGGATGATGTTGGCGACGTTTGGATCGATTTGAAACCTCGCGATGGCCTGCCGCTCGGCAAATCGCGCCATGATTCCCGCCGCCCAATACCCGACGATCAACATCGCCAGCGCCGTCACAACTTTCCCTACCGTGACGCTCCGGTGGCCGGTGATGCTTTTTCCATCAACTTCAATGGTGTCTTCGGCGGTAAACAACTCGACCTGCCAGCCATTGCTCACCATCACTAACAAGGTTCGCCCCCAATCCTTCATACGCGCGAGAACCGACCTGGCCTGCTCACGTTGGGCAAATTCCGCCTGCTTATTGTCGATTAAGCTGCGTAAGGAATCCGTTCGTTGGAGCGCGCGCCGATACAAATCCTCCCGGTGGCGAAAGAGGCGCAGTTTATCGGTGAAATAGTGCGCCGTAGCCGGCGACGAAGCTTCCGCGAGGCGGTCTTCCACATCGGTGATGAGATTGCCCACCGTGCCCAGCTGCTGCAGCGCATATTCTTTCCACCCTCGAATCTGCTTGGCGGCAGCGGCCACCTTCGAATTCGCCTCTCGTTCTTCGGCGACGGAAAGGGTCTCGCGCGCCGTGGCAAAACGGATTTCCCAAATATGCCGCTCCTGCTCAAGGCCACTCAGCATCTCGCGCAGCAACTCGACGTGCAGATTGGCATTGTCGTACTGCAGACGCGTCAGGTCGATCGACTCGGTGAGCTGCGTCAGGCGTTCCGCCTTCGACGTGGAGGAGGCGGTCCCAGACCCGGCGCTCCGTGAAGTCGCCGCAGCGAGTGTCGCCTCCCCCGCCGCGACCGCCTGACGGTGCATCGATTGCGCGGCGACCGCTCGCTCCATTTCGTCCGTCAGCGATTGATATTCAGCGTCCAGGCGCTTTGTGAGCTTGTCGTAGTCCTGTTGCGTGAATGTAGGATCACCTTCGGCAACCTTGAGTTGGCGCGTGAGCAGCGCCTTACGGTGACGCGCTTCCGTCACCTCTTCCTGGATCTGCCGCTTCTCTGCTTCCAACATGCCGATTCGCGCGCCTTCCACCCGCTCGCGCAAACGGGCGAGGTCGCGATCCCCTGTGAGAGCTTCCCGTTTGGCGGGATCCTGGACTTCTTCAAGACGCTCCGACAATTGCCGGGCTTTCTCCTGGGAGGCTTTGAGCCTGCGCTGCGTGCTCTCAGCCAGGCTTTCGGTCCTAGTGAGCCTGGCTTGGACGCCTTGCGTCGTGAGCGTCATAGATCGAGCGGCGTCGCGCAATTCATCGATTTTCAACACCGAATAGGGTGGCGGCGTGGGAAATCCGTTCCATTCCTTCTCCTGGCGTTCGGCCTCCCCCACGCGCCGCTGCATCTGCTCGAGATTGCGCAACGCGTCGAGATGTTGCTCGTAGAGTTGCACCAACTGCTGTAAGAGGGCGCGCCGCTCAATCATGCGCCCATCACCCTGGCCACCCGCCGTGTCCTTCCGCGCGGCTAACGGTGCCGCGAGTTCGTTCAGCTCTTTTTCTGCCGCCGCGCGTTTGTGCTGAAGATCCGCGGCAGCAGCGTCGGGCGCCGGTCCATCGGCCACCGACTGGTCCAGTTTGCCCCCAACGGTTTCTAACGGAGACTGGACCGCCTTGTCGGCGGACAACGACGGGGTCTGAGCCGAAGCAGCAGGAAGATGGACGAAACTGATCAGAAGCCAGAGGGCGAGAGTAACCGGCTTGTGCACGAACGTGTACCTCTACGGTAGTGAATGATGTTTCTCCATATCTACAGAGGTGGGAGTGATTGATCAAGTCGCGGGAAGTGGACCAAGAGGAAGCGCGTTGAGCGTATCAACGTCCTAATGGGACCAGTCGTGATGCCGTTCGGACTACAAGGCATTGACCGAGAAACAGGTTCCGCACGAAAGGCTGTGCGCCATCACTCCAACTCCGCGATGTACATGCCCTCAACCCGCTCGCGCGCCCATTGCGTCTTGCGAAGAAACGTGAGGCTCGACTTGACGCTCGGGTTATTCAGGAAGCAGCGCACGGGCAGACGACGGCCGAGTTCCGCCCACCCGTGCCGTTCAACAAGCGTGGTGACAATGGTCTCCAGAGTGATGCCGTGCAATGGATCGCGGGGATGGGAGATGGCCATGGTGTGATGGTGTATAGCATGGCGCGTCAACGAAGATCGACCGGGTCGCCGGAGAACCCCACGAACATGATTGAACAGTCGACCGGCAGGTCGCCCATTCATATGCGTCAACGAGGCTTGTTTCCAAACGATCGCGCGGGGTATCACAGAAGATACGGTAGAACGCTCCTCACCGGCTATACCTGCGTATTGATTCGCGGTACAGTATCCTGCTCCCGGAGAATGGATAGATGATGAAACTGGCGCGCATCCCACAGTTCCTGACGCAAGATCTCTGGACCATCGACCTCTCGTCTGCCCCCAGACTCCAGCGCATCGGGATCCATACGTTACGGCTGGGGATCGCCGTAGCCATGGAATTCCGCCATCGATTGCTTGATGCGCGCGCCGCCGGACTGGTCTATACCACCCTCCTTTCGCTGGTGCCCTTTCTCGCCGTCATGTTTTCCGTCTTGAAGGGTTTCGGCGTTCACCAGCAGATCCAGCCGGTCCTGGCCCAAGCGTTGGAGCCGCTGGGAGCCAAAGGCCAAGAGATCACGGACACGATCATTGGCTTCGTGGACAATCTTAAGATCGGCGTCTTGGGAGCCGCCGGCATCGCAGGGCTCTTCTACACCACCTATTCGCTCATCGATAAGATCGAACAGGCGCTCAACGCCATCTGGCTGGTGCGGGAAGGACGGTCGTGGGGCAGAAAATTTACCGATTACTTAAGCGTCGTCCTGGTCGGCCCGTTACTGGTCGCCACCGCCTTCGGCTTGCTGGCATCGATCCATAGCCATACCCTGGTGCAGCGCGTCCTGGAAATCCAACCGTTCGGCTACCTGGTGGTCTGGGCCGGTCAACTGTTGCCCGTTGCCATCCTGAGCGCGCTGTTCACATTCCTGTATAAATTCATACCCCACACGCAGGTGCGAATCGATTCGGCGCTCGTCGGAGGCATCACGGCCGCGCTGCTCTGGGGACTCGCTGGAGACGTCTTCGCCACATTCGTGACGCGGTCGGCCAACTATAGCGCAATCTATTCCGGATTCGCGGTGCTCATCCTGTTTTTATTGTGGCTCTACGTCGGATGGTTGATCGTGCTCATCGGGGCGCAGTTTTCGTTCTTCCACCAATACCCCACCGCGTATTTATCGCGTCTCCTCTGGCAGCAAGGCACCCCTGCGTTTCGAGAGCGGTTGGCCTTGAGCCTGCTGCTGGCCCTGACCCGTCGATATTTAAGGGGTGACGGCCCCTTGCGAGCGGACGAACTGGCCGTCGAGCTCCATCTCCCCGTGTCACTGGTGGAGGAACAGGTGGAGCACCTGGAGGAAGCGGGGCTGCTCGGCCTCATGGCGAAACCGGAAGGCATCAGTCTCACCAAACCGCCCGAGCTGATCACGGTCAAAGAGGTGCTGGATACCACCTACAAGGGACGGGACGCCGACAGGGTTGTCCCCCTGCCCGCCGGCGATCCGATCCGTGAACTGTTGCGACGACGCGATGCCGCCGTCCAGCAGGCGCTCACCGGGGAGACCCTGCACTCTCTCGCCGAAGCCGAAGAATCTCGTGAATCCCAGTTACCCGAGCCGCACTCCCCACAAGCAGGCCCCCATTGATCGTACGCAACTCCTCGCGTTGCCTCAACCAGGTCAGGCAGCCAGACCGCCTCTGTCCCGTTGGCCACGCTCACCCATCAAGAGACCATCTATGTCCCTGCCGGTTGAAAGATCTGCATCCGACGAGTTGCGGTGAGAAGTGTCACGGAAATGTACGGAGGAAGGCTACTTGAGACGATACAGTAAGGTCTCTCCCATGACGTTCTGGCCATAGATACGAGTAAATGGACTATCCGGGGATTCCAGCCATACAAGCTCCTGCCGCAACATTGTGGGGCCATCGATCGGACCCAACGCCACCACGCGAACGTTGTTTTCTTTCAGCCTGTCCACCCACTGAGAAAGACTCAGTGAGCTGGCGTCCACATACACCACTCGCCGATTCAAATTCTTCCCGAACAATACATAGGTGGGCTGGCTCGTGAAATATCCGATGGAATCCTGCGCGTTCACATTGACGTCGAGAAAATCCAATATGCCGAAGTACCCGTAACTGTAGACTTTCTTCTCGGCTCGCTCCTGCATCCCGACCCTTCCGGCTAGCGCCGCCAGCAAAAGGCACAGCATCACCATGCCCACGCGAACAGGCAGGACAGACGCCGCGGATGCAAGGAGGCGTACCTTTCCACGAAGAGTCGGCACTGACCACACCATGACAAATCCAACCCATACCAGGAGCAGCATCGTGCGATGGTCGAAATACATTCCGACAGCCGTAGCTCCCATCACGAGATACCCTCCTTCGCGAATGGGAAACATTGACAGGGCAGTTGCGCCCGCGATGGCCAGCAACCCCACCAACGGGAAGGCATAGCGCATCGCGTCACCAATGAATGGCGTAATCTGTCCTTGATGCGTGCGATCCAAGTCTTCAGCGCTATAGGGTGTCATCCAATAGAGGCATGCGGCGCCTATCGCAAGAGCGGCAATAAGCGCCAGCTCGCGTCTCCGGACCGGCTGATCTTTGTTCATGATTCGGAATGGCAGGAACCCGACCGACCCAAAGAGTAGGATGAGAGGGATTGAAAAATTCTCTTTGAGGGCTCCCACGAAGGTTTTCCAGTGGGCAACACTTCGCAATGAAAACAATCCTGCGAGCGAGGTGGTACGACGGATTTCCGCTAAATCGGTCGTGCCAGGGAAAATCGTCACACCGGCAACGGCGACACGAAAGGGGCCAAACGGGTTCCCAATCTCGAGGAAGTTTCGAAGATACCAATACCCTGCCACGATCGCCGCCAGTCCCACCGCCACTAGACTGGCAGCCTGAAACAACGGATGACGCGCGCTCGGCTCGTGCCGGGCGCCCCCCTGGATCAGAGAAGCCTGCATCTCCAGCAGCAGCAAACTCGCGCACAGCAGTCCGCCATAGAGCAATCCCGTCGTCTTGATTCCGCAAAGCAGACCTAATGAAACGGCGAAGAAGGCATAATCCCAACTTGAACGACTACGCTGACACGAGAGGAGAAAATACAGCCCACTCAGAAAAAATGCTGCCATCGGAAAGTCGACATGCAAAGAAAGGACATGTGCCGTCACCATCGGTGCGGACAGTGTCAGCACGCAAGCCAGCAGCGACGATAGACGACTGGCACCGCACATGCCACTCACGGCATAGATCGAAAATCCAAAAATTATCCAAGCGATAAAATTAGGCACCGCCACAAACGCATCTGCCTGGAAGGGCAAGAGGAAGAGAAGGCTCAGCAACTCCCAGGAAAATGGGTAATAGGCAGGGACGGTGACTTTGTCTGGAGTCGCGAAGGTGCCACTTTGATACCAGTGAACCATGGTGGGAAGGTGATACCACAACGAGTCAAAATCGGTGACCGGAGTTACCCCGACAGTCCACAACAACGCGATGCCGATCAGTATCAAGGTCCCCATGAAAAAGAGGCTGGATTCAGACTCGCTCAATGGAGCATGACTTTGCCGAACCAATGGAGAGCGGCGTCGAAGGAGAGAGAGGATCGCTATTCCGGTCAGAAGCAGGGCCGATTCGCTAATCAATACACTGTGCAACCGCAGGCTCTGTATGCTGCCCAAGCACATACCGACCAGGACCTCTATACCGCACCACGCGGTAAGTACCATCAGGCACTCACGAGCAAAGCAAGGAGTGCCGACGGCACGTCGCTGTAAATGCATGACTGAGGCGACGAAAGGAATTGGCCCAAGAACAATGAGCAGGAGGGAGCCACACTGCCAGAAATAATCCATCATAGGGGCAGGACGGTCGCACGGCCCGCCGCTCTTATATCACTTTGCGTAAACACTGCATAGTCATTATAGTTATTTGTACTGGCAATACCCGCAAACAATCACAGCAGATACCGTTTCCCGGCCCGCAGAAGGAAGAGTGACCTGCAAAGGTCATGGGTCGTTGCCAGCGCAGTCGCCGCCGGTCTCGAAGCCAACTCGGTTTCGTCATTCCTGCCATTAGCCGATGCCGACGGTCTCGTACCCGACGGCACAATGCGATGAAGGGCACGGGCAAGTCGCTGACGGAAGCCACGGGCAAACTCAAAGCAGGGCGTCGGTCAGGCGAAGGGAGACGTCAAGGATATGAAGGAGGGCGCCAAGGGAACATTGACCAATCCGCTTGGCAAATAGTCGTCCCGACTCCGGCCCCGATTATCTTTCCACTATCCCCTCACCCCGGGAGGGCAGCCAGGTGCTCCTACTGCGCGCCGTCCAACGAGGGCCTTCCCAGGCCGCGCGTTGCGCGAGCACAGGGGCACCTGGCTACCCTCCCATCTTCTCCCCTCCTTGCCGCCGCCCCACTCCGACTGATAAAAGAAAGTGTTGCCATACAGCGGCGGCAGGCGGCCAGACGACCCCCTGTCAGTCGGCAGCCCCTAACCACCAAGAGCACATTATGTCCCTGCCGGTTGAGAAGTCCGCCTCCGACGAGTTACGGCGAGAAGTGCTGCGTCGGCGCACCTTTGCCATCATTTCCCACCCGGACGCCGGGAAAACCACGTTGACGGAAAAATTGCTGCTCTATGCGGGCGCGGTCCACTTGGCCGGCGCGGTGCAGGCTCGCTCCACACAGCGCCAGGCTAAATCCGACTGGATGGAATTGGAACAGGCACGGGGGATTTCGATTACCTCGACCATGCTGCAATTCGATTATCAAGGCGCGCGGGTCAATCTCCTCGACACGCCCGGCCACCAGGACTTCAGCGAAGACACCTATCGCACCCTCATGGCCGTGGATAGCGCGGTGATGGTACTGGACGGCGCCAAAGGTATCGAGCCGCAAACCAAGAAGCTGTTTGCCGTGTGTCGCAAACGCGGTATCCCCATCCTGACCTTCATCAACAAAATGGACCAACCGGGCCGGCACCCCTTCGATTTGCTCGATGAGATCGAGCGCACACTGGGCATGACGGCGGTACCGTTCAATTGGCCGATCGGCGAAGGCTCCGGCTTTCAAGGCCTGTACGATTTCCAGAACCGCCAGGTGTTGTTCTTCCAGCGCACTTCGCACAACCAACGTCGCGCCCCGATGACAGTTGAGGCGTTCCCGAATCCGAAACTCGCGGAGACGTTGGGCGACGCCTATGGCCCGCTGCAAGAGGAAATCGGACTCTTGACGGGCGCCGGCACCTCTTTCGATCGAGACCGCTTCCTGGCCGGTGAACTCACCCCGGTCTTCTTCGGCAGCGCGCTGACCAATTTCGGCGTCGGGCCGTTTCTCGACGCCTTCACGAAACTCGCGCCGCCTCCCGGGCCGCGACACAGCGCCCAAGGCCTGGTGCAACCGACAGACGACACCTTCTCCGGCTTCGTGTTCAAGATCCAGGCGAACATGGATCCGCAACATCGGGACCGCATGGCCTTCCTCCGCATCTGCTCCGGCCGCTTTGAAAAAGACATGATGGTTCATCACGCCAGGCTGGGCCGCAAGATCCGGATGACGCGTCCCCATCGCCTCTTCGGCCGCGACCGTGAAACCATCGACGAAGCCTACCCCGGCGACGTGGTGGGCCTGGTGAATCCGGGCCTGTTTACCATCGGCGATACGCTGACCTCCGATCCATCACTCACATTCGATCCCATTCCGCATTTTCCACCGGAATGTTTCGGCCTCCTGCGGACGCAGGATATCTCCAAGCACAAGCAGTTTCAAAAGGGACTCAAGCAGCTGGAGGAAGAAGGGGTCATGCAGATTTTTTACTCGCCGGACCATGTGCGCCGCGAACCGGTGCTGGCCGCGGTGGGCGAACTGCAGTTTGATGTGGTGATGTCCCGCCTGGAAAACGAATACGGCGTCAACACCTCAGTCGAGCGCATGCCCCATAGCCTGGCGCGGTGGATCGTCGGTGATCCGGCAACGATCGCAGCTGTCTATTGGCCGTCCGATACTGTCCGCCTCGTGGATCAGCAGGGCCGCGCCGTCATGCTCTTTACCACCGAACACCTGCTGGCCTACTGCATCAAATCAAACCCGTCTATCAAGTTTCTCCTGAGGGAAGAAGTCGAGCAGGCCATACCACCATAACCAGCGATCCCGCCAGGACCTGTCGCCCCAAGCAGGATGCGGCTGCGCAGGCACATGAGAATTTGTGTTATAACAAAAACCTGCCATGAACGCCGGTCGGGGCTTCCTGGTTGGATGCACGCGAGCACGATCACACCTTTTGCTGTCCTTAGCGCCTCAGGCTAACTCGGCCTGGGTGACTTGCCCGCCCCTCTCATCGATTGACACTCTGCCGTCCCTAGGCCAATAGCGGAACGGGAGAGTTGGGACGCGACGCCGACAACCACCGGCGCAGTCAAGCGATGATACGACCTGTGAACCGATCAATGATGCGAGGAGAAGGACCATGCCAAAGGCCAGAAACGCAAAAAATTGTTATTACTGCGAAGCGGAAGACCGGATTAAGATGACCTACATGCTCTGCGGCCTCTGTCACCGGCACTTCTGCAGCGCCCATGGCGTGCCTGACCTGGAACAATGCACGAAGTGCCTGGAGGCCAGCGAAGAAACGGAGTAATCCTCACAGGATGCTGAAAAAGTCTGTCAGCCGCGTCTCGCATCGCTCGGCCCCTCAACGTACCCTCTCTGGGCCAAGGGCCTCTCCCAGCAGGCCCGGGACTAGCGGTCAACATCGTGACGCCTCGGCCCGGGACACTGCCGGCTCACCGCCCCGCCGGCGTCCGCAAACGTGACGCTCATTATTCTTGGCGTCGCGGACCTCGCTGCGGCCTTGCTGAACAGCCTTTTTGAGCATCCTGTGTTCATGAAATCGCTTCTCGAACGACCGTTGGGAAAAACGACTCGTCAGGCCGTCTTCTTCTGTGGCTTCTTCTCGATGCCCACCAAGACCGATACCTTCGCCTGCTTCGACAAGGCTTGATCGATCCGGCTTTTCCCGTTGGTCGTCAGAATCACCAGGCCCTTGTGGTCTTCAATGCGCTGCAGCAGATGAGCCGCTCCGGCATTGGCATAGTGGCTCGCGCCGTCCTTGGCGGCCCGGTGCTTACCAAACAGGGCATCGGCCCCATCGAAGAACAGAATCGATCCGCTGCGTTCCGCCTCGTCGAAGACCCGGTTGATGTTCTTCTCCGTTTCGCCGACCCGCTGGCTTACCACGGAGGAGAGATTCACTTTCGATAAGTCCAGCTGCAGTTCTTCCGCGACAAGCTCGGCTGCCTTGTTCCTGCGGAGAGGCGTGGAACCAGACAGCACCACAACCGCCACCGACGATTTACCGGCCCGAGTAGCCTTGGCCCGGCGCACCGGAGCCTTTTTTCTGGTCACGGCCTTCTTCGCCACCTGTGTTGCCGCTTTCTTTTTCGATGTCTTCGTCGCCGTACGTGCCGGCCGCTTCACCTTGTTCCCAGCCATGGTCCTCTTCCTCTCCAATGATTCCTTCATCACATCCTATGCTCGCTGATTGCGCTGGTTATGCTTACCATACTTTGACCGCTCAACGCTTTTTGTCGAAGCCGGAATCCCGCCACTTCTCCAACAGGGCAATCCGCCGTTCCAATTGGGGAATGGTCGCCTGATCGACGCGGCCGCCGGTCCGTTTGATCAGTTCCGCGTTGAGTTGCCGATGATCCATCCCGCACTTTCTCGCCACGGCCCCGACAAGGAGCCGGTGCTTGTCCCGCAAAATATTTTTCTGGTCGTGCAGCGCGAGAGCCGGCTCCGGTTGTCCCTTCCCTGTCACGGAGGGCTCACCCTCATCCGCGCCGATCAGGGCATCGAGCCGCGCTACGCCATTGAGCGGAATATATTCTTTCAGCGATGTCGCCGCCGTACCGAACAGCGTCCGTTGCACGGCAGGCATGATCTCCTCGAGCACATGATCGCGCTCAACCTTGATCCGCTTGGCATAATGCACCAGCGTGGCATCCTTCGGCAGGTAGAGCCAGGCCCGTTGCGGTTTCGGCACCTTATCCTGCATCCGCACAAACCGCCCTACGACCTGACGAAAATACATTTCCGTCAACACATTGGTCGCGTACACCCCGACACGGAGGCGCGGAATATCGACGCCTTCACTCACCATGTTCACCGCCACCAACCATTGTTGGGTCTTGTGGTGGGCGAAGGTCTCGATTGTCTTCGAGGCGGAGGGATCGTCTGACACGGCAACCAGCGCGCGCTGGCCAGTGAGTCGCTGCACCAGGTCGGCCACCTGCCGCGCATGATCCTGATTCATGGTCACGATCAGGCCGCCCGCATCCGCCTGCTCCTGCTTCCGCAGTCGCTGCAACTCGGCATGGGCGTCACTCAACACCGGCCCCAACCAGGTTTCCTGGAGCAATGCCGTCTTGAGCCGCTCCCGCTGGCGATCGAAGGTCAAGCCATCCTCAAACGTCGCCCGGTGCTCGCGCCCGTCGGACAACCAGGTCAGTTCTCCCTCATAACTCGGAAAGAGAATGGGACGGCAGACCCCGTCCCGTATGGAATGCGAATACCCATACGTAAAATCCGCCTGACTTTCGCCCTGCTCATACCGCACATACGGAATGGGATTATTGTCGGATCGGAATGGCGTGCCAGACAGGGCCAGGCGAAACACCGCTTCACCGAACGATTCACGCAGCGCCTTCCCCCAGTCCTTACCGTCTCCGGCATGGTGCAACTCGTCGAGAATGACCAGGGTCTTCCGGTTGCGGCAGGCGCGCCGGAAGACGTCCGGGGCCAGACAGACCTGCTGATAGGTCACCACTGCGCCGTGATAATCACGCGCTTCGCAGGCCTGTTCGTTGGACAGAGCCGGGTCTAGTTGAATACCGGCCTGTCCTGCCGCCGAAGCCCACTGCGTCCGCAGATGATTCGTCGGACAGACCACCAGCACCCGGCCGGCAGCGCGCTCCGCCAGATAATGATGGGCGATCCGCAGCGCAAACCGTGTTTTTCCCGCAGCCGGCGTCGCCGTCACGAGATAATCGTCGCGCTTCTGCGCCAAGACGTCAGCCACCGCACGGGCCTGCCAGTCGCGCAACGCGGCTGTCCAAGGTCGAACGCTCACTCGCGCCTCATGTCACACTGATCGTCGTGGCTATACATGGCTGTTACTTCACAACTGGTTCCGTCGGCTCCATGACCGCATCCATGTGCGCCGCCTGCGCGCAGGAACGTCCCGTGCCATCAGTGAAGCAGCCGGGGTGACTCTCGCATCCGAATAGGAATGCTGTCAGACGTGCGGGGCACGACTCGGGACAGGTTGGGCGGATAGCGGCATCGCGATTTGTTCGAGTGATCGCCCCTCGGCCTTCACCCCTAACCACAACTCCACGATTGCGCCGAGAATCATCATTCCGGCTCCCAGCAGATATCCGTATAAGACACTCTCGGCTGATGTTTCGATCAACTTGCCGTATAACCAGGGGGCCGCAATTCCCGCTCCCTGGGCCACGACAAAAAAGAACGCGATGGCCATCGCGCGGATCTCCATCGGAAAGATCTCGCTGACGGTCAGATAGGCGGCACTCGCCCCGGCGGAAGCAAAAAAGAAAATCGCCGACCACGCCACTGTTTGCGTCACGGAGGTGAACGCGCCCTGAAAAAACAGATACCCAGTGGCCGCCAGTAAACAACCGGCGACAGCATAGGTGAAGCTGATCATCTGCTTGCGGCCGATGGTATCGAAAAAGCGGCCCAGCAACAAGGGGCCCAGAAAGTTGCCAATCGCAAACGGCACAATGTACAGGCCGATGCGGTGGCTCGGCACGGCGTAAAATTTTGTGAGCACAAAGGGATAGGTGAATGAAATCGCATTGTACATGAACGACTGGGTCACCATCAGCACAATTCCCAGGGACGTGCGACGGGGATAGGCCGTAAACAACTCCCGTGCCACGGTGGCAAGGGTCGCGTGCGTGCGTCCATGGATGGTGATCGATCCCTCAACCGACGGAAGCGAGGCGAGTTGTTCATCGCGCATGACCTGCGCTTCAATGCCGGACACGATCTGCTCGGCCTCCTTCACACCTCCATGGGTCATGAGCCACCGCGGACTTTCTGGCACGACCCGTCTGACGAGCAAAATACTCACGCCAAGCACGGCGCCTAGCCCGAAGCAGAGACGCCAGCCCAGATATTCCGGAATCAATAAGGGGTTCAACAGGACAATCGTCAGCAGTGCGCCGGCAGCGCTTCCCAGCCACCAGCTTCCATTGATCGCCAGATCGGTATGCCCGCGCCGGCGGGCGGGAATCAGTTCATCGATGGCAGAATTGATCGCCGCATATTCACCGCCGATACCGGCACCGGTCAAGAAACGACAGAACATAAAACTCCAGAGATCCCAGGAGAACGCCGTCAACACGGTCGCGGCCAGATAGAGCATCAGCGTGAACATGAACCACTTCTTCCGCCCCTGACGGTCGGTCAGATAGGAGAAGACAATGGCGCCCACCACTGATCCGGCCAGATAGGCCGAAGCAGTGAGGCCGACCTCAGACGCGGTCAAATGTAAGGTCGTGGAAAGGGTGAGTACCGGACCGAGCGCGGCCACGATGGACACTTCGAGCCCATCTAAAATCCAGGTCACGCCAAGGGCCGTGACCACCAACCAATGCCAGCGCGACCATGGCAGGCGGTCCATGCGCTGCGGAATGCTCGTTGTTACGGGAAGATCCGAGGCAGGCATTCACGATCGTACCATGAACGGGTGGGACGAAGGGAAGCCTACTCAATTTCCCGGTGGATGAGGCGTCCGAGGAGCGGGGAAAAATTTCAAGCGTGTCGTCAACCAGAATGGCGCACAGTGCCCGGCAGAGCGACCGAAAAATTCACCGCTGCTTCCTACCGCGAAGCATCCGTTTCCTGTGCCCGCTCACAGCACGATCACCTGACGACTGAGCCAGCGCATTCATTCGAATACCCTGGCCGGATTCGTTTCGAGTGACGGCATTTCAGTCCCGAAACAATCTGACCGCAACCTTCTGTCCTTTGATGCGCGTCCGGCCCAAGGCCTCGATGATCTGCCGGGCCGCCTCTTCCTGCACATCCACCAGGGAAAATCGCTCTTCGACTTCGATGGCGCCGATCATCCTCGACGGCACACCCGCCTCATTCGCAATGGCGCCGACCAGATCACCCGGCCGGATGCCTGCCGCACGCCCCGCGCCGATATACACGCGCACGGTTCCGGCCGCCCGGCCACCGCGGCCCGGGCCACCCCGAGCCGCGCGCGCGCGATCTCCCTGCGGAGCCTGGCCATACGTAGGCCGCGACGACCGGTAAGGCTCCGGCGCTCTCATCTGAACGGCGGGAATCTCTTCTTCCTCCCGGTCGCCGCCATGCGACCGATAGACCAACTTGATGGCCGCCGCCGCAATATCGGCCGGGTCAGCCGATGCGGACAACGCATCCACGACACGGCGAAAATCTTCGAGTCCGCCCGCTTCCAAGGTTTCCTGAATCGACGACTTCGTTCGCTCCAGCCGCTTGGCCAGAAGGTCACCGAGCGACGGCACGGCCGCGATCGTAATGCGCGCCTTGGTGTGCTGCTCGACCGCGCGCAACAATCGTTGTTCACGCGGCTCGACAATGGTCATGGCCGCGCCTTCCCGTCCGGCCCGTCCGGTGCGCCCGATACGATGCACGTAGACTTCCAGCGATGAAGGCAGATCGTAGTTGATCACGTGCGACACGGACGGAATATCCAGCCCGCGGGCCGCCACGTCGGTCGCCACAAGAAGTTCGGTCTGCCCTGTGCGAAAGGCCTGCATCACGCGATCCCGCTGCACCTGGCTCATGCCGCCATGAATGGCCTCGGCCCGGTACCCGCGGTTGTTCAGCGCCGCCGTCACTTCGTCAACCTCCAGCCTGGTCCGGCAAAACACGAGGGCTGACTTGGGCATGGCAATGTCCAACACACGAGCGAGGGCCGACACCTTGTGCTGGCGGGCCACCACATAGGCCGTCTGTTGTACGCGGGGGGCGGCGCCAGCCTTCACCGGCTCGCGCGCAATCGTGACTTCAACGGGATTCCTCAAGTGACGGCGGGCGATGGACGCAATCCGTGGCGGCATAGTCGCTGAAAACAGCGCCGTTTGTTTCGTCGCCGGCGTTTCCTCAAGAATGGCGTCGAGGTCGTCGGCGAAACCCATGTCGAGCATTTCGTCCGCTTCGTCCAAGACCACCACCTGCAAATCAGCCAGCTTGAGGGTCTTGCGGCGGAGGTGATCCAACGCCCGGCCGGGCGTCGCGACAATGACTTCTACCCCGCGCCTGAGCGCCTGCAATTGCGGGCCCATCGCCTGGCCTCCGTACAAGGCCAGCACCGTGATCCGCAATTCCTTGCCGTACCGCTGCACCGCTTCACTGACCTGCACAGCCAGTTCACGGGTCGGCACCAGCACCAACGCCGTGGGCCGCTGCCGTGGGCCATGCGCGATCTGCTGCAGCAGCGGCAACGCAAAGGCCGCGGTTTTTCCGGTTCCGGTGGCCGCCTGCCCCAGCAGGTCCCGGCCCTCCAGCAATGGAGGAATCGCTTCACGTTGAATCGGAGTCGGCTCTTCGTAGCCCAGTGCCTCCAGGGTGGTCAAAATGGAGGCTTCTAATCCGAGTGCGGCAAACCCGGGTGAAAATCCCTTGGCAGCCGGCTCTGCCGGCGATGGCGTCGTGGTGTGTTTCATCAGGAGGGGCTAAACCTTTCTTCGTAAGACTAGCTGTTCATGCTGGCAGGCCACATAAATTCCAACTCAGGGAACTTGGCCTTGTAGTCGTCGTGACTGGCATGAATGACTTTGATGGCTTCGTCGCGGCCGTACATGCTCGTAATCTCCACCTTGTTGTGCAGGGTGGAACCCGGCGCCTGCTTATAGGTCAGGAAATAATGCTGCAACCGGTCGAGGAGAGTCACGGGACATTCTTTGAGATCGGTCAACGTCCCGTAGACGGCATCGTCCCGCATCACCGCGATGATCTTGTCGTCCGCCTCGCCGCCGTCCGCCATACTGAACCCGCCGATCGGCCGGGCGGTCAGCAAAATATCGCTGTGGGGAATCGACTTCTCGGTCAGCACGCAGATATCGAGGGGATCGCCGTCGCCGATCATGTCCGGCCGGCCGGCGCGCGCGCCGAACAGCGTTGCCACCCGCTCACCGCAAAACGTTTGGGGGATGAGGCCATAATACACGGGACAAAAGTTTGAGAACCGCTGAGGGCGGTCGACTTTGAGAAAGCCGGTGGCCTTATCCACCTCATATTTCACCGTATCGCTCGGCACGATTTCGATATAGGCCGTCACCAAATCCGGGGCCTGGTCTCCCATCGACACCCCATGCCAGGGATGTGCTTTGAACATCAAGCTCATCAGTCGTCGCGCCGCATCGATTTCCTTCTTGCTCATCCTGCTTCAGTCCCCCCTGTACATGCCTTCGGAATTGACGGTCTAACGATCGTTCGATCCGGCAAGGTCTGGATTAATTCGACGACACACCCGCAGTTGGGCAGGAGTATCCGGCTAGAGAAACAGACAGCTTATAACACATCGGGGGCGAATGAAACAGGAGTGCGCGAAAAGTCGCGCGTCCCGACGGCGCAGGGGCCCGTCAGGGATTTTCATGGCGATGGGCTGAGACCAGAGCGAGACGGGCCGGGCAACCAGCAACGGACTGACCGTCACTGCCTACCCGGCACCTGTTTCATGGGAAAAGCGACGATTAGAAGGTGGAGCGTATGCCGAACAACAAGCCCATCGAGGAGCCGTCGCCGTCGGCGGAGTTGCGCTTCCAGGCGGTTTCCATATTCAGCATCAGGCCTTTGGGCGCGCCCTGGAAAAGACTCGTCATGGGATAGTCTACCCCCGCGCCGAATCGCCAGGCGAACGAATCCGCCTGATCCTTGGTGTTGATATTCACGCCGATCCCGCTGGTGACATACGGAATCAGGGAGCCGAAATGTCCCGGCCGATACTCCAAATTCACCGGCAACAGGGTGATCGTATTGAGCGATCCGTTCCGGGGCGAATCAACGCCATGATTTTCCCATTCCAGCATCATCCCGAAACGAAACCATGTATTGATGCCATACATGCCCTGAAAGTTGAGCGCGGGACCGGTCGTGGACAGGCCGGAACTTTGCGTCATAAAACTTGGACCCACCCGAAACCCGAACGTCATCTTGCCTTCGTCCGCCATCCCTTCATGCACCCAGTCAGCCGCCTGAGAAAGGGCGGGAGCCACACTCAACACCAGGGCAAACAGCAACACCTTGCCCGACACTGCGCAGTCCGGAATTCTACCCATGCAGTCCTCCTGTAATGATCATGACGGATCTTTCGACTGCGCACTCTAGGCAAAAGCCCGCCCGATTTTCAATACGAACCGGGCTGAAGACGAGAAATAAAATGCCTTCGATGATTGTCGCATGTTGCGACGGAGCGCGCAGCGAACTGCCGCAAGAAGACCGGCGATGAACGCCCTTTCCCGGGCCGGATGTCACTTCGCTCTGCGATTTAACTCGAGCGAGACAGAGAAAACGCCTCTCGCGGTTTCGGGCTCGGCAGACATACGGAGAGAGTCGTCCCCGGGCGGCCAGGCGCGGAGCACCCGCCGCCCGGCCGCCTGAGTCCGGCCTCCGACCGAGTGGAAACACGCCGGCATGAGACGAACATAGGCCTTGTCGCCCTCGGTTACGCCCTAGAACCGAGCGGGAAATTGAGCGGCCAAGGCCTGCGTCAACGCATCAGCCACCACATAAATATGTTGCTTCATGCCTTTCCAGGTTTCCGCCTCCCGCGCGTAGTCCCCATCCTTCAGCTGCTGAAATTGCGTGAGATGATGGGCGGCATGGGCCATGAGCAGCCCCATCACCGTGTCCTTCGGCAGGTTCGGATTGGCGCTGCTGAGAAACGTTGAAATCTCAGCCGCATTGGCGGTGAGCGCCTTCACTGCCGCGTCCTGTTGGCTTGCCGACCCGGCTACGGTCGCATCCAAATGTTCACGAATCCCCTGATAATGCCCGGCCAATAACGTAAACAGTTGGTCCGCCGCCGGCTTGCCATAAAACGGCTCGATCGATCGGGCAATCTGCTGAGCATTCGCCACCACATCCGCCTCAGCTACAGTCCGGGCAGCGGCATTTTTATCCATCGTCGCGACGGCAACATTCCTAATGGACAGGATATGTCCCAACCACAAATCGCGAAGCACCGCCTTGGTCTCAGACACCTTGGCTGGATGCGCCGCCTCGCTGGAGGCCGCGGGGGGCGGGGAGTCAGTCGTATGGGCACAGGCCGTCGTGGCCAGAGTCAGCACGAACACCGAACAAGCATGCATCAACGTACGCATCGCATCTCTCCTTGAAAAATTGTGAGGGCGCGCCGAACAGCCGACAGTGGCTGTCGCACTATTGGCAAGGATAGAGAACGGGAGCAGCCCTGTAAGTTAGCGGGATAACACTGGGGAAGAAATGATGATGCGTTAGTAGCTGGAGTCGTTGAGACGGGCAGATGATTGCTCAGCAGCGCCCAGGAACCGGTCAAGCTCGGCGCGACGAAGCAGCAGCCCGTCTTTCCGCGCGTAGGTGATGAGCCCTTGCTCGCGCAACTGGTTCAGGAGGGTCGACACCACCTCCCGGCGCGCGCCGATCATTTGCGCCAGATCGTCCTGCCGAAAATAGTGCGTGAGACGAATCCACTCGCCGTCCGGTTCGCCGAATTCATCGGCCAGCCGTCCCAGCGTGCGCACCAGGCGATCCATTGTGCTATTGAAGGACAGGGTCTGGATCTGATCATAGGCCGCCGACAGCTGTTGGGCGACATTGGAAAGAAAGAGAAGAAACGCCGGGCGATTGCTTTGCAGATGGGCGATAAATTCATCGAAACTGAGTTCGACGATCTCACTGTCCTCCATCGCAACCGCCTGCTCGCGGCGTTCTCCGGTGCAATGACAGAGTTCGCCGAATACTTCGCCGGTCTGGTGCAGACGCAATATCAGTTCACGCCCGTCCTCGGTGAGGGACGTCAACTTCACGAATCCCCGCCGAAGATAAAACACGCTCTGCGCCGGATCGCCCGGCCCATAGATGCGAGCCCCCTTCGCCACAGGACGGCCCGGCCGATTCATCAGCTGCTCGCAGAGCTTGCCGCGAAAACAACCGGACAGTGCAAGACAGTGCCGGTGGTCGACCATGTTCATCGCCGTGTGGATCATGCTTCTCACCGGCGTGCATTCTACCGGGATCACCCGGCGCCTGACCAGCCCCCGCCAAAGGCCGGGCCACTGCCCACCTCTCAGGTCTGGCATGACACCCGCTTCGTGCATTATGATGGATTAGCAGGCCCGACGACCACATGACCCGGACAGTGACATGCCGGCCAATTTCTCACAATCTGTGGTGCGAAGAAACCGCCCTGCACTCATCCTCACGGGGACGCTCTGTCTTGCGGTCTGGTTGAGTGCCGGCTCACTTCTCCGGGCAGACTCGGCGCCACACACTACACCGGGCGATATGCCGCAGGATGCGGACCGAGGCCGGGCAATTTTCAACGGCAAGGGCCTCTGCTCCACCTGTCACGGAATCGACGGATACAAAGGCCACTTGCCGCCCGGACTGAGCCGGAACGTCCGCGACAATATCACGCGTCTCAATCCGGCCCCTCCCGATCTGCGACAGGCAACGGCGCTCACCTTCACCACCGACAAACAGCGATTCGAGATCATCCGGCATGGGCATCTCCGCAGCGCCATGTACCCGCTCTCGAAGGAAGCCCTCGCCGACGAAGACATTCTCGCGCTGCTGCCCTACCTCGCCTTCATTCGCGGCACGGCATCGCCTCCCGCTTCCGCGCCCGCATCGCGCACCTTGCGGGGCGACGCAAAACACGGGCGGCAGCTGTACCATGAACTCGGCGGTTGCGCAATGTGCCATGGCATCGAAGGCCATCTACATACACGACCGCCCATGTCAGCCGATCTGGTGAGACGGTTGGACGCCCTTCCCGCCCCGCCTGCAGACCTGCGCAATCCGGCCACCCTCCGATCGCAGGACGATGAAGACCGCTATCGATCCATTAAACTCGGCCACCCTGGGACGGCGATGTACCCGAAGACGCTCCTGCGGGACGAAGACATTCGTGACCTCGTCGCGTACCTCGCCACCCTTGGTGAAGGAGGCCGGTAATCCCTGGCAGAATGGTGGACGCAAAGGGGGGATACCGAAAGGGGTCCTGCGTGGGAGCAGATTGGCTCAAAAACGGGTCGCGGAGGCAGCGACCGCCTCACACACCACTCACCGGCGGTCTCCACCTCCATGCCCGGAACATCCAGTAGACGGCAGCTAGCTCGGGCCGGGAGGATCTTCGCGATCCTCTCCCGTCAGCGCTTCGGCCTCTTGAGCCTCAAGGCCCTGCAAGTCGGTCAGAATGCTTTGCAGCACCTGGCGGCGCTGCTGCAGGCCTTTCTTCGGCATATCCCGCGTCTGCGGCTCCTGGGCTGATTCAGGCAAATTCACGATCGCTTCGGCCTCACCCAAGGTCGCGTACTTATAGGATTCGAGGTATGGGTGCGCGGGACCGAAAATCCTGGCGAGAATCGCCTCTGTCTCCTCATCAAATGCGTCGAAGGTGGGATGTACGGCAGTCAGATGAGTCAAACCCTCAAGCTTATCGATTTGTGCCTTGATGTCCTCCTGTCTCGTCCTGGCCTGATACATGGAATTGACTTCAACCATGGTGTGGTCTCCTCTCATCTAATGTTGTTCGTATACCCCCTCCTTGACGGGATGCCAGCTAGGGATTCCCCGAGTCTTCAACACTGACGTTGCGCCGCGATCCCTTCCGCGCGTATCAGCGCAAGGTCTCTTCCGCCAGCCTGCGCACCAGATACCCCACAATGGCGATGTTCACCGCCAGCACCGCCATCCCCGACATCGACCAAACACGGACCACCGCGTGAAATTCCCCGGGCAGTAGAACACAGGTGGAAATCACCGTTAGATAAGCGGCCCACGAGGTTTCGCTCCACAAGCCGAACCCTTCGATGAACAGCAAGGCCGCATAACCGAAGCTGACCAGGCTCACTAACAACACACTATGGCGCGGCAATGAATCCACCGTAAGGGCCAGCGCGTGCAGCAGCCGCGTGTGGATGCTCAAGTGAAGCGCCTCCAGAACCGGTGAGAGACCGGTCTCGATCTCGGGATCGATCCACCGGAGAAAGCCTGTTCCCGCCAGCAAGACCAGCAGCCCTTTCAACAGCTTGAAGAGGGCAATGGGAGCCAGGCTCGTCCGGTGCGACATCGGCGCGCTCACGGGCATTGCACCGTTTCCGGCCGCCCGACGACGAAGGGCCCTTGCTCCTCAGGCGGCCGTTCCCCTAGGCTAGTGCCTGCCATAGGATCTCAATGAAAGGTTCACGGTGATGACCGAACAATTTGCACGGAGCCTGGCCGAAGCGTGGATCGGCGCCTGGAACCAGCACGACCTCAAGGCTATCCTCCATCATTATGCACCGGATGTAGAGTTTACCAGTCCATTCGTGACGGCGCTATCCGGAGAGCCGTCCGGCACCCTCCACGGCCGCGAACGGTTGACCGCCTATTTCGAAAAGGGGCTTCAAGCCTATCCCGACCTGCATTTCGACTTACTACGCATCCTGACAGGAATCGACAGCCTGTTGCTCTATTATCGCAGCGTCAACGGCATGCTGGCAGCAGAAATGATGACGGTCAACGGCAAGGGGTTGATCCAAACGGTGCGGGTACATTACGTCAAAGAATAGGCCTGCGCAGCAAACACAGTGCGGCGCCACTCTTCAGGCCATGCGCACAATCGCGCGCTTCGCGGACAAGCAGACTGCGCCTGATCTGTCGAACGATTTCAGCTGGAGGAAGAGCAGCGTCGATCACCAGCGCATCGGCAGATCCTCGCGGTTCACCGCGACCCGTCGCCCGGGATTCGGCGGCCACGACCACCGCGCGCCGCGCACAGCCTCGCGCCTTCCCTTCGTGGCCGTCATTCCAGGCGTGTTTCGCCGCAGAACGCTCCTGAGCAATGCGCGAGGGATGCGACAGAAACCCTACTCGACGCGGCTGAAGTCGGACCTGTCAATAAGGCAGGCTTGCCGATGAAACGCGCATCACCATGCTCGGCCGCTGCAAAGATCGAGCATGGCGTCCAACTGAAACACACAATCCGAAGATGATTCGTCACAGTGATAATTCCCCACGATTTCAGGGAAATCCCTATTCCTCTCTGGAGCCGAGGCCGTCATACTGGGCGCGCTCTGATGAGGATGGCTGCACGTACTTGCCAACGACACCTCCGATCAGGCCTGAACACATCATGGCTACTCATCGGTTACACAAATCCAGCAAGTACCGGTTTCACGATTCGGTGCGCAAGGACCGGAAGTTTCTGATCGTGGCATTGGCCGCAGCACTCATTCTAGCCGCCCTGCTGTCCGGCCTGGGATTGACGATCTTTCCCACCTTCTCCAAATAATCGCCTCTTCCCGTCTTTTCAGCTATGATCTCGCACGCGCGGCGCACCTCTTGTCCGGCGGAACCGAACCTGCGCGCAAAACCCTTCGAGCTTCACCACTCATGATGTGGATTGTCTATATCCTGGAGTGTGCCGACGGTAGCCTCTACACCGGCATCACGAATGACTTGGAACGTCGTTTGCGGGCGCACGCAAGCGGAACAGGCGCGAAATATACGAAACGTCGGGGACCGTTTACGGTGCGGTATACCGAATCACTGGATAACAAAGGCGCCGCGTTACAGCGCGAGGCCGCCATTAAGGCATTGGATCGATCTGCCAAAGTGGCGCTGCTGACAAGTCCGTAAGGGAGCGGGACGTGGACGAACGCGTTCTCTCCGGCACGATAGGCTCTCCTTACTTCTTTTTGGCCGCCCTCCTTTTTGGTTTCACCGCTGAGGAAGCCTTCTTTTGAGACGGTTTTTTCTTCGCGGTCCCGCCCAGCACAATGACCGGCTTTTCCGGCGAGAAAACTTCCTCGATCCGGCTCTTGCCGTTGGTCGTCAGAATGACCAGTCCCTGGTGATGCTCGATGCACTGCAGGAGATGCGAAACGTCAGTGTTCGCATACCGATCGCCGGCGTCGTTGAGCGGCGTGCCTTTTCCAAACAAGGCATCGGCCTCATCAAAGAAGAGAATCGACCCGTGGCGATTCGCCATATCGAATACGCGATTCACATTTTTTTCGGTCTCGCGGGCATGTTTGCTGACGACCGCCGACAAATCCACACTGGCGAGATGCAACTGCAGCTCCTCCGCCAGGACTTCAGCCGCCTTTTGCCGACGGAGCGGTGTGGCCCCCGACAAGACGATCACGGCGCCGGATGGCTTGCCGGCGCGGGCCTTCCTGGTCTTTTTCACAGGGGCGTTCTTGTTTTGTTGCGGAGTCCGCTTCTTTCGCCGGGTCACTGGTGCACCTGCCATGTCCTTTATCCCTTTCCGCTGCTGGTTTGGCCCATGTCATCGCTCCCCTCAGAGCGCAGGCGCTGAGTATAACCGGTTCTTCATTCTGTCGCTGAATTTCTTCGTATTCACCCGACAGCCGGTCGGCCGGACATACGCGAGGCCGTTTGGGGACCCGCCTCAGATCTCTTGACCTGGCCGGGACGGGGATGCAAGCTTACGCGACAGATCGCTCTCCGGCATAGGCCGCAATTCTACGACTTGATGGAGACGCAGCATGATCGGTTTCTGGTTCCTCCTGCTCTGGTGTCTGCCGGCTCAGGCCCTGGCCGTTCCCCAGGGAGACGTCACTCCCATCGCCTCGCCCAATCAGCTGTCCGGCCATGAATTGCTTCGCATCGGTGAAGTCCACGACCAGCAAGAACATTGGCATGAAACGTTGACCTATTACCAACTCGCGCTCTCGAAGTTCCGGGAGAAGCACCAAAACCAGGGCATCGCCACCACGCTGGTGAAAATTGCACGCGTGCATGAGCGGCAAGGGAAGCTGCAAGAAGCCCATACGTCCTTGAAGGAGGCCGAGCACTTATTCGCCCAAGCGTCTGATCGGTCCGCCCATGCGGAAACCCTGCTGGCGATGGGCCGCGTGGCCGCACAACTGGGGCACCCTGGCGAATCGCGCGACGCCCTCACCCGGGCCGCCGCCTTGTTTACCCGCGTGAGGAATGCGAGAGGATGGAACGACACGATGGTGCAGCTAGGGCTTCTGCACGTCGTCGAAGGCTCGGCAGATGCCGGACTCTCATCCTTGCAGCAGGCGGCGGAAGAGGCGCGCACTCGGCGCCATGTCGATCAGCAGTTCACCGCCACCGTCGCGCTCGGAGACGCCTATTGGCTGCTGAGCCGCTTCGAAGATGCTCGAGCGACCTACCTGGACGCCCTCGCGCTGGCCCAAGCGGAGCATCACCTGCCATTCGAAGGCATGTTGCATCTGCGGCTCGCCCGGCTCGATCAAGGGAAGGATTCGCTGGATG